>PVBE010657895.1_pt1 | contig 23256 bp, 20 predicted proteins | sample 1631181 | NCBI WGS metagenome assembly PVBE01 (sample SAMN08397723, study PRJNA350692) | Marine metagenome, whole genome shotgun sequencing project. | isolation source: water | place: Pacific Ocean | collected 2012-04 | reverse complement strand
TGTTGAAATGCCGTTGACATATATTTCCTGTGTCCGACGGCCTTCTGGTTCAAGAAAGAGTTGGTGGCTGTCTCGTGAAGCAAATCGCACCACCTTGTCTTCAATACTTGGGCAGTATCGTGGTCCCTGTGAAGCAATCTGCCCGGTATACATTGGAGCGCGATGAAGATTATCACGAATAAGCTGATGGATGTCCGAATTTGTTCGTGTGATCCAGCAAACAACCTGTTCTTGAGAGATGTTATCGGTGAGGAAAGAAAAAGGTTGTGGCGTGACGTCGCCAGGTTGTATCTCAAGTTGAGAAAAATCAATTGAATTTGCAGACAAGCGACATGGCGTACCCGTCTTAAACCGTTCAAGAGTGATATTTGCTTTCTTGAGGGATTGGCTTATCCCTGAGGAAGTCCCCTCCCCTGCCCTGCCACCATGAGTTTTCGATTCTCCCGTGTGCATGATGGCTTGAAGAAATGTGCCGGTTGTTAGCACAACTCTTGGTGCTCTGTATTCTGCTTCCCCCTGAACCCGAATGCCAGTGACTCTAAATGCAGGAGTAGCTGATCCCGGCTTACTTGGTTTTAAGGGCTCCAAAATAAGGTCATCAGCACGCTCTTGTCGTAGATCAATGTTTGGTATTTCTTCAACAACCCGTTTCACCTCAAGTTGATACTGTTTTTTGTCAGCCTGTGCTCGTGGGCCATGCATCGCTGGTCCCTTTGAGCGATTGAGGACCCGAAATTGAATTCCGGAGATATCGATGGCTTCTCCCATAACGCCGCCTAATGCATCAACCTCTCGGACGAGTTGTGCTTTTCCAACACCTCCGATGGCTGGATTGCAACTCATCTGGCCAACAGTGTCGAGATTTGCAGAAAGCAGTGCGACGTGTGCGCCAAGTCGAGCTGCTGCACAGGCCGCTTCCACACCAGCATGTCCTGCACCGATCACCAACACATCGTATTCGTACACACACGTCATGATTGAGATTGTATGACTGCCTGAAATGTTTGAGGTAAATACAAAACAAGATCTCGAGCAGTCATTGATATTTCTCCAAGATATCGAGATGCCAAATCACCACTTCTACCATGCACCCATACTCCTAAGCGAGATGCGTCAAACGGTGGAAAGTCCTGGCTCAGCAACGCTGCAATAATACCAGTAAGGACATCGCCTGTTCCACCTGTTGCCATACCAGGGTTGCCGGTCTCGTTATGCTTTTTTATTGCTCCATCGGTAATTAGTGTTGAGTGACCCTTGAGTACAATGAGAGAACGGGTGACTTCTGCCATGTCTTGTGCCTTTTGTTCGAGCCAATTGCGTTCATATTGTTTTGTTGAAGAATGACCAAGTAACCGAAGCATCTCTCCTGCATGAGGTGTAAGAATTCTGATTCCAGCGTGGTGGGAGAGTGTCTTGAAATCACTCTGAGCTAATGCCCAGAGTGCGTCAGCATCAAAGACGGTTGGTTGAGTCAGTTCGTGCCATAAAGTCTTCACAAGCGCAACAGTTGCCTCTGAGCGACCAAGACCCGGTCCTACTGCAACGGTTGATGCTTTCGCGAGACGTTCGAGGAGAGCGTCTGCTGCCCTTAAGGAGAACGTTCCAGAAGAATCGGCAGGAAGGCCATATGTCATCAGACATGGGTCATATGAGGCAGTGATTGCAGTGACGGTCTCGGGGACAAGTAGTTCGACAAGCCCAGTCCCGCTTCTAAGAGCTGCCATTCCTGCCAATGCTGGTGCACCAGGCATGCCTGGTGCACCCCCCACAATAGCGACTCGCCCATAGTCACGTTTACTGGCGAACCTGTCACGTTTGGCCAACTTTGGCAAATCAGGGGGTGTTTCTGAGGCAGATTTGGGCATGGTTTTGCCAAAATTCCCAAGGGATTTTGGAGACAAGAAAAGCATTTTCTATCATTACCTTGACTGAAACGTCTCTGAGGGGCTACCTTCGCCGCGAAATCCACCTGGTTTTCAACCCTAGGCGACAAATATGAGCCCTGCACAGTCCCGAACAGATATTTTCGATGTCAAAAAGGTCACTAAGCTAATCGAGCTCATGAAAGAGCACGATTTATCAGAGATAGATCTTAAACAGGGAGAGACAGCCGTACGTCTAAAGCGGGGAGGTGATGTCGTCATGGCAGCAGGTCCCGCACAAAATCCTCCTGTCCAATCGGCACCGACACCAGTACATGGTCAGGATGAGCAAGCTGACGATAAAATGCTAGAGATTACCAGCCCGATGGTTGGAACGTTTTATCAAGCAAGTGGTCCAGATTCAGCACCTTTTGTGAAAATTGGTGATCGCATTGGTCCAGAAAAGACCGTCTGTATTGTTGAAGCCATGAAAGTGTTTAATGAAATTCCTGCTGGTGTCTCTGGGCAGGTTGTTGCGATTCTTGTTGAGAACGGTGCTCCAGTTGAGTTTGGACAGCCGCTCATCAAAGTTGATCCTGAAGCATGAGTGACACGCTAGGTGTTCTTCACGTAGAAAGAGCTTTCGAGCATTGGGCAGGAATTGATGTTTAAAAGGATATTGGTAGCAAACCGAGGTGAAATTGCGTTACGAGTGATTCGTGCCTGCCGTGAGCTTGGCATCGAAACAGTTGCGATCTTTAGTGAGGCTGATCGTGATGCACCGTATTTGGATTTTGCAGATGAAGCAATTTGTGTAGGTCCGGCGCGCGCAGCAGACAGTTATCTTCGTATTGATCGAGTGATCAGTGCAGCTGAAATTGGTAATGTGCAGGCCATTCATCCCGGCTATGGTTTTTTGTCAGAGAACTCTCACTTCGCAGAAGTGTGTCGTTCTTGTGACATTGGATTTATTGGCCCAACGCCTGAGGCAATGGAACAGGTTGGGGATAAAAACTCGGCAAGAGCGCTTGCTCGAGAAGCAAACGTTCCAACGGTGCCAGGGAGTGACGGGATCATTTCTGGTGAGCAGGAAGCGGTCAAAGTCGCTCGAGACATTGGTTTTCCTGTCTTGTTAAAAGCGACCGCAGGAGGTGGGGGGAAAGGAATGCGGGTTGCTGCCAATGACCTGTCTCTTGCAAGTGCTTGGCAGCAGGCCTCAGCTGAGGCACAAGCGGCTTTTGGTAATCCTGGAATATATATTGAGAAGTACATTGAGCGACCTCGCCATGTTGAAATACAGATACTTGGTGATCAGCATGGGAATATTGTGCATCTTTGGGAGCGAGATTGCTCCACGCAACGCCGACATCAAAAGTTGATAGAGGAAAGTCCCTCTCCGAGGCTACCACAAGAAACACGACAAGCGATGGCTGACGCAGCGGTTCGGCTCGCGAAAGCGGCAAAATATCACTCAGCGGGAACAGTCGAGTTTATTGTTGATCAAGAAGACAATTTCTACTTTATTGAAATAAATGCTCGTATTCAGGTGGAGCATCCTGTGAGTGAAATGATTACGGGTATTGATCTGCTTAAGTCTCAGATCCAAGTAGCTGCGGGAGAAAAGCTAAGTCTCAGTCAAAAAGATATTGTTCCTCGTGGTCATGCAATTGAGTGTCGGATTAATGCCGAAGACCCATCCGCAAATTTCAGGCCGTGTCCAGGAAGAATTGAACAAATAATTCCCCCTGGGGGATTCGGTGTGCGATGGGATTCCCATGTGGCCTCTGGCTATGTTGTGCCACCATATTATGATTCTCTGATTGGAAAATTGATTGTTCATCAGCCGACTCGTGAACAAGCCATTGATACCATGATCCGTGCGCTGCGTGAGTTACGAGTTGGAGGAATCAAGACAACAGTTCCGATTCATCTTGAACTCTTGAAAAATTCAGCGTTTCATGACGCACAGGTCGATACAACGTTTGTTGAGCGCGTTGTTCTTGCGAAATAAGGAAGTACAGTGACTGAATCTCTCTCTCCTCCCCCTCAGGCCATTCATAAGTTTCGTCGAGTTGCAATTCTATTTGCTGGTGGTCCTGCGCCTGCCGCGAATGCTGTGATTTCAACCGCAGCCACCTCATTCATGCGTAATGGAACTGAAGTGATTGGCATGAAGCATGGGTATTCATCGTTGGCTGATTACTCATCGTCTGCACCACTTGTAGAAGGCCGTGACTATATCCGTGTTACTCCTGAATTTCTCAAACGAACTCGTTCCGGTCAGGGCATCATGATCGGGACAGCAAGGACAAATCCCGGAAAGCACATCTCATCTCCGGATCACTTTGAAGATCCTGATCGCGTTGGGCCACTCAAAAATGTCTATGAGGGCCTTCGTTCTTTAGGTGTTGAAGCATTAATCTCCATCGGAGGCGACGATACGCTGAAAACAGCCAATAAGTTCAAACTCTATCAGGATCGTCTTCCTGAGGGCGCGCAGCGTATTCCAGTGGTTCATCTTCCAAAAACAATTGACAACGACTACATGGGTATCGACTTTACGTTTGGATACTTTACTGCTGTTGATACGCTCGGCGGTGAAATCCGTAATCTCCTTTATGACGCTGAAGCAAGTCGATCATACTTTTTGTGTGAAACCATGGGGCGGAGTGCTGGTTGGCTTTCGTACGGAGCCGCAATTGCAGGAGAAGCAAGTCTTGTAATTAGCGTCGAGGATATTCATGGCAAATACCGTGATGAAGAATCAGTCGTCGATGCTGATGGTACAACCTGCTTGAAGCCAGTCATGAATATCGAGGAGGTAGTCAGGCGGATAGTCAAAACAATGCTTGTTCGTGAAGAGAAAGAAGGCAAGCAATATGGTGTGATTGTCATGGCAGAGGGATTGGCGGAATACCTCCCCGCAAAGTCCTTAGAAGGAATTACTCGTGATGATCATGGGCATATTTCGATTACAGATGTTCAGTTGGGACGCATGTTTGCAAAACTTGTTTCGGCAGAATATAGCCGACAAACCAGTCGCTCGAGGAAGGTAGTTGGACTGCAATTGGGTTATGAAGCCCGTTGTGCAAAACCACATGCCTTTGATGTCATGCTTGGCAGTCAGCTTGGGGTGGGAGGGTACCGTGCTCTTGCAGAGCGTGGTTTGAATGGTGTGATGGTCAGTGTTTCCGGGCAGCTTGATCTCAACTACGTCCCATTTGAAGAACTGATCGATCCTCAAACGCTGGTGACTGTTGTACGATTTGTTGAAAGAGGCAGTGATTTCCACAGTCTGGCGAGATTTCTCGAAACATTTGTCAACGAGTGATCGGCGCCCCGTGGCTAGTCCATCGTAAGAGTACCCTTGGTGCTTGCGATACCATTTTGACGAGGGTCATTTTCAACAGCTGTACGAATTGCTCGTGCAGCTGCCTTGAAGACGGCTTCTGCGATGTGATGACCATTCTTTCCATGGTGAAGTACGGCGTGAATATTTGCGCCAGCTGTAGCCGCCACGCTTTCCCAAAAGACTTCTACCAGTTCGGTGTCAAAAGTGCCGATTGTCGGTGCAGGAAAAACCACATCAATAACACAGGTACTTCGACCACCGAGGTCAACTGCAGCAGTAACAAGAGATTCGTCCATTGGGACGATCGCATGCCCATAGCGCCGAATGCCAGAACGGTCTCCCAGGCATTCTTTAAGTGCAGTACCAAATGCACGGCCAACATCTTCAACTGAATGGTGGCCATCAACATGAAGGTCACCACTGCAATGAACGTCTAGATCAATAAGAGCATGTCCTGCAACCAAGGTTAGCATATGATCAAAGAATCCAAGGCCTGTATTTACTTTTGCAGAACCAGTTCCATCCAAGTTAATGGACAAAACGATTTCTGTTTCATTCGTTTTTCGCTTAATTGTTGCTCTTCGACACATGATGGATCTCCTCGTCTCAGCACCTAGAGTGTTTTCATGATATCCACGAATACATCAATTTCTTCATCAGTACCAACAGTGATACGCAAACCATCGCCCCAGTCGGCGTATTGCATATAACGAATCAAAACCCCGTGCTGTTTCAGGGTTTCAAAGATGGGTTTGAGTGGTCTTTGGGGGTGAGTGCACCACACAAAGTTAGCCTGGCTGTCTGTCACATCGAAGCCCATGTTCTGCATGTTCGCGACCAGTCGGTGGCGAGTTGAAAGTATTTTTTTTCGGTTGTTGGCCAGCCAGTCATGGTCATCAATAGCAGCTGTGGCAGCAGCGATTGAGAGAGTATCACAGTTGTAAGAATCTTTTACCTTTTGCATCTGTTCAATAATTGAAGGATGTGCAACCGCAAAGCCAAAACGAAGACCTGCGAGTGCATAGGACTTACTCAGTGAGCGTGTGACAATAATGCGTTTATTCTTTGTCACAAGGTCCATGCAGTTGGATTCTGCAAAATCAGCATAAGCTTCATCGACCACAAGTGGACAAGAAAGTTGCTCAGCAAGTTCAAGAATACGGGAAGGAGAAAGCACAGTGCCAGAAGGACTATTTGGATTTGCAATGATTGCGAGTTTGAGAGGCGTTCCATCCTTTGTATCAGGATTTGCAAAATCGTCACTCAGAGACCAATCTGCGTTGAACGTAAATGCTTCATGGACGGCGTTCTGGATTTCAGCAAGGGTGCTGTAAAGGATGTAGCTTGGAGAGGGTGTCCTCAGGCATTCCCCCTCCCCAACAAATGTGCGAATAAGCATTGTAAGGATGTCATCGCTACCGTTTCCAGAAATGATCATCTCAGGACTGACACGAAAAGCATCTGCAGCGCGCATGCGAAAGGCAGTAGCGAGCGGATCTGGGTACTTTGCAAGTGACGAACCATTAGCTGTAGCAATGAGTGCACGATGCACGGCAGGAGATGGGGGATAGGGATTCTCGTTTGTGTTGAGTTTGATCCATTTGCCACCCTGCGGTTGTTCTCCTGGAGCATAACCAGACAATTCCGCAATATTCCTGCGGACTTGTGATGCAACAGAAGTTTTGGGTGATACATTCGTCATGTTGTCTTTGTTGGTACAAGAAATAGTACCTCACTGCATTGGCTCGGAATGTATTCCGTACAATCGTTATAGCCGGTAAGAACGTCTTGTAGCAGCACGGGCCGGCACGCATTCAGTTCCCGTTCATAAGACCGCAGAGACCCCACGCATGGGTCCTGCATGATCAATACGGGGCAGGACCGTCCTATTTCGCCATTCTAGCCTCGACACTGCGGCGATGGGCAGTCAGCCCCTCCACGTCCGCAAGGAGTCTGATGTCCTCTGCCATGGACTGCAGATCAGCCTGGGAGAGCTCTAAAATGCTGCTGCTTCTCAGGAAATGGTTTGCTGACAGGCCAGCAGCAAATCTGGCAGTCCCTCCCGTTGGAAGCACATGAGATGGTCCAGCTGCATAGTCTCCCGCCGCCACAGGGCTCCACGGTCCAAGAAAGGCCGCTCCAACATGGCGAATCTTCGCAAGCGTTGCTTGAGGATCACGAGTCACGATGGAAAGGTGTTCCGGTGCAAGTTCATTCGCGATGTCAGCTGACTCATCATCGGTTTTTGTCAGAACCACAGCACCAAATCGGCTCAGGCTATCTTGGGTCAACTCAGAGCGTTCAAGGATCTCGAGCCGCTTTGATATCGATTGGGTTATTTGGTCAGCTAATACATTCGATGCTGTAAGGACGATTGCAGATCCAGGTGAGTGTTCTGCTTGCGCAAGCATATCTGCAGCAATAAATTCTGCATTTGCTTCCGCATCAGCCACAACAACAATCTCACTCGGGCCGGCAATGGAGTCAATTGCTACATCTCCAAAAACAAACTCTTTTGCCAAGGCAACAAAAAGATTTCCTGGACCAACAATCATGTCGACTCGAGGTAAATTTGAAATGCCATAGGCCATGGCAGCAACGGCTTGTGCACCTCCCGCCCGCATTACTGTTTTGATACCCAACTCAAAGCAAGTAGCCAGTACGTGATGATTATTAGCGCCAAATTTGGTTGGAGGTGCAACAACAATAATTTCTTCTACACCAGCGACCTGAGCTGGAACAACAGTCATTAATAATGTGGACGGGTAGGCTGCTGCTCCACCAGGAACGCATACACCTACCCTGTCGAGTGGGACGTATCGTTGGCCAAGGGAACCCCCATCAGGAAGAGGAACCGAAACATTTTTATTCAAAATCGACTGCTGAAAAAACTCAACTCTTTTACGAACTCTTCGAATCGTTGCTAGGAAGTCACGGTCCACTTCTTTGTGACACTTTTCCATCAGTGCGATCGGAACGAAGAGATCGTCCTGAGAAGTATTTGATCCATCAATACGATGAGAGTAATCAAGAAGAGCCTCAACTCCTTTTGATCGAACATCTGTACAAATTTGGCGTACTACGTCACGAGGGGAAAGAGGTGCACCAAATACATCAATTGTACGTTGGCGGCTGGCTGGACTGATCAGGTCACCCTGTGAGACGAGTTTGTACCGAAGTTCATCAAGCTGCTTTCGTCCCGTCGGGCTTGATAAGTCAATGCGACGACAGATCGTGTGCGGTGATTTTACGTTTGGTTTCATACTAGAAGGATACTCACATTTCCAACGTTCGCGAACCGTAGGAGTTCATTTTCGAGTGGAACGAAAAGTTAGGTATGACGTTATACAAACGTCTTTCAATTTGAGGAGTCTTTTTGATCTTCAAACCAGCCTGTGACTTGCTGGTGACTAAGACGGAAAGACATGAAAAATGATCTTCCGGGGGATCTGTCAGACCCGTGAGGGCACTATCAACAGTATTCTCAAGAAAGCCGATTTGAATTTTTTTCAGGAAATTCGCTATACACATGACATCTTTTATTCAGGGAAGGTGTTTGAGCTAGTGAATGTTGCGGTGATTCTTGAGCAAAAAGCCGGTGTTCCAAATTCAGTGATTCGCTCGCTGGGGAAACTGCAAAGCCCAGAGCGAATCCAAGATTTTGTCAGTCGAATGAAGTGGAATTATGCTGAAGGCGCTACAGCGAGATCAGTTGTGAATGCATTGGCCCATGGTAAGGCTCAATGTATCGAAGGAGCGTTGGTTGCTGCATGTGCGTTGTGGCTTGCTGGACGCCCTCCCCTTCTTATGGATATGGGGGCAGAGGGTGATGCAGATCATGTCGTCGCGCTTTTTCGACGAGGTCGATATTGGGGGGCAATATCAAAAAGCAACAGTCCGTATCTTCGTTACCGCGATCCCATTTACCGATCACTTCGTGAGGTATCGATTTCGTATTTTCCTCAGTATGTCATTCATCGCAGGAAGACATTGCGGAACTACTCCACAGCTATTGATTTGACAAATGTTGATCCTGCGTTGTGGGTGACTCGTAAAGGGTTTTGCTCTGAGTTGATAGAAGTTCTTGACAATGCTCGTCACTATGACATCCTTCCTTCAGACATGCCGTCTCAAGATTTGCGGCCGATTGATCCAATAGTCAAGCAAGCAGCACGTCTTCGTGAGCATCCTCGCGGATAAGATCACATCTCAGCCTGCCCTAATATTTTTCGAAGAGCCGTGATTGCAATTTCACCAAACTGCCTGGGTGGAACGTGCCAGAGGGAGGGGTTGTGAAGTTCCACTGAAACGGCTGCTGAATAACCGATCTGAGTAAGCCAGTCAATGAGTGGCTTGGGTGGTGAGCATCCTTCGCCAGGTAAGATTCGGTCGGAGTCACGTGCCATTTCTCGCGGTACATCTGCAACATCACTCAGTTGTACGTGGGACAGATTGTCATCCGAAAGCAAAGCCAGATCCTGAAGTTTGCTCGGTCCAATCGTCCAGTGAAACCAGTCAAGGCAGAGCCCCAAGGAGGGTAAGCCGATATCGTCAATGAGTGCGATTGCAGATTGTAAATTGTTTGGAAAGCTCGCTCGCGAATCAAATTCTAACGCAAGCTGAATGTCGTAATCGGCGGCCATCTTTGTTGCGTCAGCCAAATGACGTGAAAGAGTTCCAATCCCCTGAGGTTCAACGGGAGAAAAAACGTCTCCTGAAATGATCAATAACGGAATGCCAGTTGCCTGAAGCATTTGAAGGCGAGACTTGAAATGTTTCAAATGCTCGATGCGGGCGTCTTCGGAGTCTGCAAATAGTCCACCTTGGAAAGAAGCTGCAATTACGTTGACATTGTGAGCTAGGAAAAGCTCTTTCAACGCTGAGACGCTATTGTTCGCAACATAATTCTCTGCGTGTCCAAGCCATAGTTCTACTGTGTTGCAATGTCCTGCAGCATAGTCTGCTACGATTGTTTCAATTGATGCGTTGAGGGAACAAACAGTAGAAAGAGCAGGTTGCATGGGTTGAAGGCAGTTATCTGTTAGGACAGTCGTTCTTTGAGCAGACTTACCACATCATCGATCGGGACGCGTTCTTGAGAGAGGGAATCTCGGTCACGGAGTGTCACTGTTTTATCTTTCAGAGTTTGTCCATCAACGGTAAGGCACCATGGTGTTCCAGCCTCGTCCTGACGGGCGTATCGACGTCCGACAGAACTTTTTTCATCATACATGCATGTCATATGGGGCTTCAGTTCCTTGTACAGTTCGATCGCAACCTCAGGCATGCCGTCTTTCTTTACAAGGGGAAGAATAGCAGCTTTTATCGGGGCCAACCGTGGGTGGAGTTTTAGGAAAGTCCGTTTGCGTGCATTGCCTCCATCGTCTGGAACACTGTCTTCGTGATAGGCATCACATAGAAATGCCAGTACAGCCCGATCTGCTCCTGCTGATGGCTCAATGACATGAGGAACAAATCGTTCCCGTTTGACATCGTCAAAATAAGAAAGGTCTTTGCCGCTGCCTCGATGAGTTGGTTTACCAGTAGAATCAGTTTCAACAACTAGCTGACCATCCTGACGAATGAGTTTGCCTTCCATATGGCTGCGGAGATCAAAGTCACCACGATGAGCAATGCCTTCCAGTTCGCCGAATTCTCCTTCCGCAAGAAAAGGAAACGCATATTCGATGTCTGCAGTACCAACTGAATAATGCGAAAGTTCATCGGTTCCGTGCTCACGAAGTTGAAGACGACCCTCGGTCAAGCCCAGGTCGAGATACCATTGCCATCGTCGGTCACGCCAATATCGATACCAGTCGCCTGAGTCACTTGGGCAACAGAAAAACTCAATCTCCATCTGCTCAAATTCTCGTGACCGAAATGTAAAGTTTCTGGGGGTTATCTCATTCCGAAAGCTTTTCCCTATTTGTCCAATGCCAAACGGTACTTTGACTCGCGAGGTATCAAGGACATTTTTGAAATTCACGAAAATGCCCTGAGCAGTTTCAGGTCGAAGAAATGCCCGGTCATCATCATCGCTCGCCAGTGCACCAATTTTTGTTTCAAACATAAGATTGAACTCACGGGGTTGTGTGAGTGTGCCGGGCTCAGATGCGTCTGGGCCAAGTGCATCATCGAGTGAAACATTGTTAGCGAGGGAAATCATGTCATTTTCCCAAACAATGTCACCAGCCTGTTTGGCCCGTAGCCCAAATCCCTTTTGTGCGCGGGTTTGGAGGTGGGCAAGGGCCTCGTCTCCTGATTGATCGGTTACAACAAAAAGTTTTTTTCCTCGAAAGGAGGCCCAGCGTCCTTGGAGATGATCATAACGATAACGTTTCTTTGTCTCACGACAGTCAATCATCCAGTCATGAAAAAGATCAAAATGCCCAGAGCATTTCCAGACTTGTGGATGCATGATGATGGTGCAATCAAGTCCTACCATTTCAAAGGCGGATGGTGCTCCAGAAGGAACAGAAAGCTCGTCGTGACCTTCCAACATGTCCTTCCACCATGCATCTTTGAGATTGCGTTTCAGTGCGACCCCCAGGGGGCCATAGTCCCAGAAACCATTCAGTCCTCCATAGATCTCACTCGACTGAAAAATGAACCCTCGCCGCTTCGCAAGAGATACGATCTTATCCATTCGTTGCTGATCGTTTTGGTGATTCATGCTCTATCAGATTTCCTTTCCGTCGCGGTGTAGAGTTAATAAGTCAATTTCACTCATTAGCATAGATCAGTGTATTGCTTTCCGAATTCATTCTTGGGACTACGCTGCTGGAATCAATTGCTGCTGCAGGTATCAAGTCTCTTTCCATGCCGATTGTGATGAGGTTACGACCGCCAAGCGACATAGTTATTTTTTGAAGTAAGCTATCCTTTATTTCTGAACGCCCAGAGGTAGCTGACTGAAAAAGGTTCAGGGCTTCTTGTGCAGATTCATCAAACATGTTAATCGATACATCATCAAGTTGAAGTGCAGCATCGAGTATCGCACCCGCCCCCAGCAGATCCTCATCAGATATTTTTCCATCTGTGCCAGCACACACCAGATGGATGTCACAGTCCTGGAGTTGTTTCGAAAGTTGATAACTGTCTGCTGCTACGGCAGATCGATTGATAATACCCCCTATAAGGATTTCGGAGGCACTCTCGCATGCATGTAAAGCAGCAGTCCCATTTGTGGTCGAAAATACGATCGTTTGGCCAGACACTTTTTCGCGAATGTACTCATGGGGTGAGTTTCCAAGATGGAAAGAGTCAGGTTTGTGCCCTCCCCGTTCGCCCCCGAGAAGTACTTTGCTGCTTGCAAGACGGTGAGCTGTTGCGAGTGAACGTACCGTTTTGACCTGCTGTGCGCCGTTAGCAAGGGCAGTAATAATTGTGGTGGAAGCTCTCAGAACATCGATTACAACAGCAATCCCTCCCGTACATGCCTGTTCAGGCATACTATGAAAGCAGTTATAACAATGCCACATCAAGAGAGTTTCTCCATGTCGGAATCAATCGTCACAGCACCTACACCCTCTGATCATATTGATAAAAGCGAGTCAAAGGTTTGCGGAATGTTTACCGAGATTGCTTCTCGGTATGATTTCGTGAATCGACTTCTATCATGTGGCATAGATGTCTGGTGGCGGCACGTTACGGTATCCTCGGCTCCTCCGCCACCTCAAGGTTCAGTCCTCGACGTTTGCACGGGTACAGGGGACCTTGCAATGGCGTATGCTGCAAAAGCATCGCCCGGCGTGAGAATTGTTGGTAGTGACTTCTGTCGTCCTATGCTTTCATATGGAATGAAGAAAAGTGAGGCTGCTGATCTGGAGATTGAATGGGTGGAGGCAGATGCAACTGAGTTACCATTTCTTGATAATGAATTTGATGTGGTGTCTGTTGCCTTTGGTCTAAGAAATATTGTCGACACACATAAGGGACTTTCAGAAATGGCAAGGGTTCTTAAGCCTGGAGGTCGTTTGGCTATTCTTGAGTTTTCTTTACCATCAAACAAGTTTGTGCGCAGCGTCTATCTTTGGTACTTCCGCCATGTATTGCCTTTCATTGGAAATAGAATTACTGGGAATCATTCAGAGGCGTATACCTACCTCAATAAGAGTGTGGAGGAATTTCCGTCAGGTAATTCTCTGAAAAATATTATTGAGTCTGCGGGTTTTAAGGACGTTGCCATGATGCCTCTAACGTTTGGAATAGCCACCCTTTCAGTTGCCATTCGGGATGAAAACCATGCCTGAGAAAAAATCACCGTTCGTCATTGGAATCACTGGAGCGTCGGGTGTTGTGTACGTCACAAGACTGATCGAGGTGCTGTTGTCTGGTGGTTTTGACATACATGTTTCAATTAGTGAGTCTGGCCAAGCCGTGCTCCTAGAAGAACTGGGTCGAAAAGTTGACTTGCACAAGTTTCGGATTGAAGATCTGTTGGGCAAGCATGAGCCATTGGATGGTACCCTGCACTATCATCACTACAAAGATCTTTTGTCACCGATAGCAAGCGGTTCATTTATCACCTCAGCAATGGCGATTTGCCCATGTAGTGGGAGTACACTTTCCGCAGTCTCCCATTCCATTGGAGAAAACCTGATACATCGAGCGGCAGAAGTGCATCTCAAAGAACGTCGAAAACTCATTGTTGTACCGCGGGAAACGCCATTATCTCTTCCTCAATTGAGAAACATGCAGGCAATTCATGAGGCAGGTGCTGTCGTCTTACCCGCTTCCCCGGGCTTCTACCATGGTGTTCGTGAGATTTCAGATCTTATTGATTTTGTTGTTTCTCGGATTTGTGACCAGTTGGGTGTTCCTAACAGCCTTGTGAATCGATGGGGGCAGTAGGTGCAGTGGTTGACCTGAGAACGTATTTGGGACTTGTTCGGTTTTCCCACACGATATTTGCGTTACCGTTTGCGGTGATTGCCACTCTTATTGCGTTGAGAATAGAAGTCTTAGGTGATCCCAGCATCCCGATAATCCATTGGGTTCGAATCTCTCTCGGCATACTGTTGTGTATGGTTTCAGCTCGAACGGCAGCGATGGCGTTTAATCGACTCGTGGACTGTGATATGGATGGTCGTAATCCTAGAACCGCAAATCGTCACCTTCCACAAGGTTTGGTTGGACAAAAACAAGTGCAACGAGTTGTCGTGGTGTCATCACTTGTATTTATTACTTCGACGCTTTTGTTTTTACCAAATTGGCTTCCGTTGATTCTTTCTCTTCCTGTACTTGCATGGCTTCTCACGTATAGTTTTGCAAAGCGATTTACTCGGTTTGCCCATCTTTGGCTTGGCATAGCATTAGGATTGTCACCACTTGCCGCATGGGTAGCCATTCGTGGGGCTGTCGTGTTTGAAAATCCCTCAGATATTTTTCCAGCTCTTGTCTTAGCTGCGGTTGTGGTGACATGGGTAACCGGTTTTGACATTATCTATGCATGTCAGGATCAGGAGTTTGATGCATCAGAAGGGCTTTATAGTCTTCCTGCTCACTATGGTGTTCGTGGAGCATTGAGAGCAGCTGCAGCATTTCATGTGCTTACAGTCGGCTTTCTTGTGATATTGCCCACGAGTTCGCCTGTTCTTGGCGTCTATACCCGCTGGGCTATTGGTGTGATTAGCGTTCTGCTCGTTCTTGAGCACTGGCTTGTACGTCCAGATGATCTCTCTCGTGTGAACCAGGCCTTTTTCACGGTCAATGCTGGGATCGGCATGCTTCTTTTGGCTGGTGTATGTTCGGATATCTTTCTCTAGGAAAATACTGTGGAGACGTTAGTCTTACAAGAAATAACCGGTTAACCGATTATAGATTCAGTTGCATCTTCCTCAGTCGTTTTAGGAATTTATATGCCGATCAAGAAAAAATTCTGTCTAGACCATGTTCGTGAAAAAGTTACTGCTGGAGAGCGCCTTTCTGCAGAGGAAGCAGAAATGTTGTGGGATGATTCAGTCGATCTCCATGAGCTTGGTGATTTAGCGAACGTTGTTCGTGAGAGGAAAAATGGAAATAGTGCATTTTTCAATATCAACACGCACCTGAATCCAACGAACGTGTGTGTGTATCGGTGTACATTCTGTGCCTTTAGGGCTGACCTGAGAGAAAGTCGTGGATATGTGATGAGCGATGACGAAATTCTCGCTCGAGGTCAAGAAGCCGTGAATTCTGGATCGACTGAAATGCATATTGTGGGTGGTCTTCACCACCAGAAAAAATATGAGTGGTATTTGAGAATCATTAGTCTGCTTCACGATGCCTATCCGACACTGCACTTGAAAGCATGGACGCCCGTCGAAATCAATTGGTTTTGTCATCTCACCAAAAGAACTATTCGTGATATTCTTTCAGAATTGAAAGATGCAGGGCTTGGAAGCCTTCCAGGTGGGGGAGCTGAAATTTTTCATCCAGAAATTCGTGACAAAATATGTGAACACAAGGCGGATACATCAGAGTGGTTTAACATTCATAGAACAGCTCATGAGTTGGGTCTGCGAAGCAATGCCACGATGCTCTACGGACATATCGAAAATGCGTTTCATCGAACGGATCATCTTCTGAAGCTTCGTGAACTCCAGGATGAAACTACGGGCTTTCAAACCTTTATACCGCTTGCTTTTCACCCAGAGAATACAAAGCTTTCTCACCTTCCAAAGCCCTCGGGGGCGATGAGTTTGAGAACCATGGCAATTAGCCGACTCGTGCTTGATAATTTTGATCATATTAAGGCGTATTGGGTGATGCTTGGACTTGGTATTGCCCAAGCATCGCTTTCCTACGGGGCTGATGACCTTGATGGAACAGTGCGTCATGAACTTATTTATCATGACGCGGGCGCGGAGACCCCTGAAATTCTTTCAGTAAAAGATCTTCACAGGCTTATACGTGAGGCGGGACGTGATCCAGTAGAACGTGATACTTTGTACCGGCGCGTCGATCGGGAAGGAGATCATTGGAGAGCGGCTGAACTTCTCAAATCACACCATTGAACTTTGTTATGCAGCACGCTTTTTTTTCTGAGACGGCTCTCTCTCGCTGCCATCTTTTCGTAGTTCATTGATCATGGATCTCATTTGAACGATTTCTTCTGTGAGTTGCTTCATCTCTGAATCATCTTTTTCAGATGATTCACCTGTGAACCAGTTGGCAAGAATACCTGCCAATGCCCCAAAGACACCAACACCTAAAAGCAGTAAAAAACTTGCGACGACTCGACCAAGTCTGGTGACTGGGAAAAGATCTCCATATCCGACTGTTGAAATCGTACACAATGTCCACCACACGGCATCTTCTGCAGTCTTGATGGTGGAATCAGGTTCAGTTTCAACAACAAGGATAGCAGTGCTTGCTGTGAAAATTGAAAAGATCACAACCATAATTCCTGCTAAGAGAGCATTCCGTGTGCGATAGTGAACAAACAACGAGAGTATTATTCGCGTGACCTTGATTCCACGAATAACTCTGAGAATTCGAAGTATTCGTGCTGCCCTGCCCCAACGAACAACGTCAAGTGCTGGAATAGCCGATATAAGATCAATCCATCCCCAAGTGAATAAGTAGTGAATTTTATTCTTTGAGCGTACAAGGCTCACAAAGAAATCTAAAAGAAAAATGGCGCAGACTGCTGTATCGGCCCATTCAAGAAGAGTACGCACTTCAGGGTTGCCGTGACCAACATCTCCTGCTGCAAGAAGACCGAGGGCTGATAGGCAACAGAAAAGAATAAATAAGTGGTAGCCAGCCCAGTGTTCTTCAGAGTCAGGTGTCGGCTCTGGGTGAGAATTCTCGTAACAGAGCGACACATTTGTTTCATTTTTCTCTGACATGCTGGAAGCGTACAGACGAGCCACGAGTCAAAAAACTGAGATTTCCACAATTCACGACACAAGCCTTGGGCAACAGGGCAGTTAGGGGGAAATGGTGTGTTTGGTGGGCCGTTGTTGGTCTTTGAAGGTGACACCATTGCCTGCTACTACGTACTGAAATATCGATAATAGCTATGTTTCTCCTGTTTGTGAGGATCTTTTGAATGATTTCTGAAAAAGAAAGTGAGCCGATCGGGGGCCTCAACGCGTGTTCAAAAGCAGATGGTATCCGTGCAGAATATCTAGATTTTCGTGACCGTTCTCGAGGAACACTTCACCCGAATCAGATTCCGAAAGAGATCGACCAAGGAAGATTTGTATGGGTTGATATTGATATAGCTTTAGTGGACCTCACTCTCATCAAGACAACTTTTTCATCAGGTTTATGCCTTGACGTTGATATTCCTCAGATGGTCAAGAATTACACAGGCTCTTCCTTTCCGGCAACCACTGGCCTTACCAGAACAGATCAGTGCCTGCATTTTTCATTTTTTGGTGGTTCTACCTGTGGTTCAGATGATGTTGGTGAGCGTTTGGATGTTGTTGTTGGAAAAGGATTTTTGATTACCTTGCATAATGGTCAGAATGCTGTTCTCAATGAAGTGCGTCGTGATTATGTGCATGATTTTGAAACCCATGCGGCAACTCCAAGTTTTCTTTTGTATGAGATTTTCAATGAGCAAGTCGAGCAATTTCTCATGATTCAGGGCAAGCTAGAAGATCAGGTTGAAGAAACCCGAAGGGCGCTGGCAAAAGAAGTCGATCAGTCAGCGTTTGCTTTAGTTGCCTCTGTTTCAGCAAAGCTACTCACCCTTCGGCGACGTGCATTGCCCCTCCGTCGAACACTTGAAGAATTGACTTCACGAAAGACGGTTCTCGTTAGTGAAGCCACCCTGACGTTTCTCAAGGAGATGGTCCATACCATCGAACGACTCTTATCCGATATTGCATCAGATAGAGAGATTCTTGAAACAGCACTTAATTTGTCACTGACAGTAATGTCTCATAGAACAAATCAAACGATGAATCGTCTTGCTGTCGTAAGTACTATTTTCCTGCCACTTACGTTTATTTGCGGTATTTACGGAATGAATTTTGAGGTCATGCCGGAACTCGATTGGGATCATGGATATATTTATTTCTGGGGCCTATCCGCATGTATTACAGTTGGCCTCATGATTGTACTACGTCGTGCACGTTTGCTATGAATCAGAGCCAAGGCCATAGAAATTGCTAGCCGACGGATCCAAGATGCCTCCCTTGTGAGGACTGTTCCTTGCGACGTTGTTCTACAAGTTCTCGGATTCTAGCGTGCTTGGGCAAGGAAAGACTTGGATCATCCGCTATTATTGTGAGTGCATACTGATGTGCTTCCTCAATAATAGTATGTTCTTCGAATGGAATAGTATCTGTGTCATCAGTCTGAGTTGATGGAGTGTGGGGCACTTTCTGCTTGAACTTGAATTCACTTCCGGAATGACCACTTTGCTCTTTGCCAAAGAGGCGTCCACTTCCCCTCATCTGATGATCTAGGGCAGCCAAATCAAAGCCATTATCAGAATTTACAAATGCTTCAATTCTTGTCCGGCCTCTTTCATTGATGTCTTCTGTCGCGACTCCACAAATACCTGGTACAGATCCACGTGCTACCCGTCCTCGTAGTTGGTGAAGTTGTGCCAGACCAAAGCAGTCAGCATCCAGAACGGTCATAAGCGTAGCTTGTGGGATATCGATGCCCACTTCTATAACCGGAGTTGCAACCAGGACATCGAGCTTTCCAGACCGAAAAGTTGCGAGTGTTGAGTTTTGGAGTTTCGATGGCATTTTCCCATGAACAAGTCCGAGTCGGAAGGCCTCCAATGGACCATTGGCGAGTTGTTCATATGCAGATGCGATACTCTGAAGACCTCTTTCTGAATCTTCAATCACTGGTACAACGACATAGCCAAGCCGGCCATCACGGAGTTTCTTGCCAAAAAAGTCCCACCATTGCGAGAGGTTGTCCGGTAGGACGTGATAGGTGCGAACCGGCTGTCTGCCCATAGGTTGTTGACGAATCTCAGAAATATCGAGATCCCCGTACAGGCTGTGTGCAAGTGTTCTTGGAATGGGTGTTGCTGTCATGATAAGAGTATGTGGATCAGCTGTACCTGACTGCATGATAAAACGTTGTTCCACGCCAAAGCGTTGCTGTTCATCGATTACGACGAAAGCCAAGTTGCGAAACTGTACCTCTTCAGCAAGGAGGGCATGAGTTCCAATGACGATGGCAGCTTCTCCTGTTGATACCCGCTCGAGTACGTCTCGTTTGTGGTTCTTAGGCATGCCACCAACAAGAAGCTCTACTTGCGTGCGGTTGTTATTGTTATTCTCATTGAGCCATTGTGAGAGTGATCGATGGTGCTGTCGGGCTAGTAATTCAGTTGGGGCCAGGAGCGCAGCTTGATGCCATTCGTTGTGCTGGGGTTTCTTGATGGAGGCAGATTTGTTTGCGATAGTTGCAAGCATGGCATAAACGGCAACCGCAGTTTTACCACTTCCCACTTCACCTTGTAGCAGCCTGTGCATGGGACAGGTGCGAGACATGTCCCGCTTGATGTCACGAATAGCGACTTCCTGAGCATCTGTGAATTTGAATGGGAAACGGGCGCGGATTCGATCGTCGAGTCGTGGATCGACGATGATAGCTGGTGCTGCTTGGCGTTCTTCCTTCTTGCGACGGTTCTCTTGAAGGAGCAGTTGGATGATGAGGTGATCTGCGAAACTCAATCTGCGCCGCGCCGCATGCAATATTGCCTGGTCATCGGGTTTGTGAATTCCCCAAAAAGCTTCTTGAATGGTAATGAGGTTGTGCTTTACTCGCACGTCTTCTGGGAGTGCTTCTTGCAATCCAGCGACAACGTGATCGAGCGATGCTTGAACAGCTATTCGAACGTGCGATTGCTGAACCCCTGCTGTGAGTGGGTAGATAGCAAGCCAATCGGATGATTCGCTTGGCTCACCATCATCCAGAAGTCGGATGTCAGGGTGTGAGAATTCCCAAACAGATCCCCGCCGGCGAGGTATTCCTGCTACAACAACATGCATTCCTTCGGAATATTTTTTCCTAAGAAAAGGCATGTTGAACCAATTGGCACGAATGAATCCACCAGTACATTGTACAAGCAGACTTGTCATTGATCGTCCATTGGCAGTGGTGCGTGACGAAACTTCTGTGACCTCACCAATGATCGCTGCATGTTTTCCGCCTAACAGATCCCCCCATTGATGATCCCCGCTGAAGTCTTTGTACCCCCTTGGGAAATGCATTAATGCATCTTTGGCCGTGTAGAGACCAAGTTTCCGAAGCTTTGTTGCACGAACTGAACCTACACCAGGCAGATCAGCGATACGTGTGCCCGGAGAATAAATAGCTGATTGATTCATATCTTAAGCGTGGACAACTATCGTTATTAGATAGTTTCAATAATTGGTTGATGGAGATCTTTTGCGGAACAATAGTTGCAGCATCAACAACGATACGGTGTTATAGTGCCAACTCACCTTTTTGATTTTGAGTTGCTCATCGATATCACTCGCTTTTCATGAGTTGCTTATATGCTTGAACAGCCATGCGATCACACGCCTCATTTTCCTCATGGCCCGAATGTCCGGCAACTTGGGTGAAAATCATCTTGTGTATACTGACAAGTTGATCAAGTTTTCGCCAAAGGTCTTCGTTTTTTACGGGGACCATTTTCCCTTTTTCTTTTCTTTTCCAGCCTTGCTGCTTCCATTTCGGAAGCCACTCCAAAAGACCTGTCCCAACATAGACGCTATCTGAGACAAGATTCACGACTGTCGGTCGCTTGAGTTGTGATAGACCACGGATCGCCGCGGTTAGTTCCATGCGATTATTTGTGGTCTCTTTTTCTGCACCGTAGTCATGGGTCTCTTTGCCACTGGTTGGATGACGGAGAATGTACGCCCAACCTCCAGGACCAGGATTCCCACTACAAGCACCATCTGTGAATAAGACGACTTCACTTTCTGAGGAATTTATTTTCATGTGGAGTCTCAATAAGATGAAAGAAGGAACATAGTCGAAGAATGCCTAGGCTGCTTCCTCAGGAACACCAGACGTAAGTGTCGTCCCGTAACCGTGCCCCTCGGTTTTTGGGTGTTTTGTTGGCAGAGTAACAATAAAGGTACTTCCGCGGCCAAGTTGGCTGTTCAACTCAATGTCACCACCTAGCAATCGACATAGTTCACGAACAATTGAAAGTCCTAAGCCTGTTCCAGAGTATTCACGAGTCATGGTGTCAGTGCCAGTTTGAAAGGTTTGTCCTTGGCGGAATTTTTCAAAAACGGTGACTTGGTCTTCCTCGGCAATACCCACTCCTGTGTCCGTCACCTCCAATTGGATCTGCGGTAATCTGTTGGATGAATGCGGTGCGGCTCTGGCTTGGATGTTGACTCGTCCTCCTTCAGGAGTGAACTTCACGGCATTTGACAGAAGGTTTGCAAGAATCTGTTGAACTTTAGGTTGATCTTGAGTAACGGCATCGACTCCTTCATGAATATGATAGGTAATCGAAATGCGTTTCTTTTCGGCCAGAGGACGAACCATATCACACTGTGCGGAAATAACTGTCTCAATCCGGAATGTGGTTGGATGCACATCCATTTTCCCAGCTTCAATTTTTGCAAGATCGAGGATGTCATTAATCATGTCAAGGAGCATTCTCCCAGACGTTCGGATATTTGAAACATATCGGCGTTGTTTTTCATCGAGAGATTGGATTGAATCGAGAACGTCAGAAAAACCAATAATACTGTTCAATGGTGTTCTCAGTTCATGACTCATTGTTGCTAAGAAATCACCCTTGAGGCGATTCATGTCATAGAGATGCATATTAGCTCTTGCTAGTTCATCCACTTTCTCATCAAGAGATTCATTGGCTTTCCGAAGATCTTCCTGAGAATCAACAAGGCCTCGGAGCATACGATTGAAAGCGACTCCAAGTTCTTCAAACTCATCAGCGGTATGGATCTCTGCTCGAGCTTGTACGTTTCCGCGACGAACCTCATCGCTTACTTCTCGAAGATGGTCGAGAGGTTTGACGATGACATATCGAACGATTGCGTATGCCGCAAGCATTGCAAGAAACACTGTCATAATAGCCGTAGCAAGCAGGATGGCTCTATTCCAGTTGATGGCTTTTTGTGTGACAGAGTCAGGAATCACAACTTTTACCACTGCCATAAGGTCGCCCTCTAACAGCTCTTGAAGACCAATGGTTGGTATGTTGCTCAGTTGTTGTGTTGCAATCCCCTTGTATTCATGGCATATGAGGCAACTTTGCCGAGCACGTATCGGCTGATAGTAGTGGTATTCAGAGTTGTCAGCAGTTCGAAACTCTCGGTACTCAAAAGGGAGAATAGATGGTTCTGCTGAGGTTGTGTCATCTCCTTCTTTGGAGACAGTATGGTTCGAGAAGTAATCAAGGACGGCGGCATCAAGCTGAGTAAATGCCGCACGTTCCTCAGGAGAAGCATTAGGCTCCAGTAATCTCCAGCCGTAGGGTTGATTCTGTAATGTGCGGCCAAGCGTCTCGATCAGATTTGAATATCGTTGGTCAACTTCAAGCGTCTTCCAGTGATATTGAAGCATGACAGCGTCAACGAGATGACGCCCTGTACTCCGGGTCGTCGTGTACACAAGATCCTCTGTACGACTTCCATACCACCAGAAACTACCTGAGATAAGGACAAACAAACAGAGTCCAAAAAGCAGGCGGCATTTCCGCTCGAGGCTTGTTTCACCCAGAATGTCCTTGAATCTGCTGTATGCCATAAAAACTTTCCCACTCCATCGTACCCGCAGTTGTCTGCAGTCTAAAAGAGGAATGGTATTGCAGCGGAATTGAGCCAAAAACAGTCCGTGGAAAAGTGGACATATTGGACATTAGAGCATGTCGATTGGATCAACGTCGATAATCCATGCGACATTCTTCGGCGTTTGAGCTGAAGACGTAGCACGGAGTACGAGATCACGAAGTTCATGACAGTCAGGTCCATGAATCTGTATGTGGTAGCGGAATCGATCTCGAAGACGGGTAATTGGGCACGGTGCTGGTCCAAGAATCCGAATGTCCTGAATCTGCTCTCCTTCTTTTCGCAGTTGTTT
>PVBE011853126.1_pt1 | contig 23259 bp, 26 predicted proteins | sample 1631181 | NCBI WGS metagenome assembly PVBE01 (sample SAMN08397723, study PRJNA350692) | Marine metagenome, whole genome shotgun sequencing project. | isolation source: water | place: Pacific Ocean | collected 2012-04 | reverse complement strand
TATCGGTCGGAAGATCGATCAGTTTGATGAAGCCGTGCAGACAAGCCTTTTTGAAGTAGAGGATGAGAAACCATCAGAAAGGTGGTTAGAGCAATTATCCTCGGAATCAAGGAACGTCATTCAACTTTCACCCCCTGCTGTAATCGTTGCCGAAAGTGTGAATGAGGCGCTCGATATGTTATTTGAGCAATTCGTTGTTGATCCTGAACATCGCCGTTACTCCTTTAAAAGAAAACATGCCGCACTTGCCGCAATTCGACATTCTTACCGCGATGCTGGTCTAAGAATTGGGAAAGATTTTGATGAAGGAGCTAAGGTCAAGGGCCAACACCACAATGAACGTTTCGACTTCGTAGTTGCAAATGGCCAAGCGGTCCAACTTGCCCAAACTTGGTCTTTCCAGCAGCCAAACCAAGAAGAATTAGCAGAGAGAGTTAAGGCGTGGGCATTTACTGTAGAAGACGTAAGAGACAATGGTGGCTTGGCGGAGTTGTCAACCCGAAACATCCAGGTGCCGGCAGATGTCGAAATAGAGGTCGTTTATATTCCCCCAACAATTGACGGGCCTCGGGATGCATTGATAGAGGCACTTGCAGCGTTCGAAAAAATTAAAGTCCGGCCCATAGAATTTGATCATGCTAAAAATATTGGACAACAGGCGTCCAAGCTTATCGCGGCCCGAAGTTAAAACAGTTATTTATACAAAAGAAAAGCAAGCTGCAACTCACTCAATCCGCCCTTTAAGCCGCTCGAACATGAACTTGGCCAGTTTCACATTGCCCTTCGGCGTGGTGTGAAGGTCGTCATAGTGATCGCCTTCCCCGAACACCAGATCCTTTGAGACGTCGACGCAGATCGCCTTGGCCTCGCGGCAGACTTTCATGGCGCGGCGATTGTGCGCCATCAGAGGCTCGTAATTGCCGGTATCGGCGCTTCCCTTGTCGACGTCCCAGCCCATCCAGGTATTCTTGCGGCGTTCCCTCGCCACCTGGCCGAGCACCCGGCCGCCCTCGAGGCGGTAGCGCCCGGTGTGCTGGGTGACGATGATCGGCTTGGCGCCAAGCGCCCTAATGCGGCGGATCAATTCCCCTAACCGTTCGCCGTAAGCGTCCAGAAAGGAAGCAATTTTCTTTTCGGTGGCGGCAACGTCGGGCGGCCTGAGCGGCGGTTTCCATTCATAAGGGCCGGCCAGCGCCGAATGAACAAGCATGGCGTCCCGCGCCCGGATCATGCCCTTGGCGGTGCGATAGAGACCGTATAGGGCGCTGTTGTTCTTCAGGTACTGCTTGATGGTTTTGTTCTGTTCGACCATGACCTCCCACTTATTCGGCGGCAGGTCGGAAAGGAGATGGCTCAAATCGTTGATGCCGATATACGCCAGAATATAGCGCGGCCGAAAATTCGGGATTTTCGGAAACCATAGCTCGAACACCTTCAGGTGCCCGACCGTCGATTGACCGTCAACGCCGGCGTTGACCACCACCATCGGCCGGTTGGCGGCGGCGAATTCCTTCCCTAAGCGGTCCGACCACGTCTTGCCTTCGTCGATGAGAATTTCGTTGGTGGTGCTGCCACCGATGGTCAGGATGTCGATTTGAGAGGGATCGGGATACTGTCCGCGCAACCCGTGATGATCGCGCAAATATTCCGTCATGCCGCCGCCGTAACGCTCGGTGGCGTCAAACCGGCGGCTGACGTTGCGGTCTACGACCAACACACCGTAATTCTCGCCGAAGAATATGCTGCCGAAGACGAGCTCGGCCAGGACCGCCAAGGCCAACAATATCGCTACGTTGGCCGCGATCACACGGAGCCACCGCTTGGCCTTTGCCCATTTCACTGCCTTAGTGTCCATGAATCATATTAAGACCTGACTAAGGCGCCTTACAGCCCCGCCAGCTTGAACATCTCGTCGCCGAAGGTCTCGCGGGCCTCGGTGAGTTGCGGGCGGACCGCCTCGACGAAGGCCAAGTGCTCGTCTTCCGTCAGTTCAACGATCTCGCCGCCTTCAGCTTCGATTTCCTGGCGGGCGTCGATGGCTTCTTGTTCGGAAAGCCCGCGCTGGAAGGTGATCGCGTCGCCGACGGCGTTGTCCATGGCGGCTTTCAGGTCATCCGGCCAGGCATCGACGCTGTCGCGATGGGTGAAAATCGGCCGCGAAATATAAAAATGATTGGAAAGCGTATGGTAGCGGTGAAACTTGTGCACGCCGTAGGTCACCGTATTGGCGAACGGGTTTTCCTGGGCATCAAGGGTGCCGTTGACGACGCCGTCGATGGCCTCGGTTAAATCCATCCGCATCGGGGTGGCGCCCAGCAACTGAAACGTCCGCGCCTGAACGTCGCTGGGAAGCACCCGGATGGTCATGCCGGCGAGGTCTTCGGGCCTTCGCACCGGGCGCAGCTTGTTGGATATGTGGCGGAAGCCGTTTTCGAAATAGCCCAAGATGCGATAGTTGATCCGGTCCTCGATCTTTTCGGTTAAGCGCGCTCCTAAGGCGCCGTCCATGGCGGCGCGGGCTTGGTCGTTATCCTTGAACAAAAACGGCAAATCGACGAAACCCAGTTCCGGCACCCGGTCGGTGAGATAGCTGCTCGACTGGTAGCCCAGTGTCAGTTCGCCGGTTTCCACCATTTTGAGGATATCCTCGCCGCGATGGCCGAGGTCCATGATGTTATAGACGTACTCAATCTCGACGCGGTCTGCGAATTGCGCCTCGATCCGGTCGCCGATGAACTTCAAGGCTTTGGAAAAGGCGGTGGTCGGCGGGCCGTAGCCGCCCATGCGGATAGTAATGACATCGCTCAAGGTTCGCTCCCTATGTCGTGATCCGGCAATCGTGGACCCGAATAGCGGGTAAATCTATAATCAATCTAACGGCATTATGGGAGGGAACGCCATTTCCATTTCAAAGAGATATATCACCGCTATCTTATTGGCCCTCGGCTTCATGCTGCCGGGCGCCCTTACCGGTGCCGAACCCGGGCCGGGCGCATGGGGCAAGCGCGCCCCCATGCTGGAGGCCAATTCTGAGTTTGCAGTCGCCGTGCTAGGCGGCAAGATATACATCGTCGGTGGTTATCCTTCTTCCCGGGAGACCCAGCGGACGGTCCAAATCTACGACACCAAGACCGATAGCTGGACTTTGGGCCCGCCGCTCCCTCAGCCAAACAATCACGGTACGGCGACAACCGTCGGCGGCAAGATTTACGTCATCGGCGGCCAGACCACGTCGCGCGGTCGCGGCAGCTACGTCGACACGGTCTACGTACTCGATCCCAAAACCGGCCAATGGGAGGAAAAAGCGCCGATGCCGACCAAGCGCAGCGCCGCTATCACCGCCGTCATCGACGGCATGATTTACGTCGCCGGCGGGCGTCCGCCGCGCGGCAGTGATTTCGCCGTTTACGATCCGAAAACCGACACCTGGAAAACGCTTCCCGACCTGCCGACCCAGCGCAACCATATCGCCGGCGCCGCCATCAACGGCAAATTCCACGTCGTCGGCGGCCGCCCCGGCGGCGGCTTCCGTAGCGGCAAGATCGCCGCCCATGAAGTCTTCGACCCGAAAACCCGTACCTGGTCCGCAGCCGCACCGATGCTGCAACCGAGGAGCGGCATCAACGGGGTCATGGCGCGGGGCTGCTTCCACGTTTGGGGCGGCGAGGAGGGGTCCGGCATGTTCCCCGACCATGATTATTACGATCCTAGGACCGACAAATGGATGAAGCTTGCGGACATGAAAATCCCCGTCCACGGAGTCACCGGGGCGGTGTTTCAGAACGGCTTGATCTACGTCCCCGGCGGCGGCACCGAAATCGGCGGCAGCAGCGGCAGCCTGTTCAACCAGGTCTACCGGCCCGCCGTTTCCTGCGAATAACGCCCACCTTCATTAAATCCCCCCGAATACCCCGGTAACCTGTTGTTAACACTTGCCGGTAATGATCGGTGTGGGTTTGGAACTGTGGAAGACATAACCAAACGCTAACGAAAACGTACCTGGGGTCCACAGTCTATGGGATTAATTCAAGAGTTTCGCGCTCGCGCACGTTTTGTCATCGGGCCTGTGCTTGGTGTCTGCGCGGTCGGTTATTTCACTTTTCACGTCGTTCAAGGCGATCGTGGCCTGCTCGCTTGGTGGAAAATCAAGCAACGGGTGGCGGCCGCCAAACAATCCTTGGAGGTGTCTCAATCACAACGCCAAACCATGGAAAACCGGGTGCGCCTATTGGAACCCGGATCTCTCGACCCCGACATGCTCGAAGAACGCGCCCGGCTAATGCTGAATTACGGGCATGCCGACGACATCGTTATTCTTGAAGGCAATAAAAGGAGGAAGTAATGGGACGTCTGGCAGAAAACCTGACCCCGCCGTACTACGAGGCAGTCTTGAACGAAACTCAAGGCAGCCTCAAAGATAAAGAGCACGTTGCCCCCACCGACGAGATGGTGACCTTGGCGACGCGTCAAAGAGGATTTCTGGGCCTCGAGACCGCCCAGGACAAAAAAGGCAAACAAATCACCGTTTCCTACTGGAAGGATGTCGACGCCATCGAAAACTGGATCTTCGTCGGCGACGATAAAATAAACGACCGCTTCGGGATCAGCCTGGCCGATACCTGCGGCATCGAAATTAACCTGATCGATAAATCCGCTCATCCGAAACCAGGACCATCCAATGGCTCCGACAAGGATCCGGGCGCGCTCAGGGGCCTCAACGCCTATGTCGCCGCGGCGATCTCCAGCCTGACTGGATTTTTGCCATGAGTATGCTTCATAAAACCGAAAAACCGCCCTTTTTCGCCGTTGTTTATACCTCGCCGCCGCAAGGGTACGACGGCACCAATTTTGGCGAAACCGGTTCCATGCTGATCGCCCTGGCGGCGGCGGAGCCCGGGTATTTGGGGTTCGAAGCCGAATACGCCGCCGAGAACAGGACCGTCGCGGTTTGTTACTGGGACAGTTATCAGGCGCTTTCGGCGTGGCTGGAAAAGGCGGAACAGTGGACTCCGGGTGAACCGAGCCTGGACAAACTGATCTGCACCACCGGTTGCCTGTGGCCCTGGCTGCTGGATGAACGCCAGGTCTATCTGGAATCCGCGGCCCGAAGCGTCGCGTAGAGCATTTCCGGTTCACTTGCGTTCACCCAAAATGCTCTACGCCTTTGTTTTAGGAGCAAATTCGTCGTCGCGGATGTAACCATCCGCTCGGGATTTGCTCTAGGCCGCCGCCGCTTCTATTCCGCAATTTTCCTTAACTGATTGCCGGTTAAGCGTAATTTTGTTCGCCATTTCAATGGCTTTTCGCAATCCTGTTTGCTTGAAAATCGGGGGGGGCTGGATTACGCTGGCCTCTTGAGATTGCCCGCGCTTAGGCCCCGCTCAAACGCCTTGGTGAAATGCGGCATCCGGGAGAAACACCAATGGCGAAGACCGCGAAAACCACTAAGGCTGCGCCGAAACGCAAAAAAACCGCGGCCAAAAATTCCAAATCCCCATCATCCGGCGTCAGCGCAGACGATCTGCTGCGGTACTACCGCCAGATGCTGCTGATCCGCCGGTTCGAGGAAAAGGCCGGGCAGCTTTACGGCATGGGCCTGATCGGCGGTTTTTGTCACCTCTATATCGGCCAGGAAGCGGTCGTCGTCGGCATGATGGCGGCGGCCAACAAGCAGGATTCGGTAATCACGTCCTATCGCGACCATGGTCATATGCTGGCCTGCGACATGGACCCCAAGGGCGTGATGGCGGAACTGACCGGCCGCCGCGGCGGCTATTCCAAGGGCAAGGGCGGCTCTATGCACATGTTCAGCCGCGAAAAGAATTTCTACGGCGGTCACGGCATTGTCGGCGCCCAGATCCCGCTCGGCACCGGGCTGGCGTTCGCCCACCAATACAAAAACGACGGCGGCATCAGCCACGCCTACTGCGGCGACGGTGCCATCAACCAGGGCCAGATCTATGAATCCTTCAACATGGCGGAACTGTGGAAGCTGCCGGTGATCTACGTCATCGAGAACAACCGCTACGGCATGGGCACTTCTATCGAACGCGCATCGGCGACCACCGAGCTTTACCAGCGCGGCGCCTCGTTCGGCATTCCCGGCGCCCAGGTTGACGGCATGGACATCCTGGCGGTCAAGGCGGCGGCGGAAGAGGCGGCGGAAAGATGCCGCGCCGGTCTTGGCCCCTATATTCTGGAAATGAAGACCTATCGCTATCGCGGCCATTCCATGTCCGACCCGGCCAAGTACCGGGACAAGGAAGAAGTCTCCAAGGTGCGCAAGGAAAGCGACCCCATCGACAATCTGCGTGACAAGCTGATTGCCGCCAAAACCGCCGATGAGGCGACGCTCAAGGACATCGACAAGGATATCAAGGCTATCGTCACGGCGGCCGCCGAATTCGCGCAGGCCAGTGAGGAACCGGACCCGTCCGAGCTTTACACCGACATCCTGGTGGAGGCTTAGCATATGGGCACGCAAATCCTGATGCCAGCGTTGTCGCCGACCATGACCGAGGGCAAACTCGCCAAATGGGTCAAGGCCGAGGGCGACGCCGTCGCCAGCGGCGACCTGCTGGCCGAAATCGAGACCGACAAGGCGACCATGGAGATCGAGGCCGTCGATGAGGGCATCCTCGGCAAAATCCTCATCCCCGAAGGCACCGAAGGGGTTCTGGTCAACACCCCGATCGCCGTCATCATCGAAGAAGGCGAAGATGCCGAGGACATCGCCGTTGACACTCCAGCGCCGCCTCCGGCGGCCGAAGCGGCCCCGGCGCCGACAGCCCCAGAGCCCCCAGCAGCGCCTGCCGCCGCACCACCGGCTTCCTCACAACCGGCCCCCGCGCCCGTGGCGCGTCCGGCAAAGGAACCCGACTTTGACGGGCCGATGGTCAATTTGAGCGTCCGCGATGCGCTCCGGGACGCCATGGCCGAGGAAATGCGCGGCGATGAATTGGTCTTCCTGATGGGGGAAGAAGTCGCCCAATACCAGGGCGCCTACAAAATCAGCCAGGGCTTGTTGGATGAGTTTGGGCCGAAGCGCGTGATCGACACCCCGATCACCGAACAGGGGTTTGGCGGCCTTGGCATCGGGGCGGCCTATGGGGGCCTAAAGCCGATCGTCGAATTCATGACCTTCAACTTCGCCGTCCAGGCCCTCGACCAGATCATTAATTCAGCGGCCAAGACGCTGTATATGTCCGGCGGCCAAATGGGCGCGCCGATCGTGTTCCGTGGTCCCAATGGCGCGGCGGCCCGCGTCGGCGCCCAGCATTCCCAGTGTTATGCATCCTGGTACGCCCATGTGCCGGGATTGAAAGTGATCGCGCCGTGGTCGGCCGCCGATGCCAAGGGGTTGCTTAAATCCGCCATCCGCGACCCCAACCCGGTGGTGTTCCTGGAAAATGAAATTCTCTACGGGCAAAGCTTCGATGTTCCCGACGATCCCGATTTTACCTTGCCCATCGGCCGCGCCAAGATCGAACGCGCCGGCGCCGACGTCACCATCACCGCGTTTTCGATCATGGTCGGGATGGCGTTGGAGGCCGCCGAGGCCTTGGCCGCCGACGGCATCGATGCGGAAGTCATCAACCTGCGCACGCTGCGCCCGCTGGACACCGATACCATTGTCCAATCGGTTGCCAAGACCAACCGTGTGGTCACCGTCGAAGAAGGCTGGCCGACCGCCGGCATCGGTGCCGAAATCGCCGCCGTCATCATGGAACACGCCTTTGACGACCTCGACGCGCCGGCCGTGCGGGTCGCCGGCGCCGACGTGCCGATGCCCTACGCCGCCAACCTGGAAAAACTGGCGTTGCCGACGGTCGAGCAAATCGTCGCGGCGGCGAAATCCGTCTGTTACCGGTAGCGGAGGGAACAGGCCATGCCAATTCAAATCCTGATGCCCGCCCTGTGGCCGACCATGACCGAAGGCAAGCTCGCCAAATGGGTCAAGGGTGAAGGCGACGCGGTCGCCAGCGGCGATGTCCTGGCCGAAATCGAAACCGATAAGGCGACCATGGAGATCGAGGCCGTCGACGAGGGAACGCTCGGCAAAATTCTGGTTGCCGAGGGCACCGAAGACGTGCCGGTCAATCACCTTATCGGGCTTATTCTCGAAGACGGAGAGGACGCTTCCGCGCTGGAAGGGGCCCCGGCACCCGTGGCGGTGCCTATTGCGGCTCCTGAGGCTGCTGAGGCTGCTGAGGCTGCTGCCGAAGCACCGACCCCCGTTGCTGCTCCTGCCGCGCCAGCTCCTACTGCGCCGGCACCGGCAACAACCGGAAACCGTATCATCGCCAGCCCCCTGGCGAGGCGTTTGGCGGCGGCGAAAGGGATTGATCTTTCCGCCGTCACCGGCAGCGGTCCCAAGGGCCGCATCGTTAAGCGCGACGTCGAAGGATTGGCGGCGGGAACGGCCCCAGCGCCCGCACCAACCGCCACGGCCAGCCCGGCACCAGCGGCTCCATCTGAGTCGCCCGCCGAACCCCGGGCCGTGCCGCCCATCAACCGTGACGATCCGCTGCTCGGCACCATGCCCGATTTCGAGGCCGTCCCCAATTCGTCCATCCGCAAGATCATCGCCGAGCGGGTGACCGAGTCGGCCCGCGATATCCCACATTTCAATCTTTCCGTGGATGTGGACCTGGACACGCTTCTGGATACCCGCAAGCGCCTTAACGCCAAGGACGGCGCGGACTATAAGATTTCCGTCAATGATTTCGTCATCAAGGCGGTGGCGTTGGCGCTGGCCAGGGTTCCCGCCTGCAACGCGTCTTACACAGACGAGGCGACGCTTTATTACAACCGCGCCGATATCTCCGTTGCCGTCGCCATCGACGGCGGCCTGATCACGCCGGTGATCCGCGATGTCGGCAATAAGGGGCTGGCGGCGATCTCGGCGGAGGCCAAGGCGCTGGCGCTACGCGCCCGGGCCGGGCAGCTTCAGCCCGAGGAATATCAGGGCGGCACCTTCACGGTATCCAACCTCGGCATGTTCGGAGTCAAAAACTTTACCTCGATTATCAACCCGCCGCAGGGCGCCATCCTCAGCATCGGCGCCGGCGAGCCAAGACCGGTGGTCAGGAACGGCGCCATATCGACGGCGACGATCATGACCCTGACCATGGCCGTTGATCACCGCTGCATTGACGGCGCCACCGCCGCCACATTCACCAAGGAACTGAAGGCGATATTGGAAGAACCGCTTCAGTTCCTTTTATAGGAGGCCAATTTAAATGGCCGACACGACCTTCGACGTCATCATCATCGGCGGCGGCCCCGGCGGCTACGTCACCGCGATCCGGGGCGCGCAACTGGGGCTCAAGGTTTGCGTCGTCGAAAAGCAGCACCTGGGCGGTATCTGCCTCAACTGGGGCTGCATCCCGACCAAGGCGTTGTTGCGCTCGGCCGAAATTTACCACGGCATGAAAAACGCCGAAGACTATGGTCTCACGGCGAAGGGCGTCGGTTTCGATATTAAGAAAGTCATCGCCAGGTCGCGCGGTGTGTCCGGCCAATTGAGCCAGGGCGTCGGCTTCCTGCTTAAGAAAAACAAAGTCACCGTCGTCGATGCCGAGGCCAAGCTGGCCGGGTTCGTAAAAGGGCTGGGCCGTGTCGACGTTAGCAAGGACGGCAAGGCGCTGCCCCAACTCTCCGCCAAACACGTCATCGTCGCCACCGGCGCGCGGCCGCGGGCGCTGCCGGGGCTTGAGCCGGACGGAAAATTGGTGTGGAGCTATTTCGAGGCGTTGGACCCCGATATCATGCCGAAGAAGCTGCTGGTCATTGGGTCGGGCGCCATCGGTATCGAATTCGCCAGCTTCTACCGGACCCTGGGCGCCGACGTCACGGTCGTCGAAATCCTGCCCCAGATCCTGCCCGTCGAGGATGCCGAGATCGCCGCCATCGCCCGTAAACAATTGGAGGCCCAGGGCATGACCATCCTCACCGGGGCCAAGGTGGAGGGGCTGAAAAAAACCAAAACTAAAGTCACCGCCACCATCCAGGGCGCGGACGGCAAAAAAGCCGACATCACCGTCGACCGGGTGATTTCCGCCGTCGGTGTCCAGGGTAACATCGAAGGCATCGGGCTGGAGACGACCAAAGCCAAGACCGACCGGGGCTGCATCGTCATCGACGAATTCTCACGCACCGCCGAGCCGGGCCTCTATGCCATCGGCGACGTCGCCGGGCCGCCGATGCTGGCCCACAAGGCCGAACACGAAGGCGTTATTTGTATCGAGAAAATCGCCGGCCTCTCGCCACACCCAATCAACAAGGAACAGATCCCCGGCTGCACCTATTGCCATCCGCAGATTGCCAGCGTCGGCCTGACCGAAGACAAAGCCAAGGCGCAGGGGTTCAAACTCAAGGTCGGGCGGTTCCCGTTCATGGCCAACGGTAAGGCGATAGCGCTCGGCGAAGCGGACGGCATGATCAAAACCATCTTCGACGCCAACACCGGGCAATTGCTGGGCGCGCACTTGGTCGGCGCCGAGGTGACGGAACTGATCCAGGGTTTCGTCATCGCCATGGGCCTGGAAACCACCGAAGAAGAACTGATGCACACCATCTTCCCGCACCCGACGCTGTCGGAAATGATGCATGAATCGGTATTGGACGCCTACGGGCGCGCCATTCATATCTAGGCCAGACCCATGACCATCACCATCCGCAACATTACCGCCGCCGACGAGGCCCGTTGGCGGGAACTGTGGCAGGGGTATCTGACGTTTTACGAAACCGATGTTCCTCAGGCCGTTACCGATGAAACTTGGGCCCGGCTGTTGAATCCTGAAGAGGCGGCGATGTTTTGCCTGGTTGCCCTTGGCGATGACGGCGCTGTCGTCGGTTTTGTCAACTGCGTGCTGCACCTCAACACTTGGACCGAAAAGCGGGTTTGCTATCTGGAAGACCTGTTTGTCGACCCCGCCGTCCGCAATCAAGGGGCAGGCAGAGCGCTGATCGAGGCCGTCCGGGAACAGGGCAGGGCGCGGGACTGCCACCGCATTTACTGGCGCACCAATGAATCCAACGCCACCGCGCGCGCCCTATACGATACACTGGCCGACGGCACCGATTGGTTCACCTACGAGATTTCCCTATGAGCAACCCACAACCGCTACGCCATCCGGAAAAGGCCAAGAACCCCGAGAACCCGGTTCTTCGCAAGCCCGCGTGGATCAGGGTCAAGGCGCCGACGTCAAAGGAATACGGCGATACCAGGCGCTTGATGCGCGAAAAGGGGCTCCATACCGTCTGCGAGGAAGCCGCGTGCCCCAACATCGGCGAGTGCTGGTCCCGCAAACATGCCACGGTGATGATCCTCGGCGATATCTGCACCCGGGCCTGCGCCTTTTGCAATGTGGCGACCGGCAAGCCGGGCGCCGTCAACGCAAAAGAGCCGGAAAACCTGGCGATTTCGGTCGCCGAAATGGGGATGCGGTACCTGGTCATTACCTCGGTGGACCGCGACGACTTGGATGACGGCGGCGCCGGACAGTTCGTCCAGTGCATTAGGCGCATTCGCGAAACATCGCCGGACACCACCATCGAGGTTCTGACGCCTGACTTTCGCGACAAGGACGGCGCCCTGGAGGACGTCATCGATGCCCGACCCGATGTCTTCAACCATAATCTCGAGACCGTGCCCCGATTATATCCATCCATCCGGCCCGGCGCTCGCTATCAAAGCTCGCTGGAACTGTTGGCGGGGGCCAAGGCCCTAGCACCTGATATTTTCACCAAGTCCGGGATCATGGTCGGCCTCGGTGAAGAAATGGATGAAGTGCTGGATGTCATGGACGACCTCAGGGCCGCCGGCGTGGATTTCCTGACCATCGGTCAATACCTGGCCCCGACCCGGCGCCACGCCCCGGTGGCGCGTTTCGTCACCCCGGACGAATTCGACGGCCTTCAACGGGCCGGAGAAGATAAAGGTTTTCTGCTGGTGGCGTCCTCGCCGTTGACCCGGTCGTCCTATCACGCCGACAAGGATTTTGAGGATTTGGTCAAGGCCCGCCGGGGACACTAAGCGCCATGCCCACCCACGCCGAAAAGCGCCTTCTTCACCATACCCCGGAACAATTGTTCGACCTGGTCGCCGATGTCGACAAGTACCCGGAATTCCTGCCTTGGTGCGTGGCGGCGCGGGTTAAAGAGCAGGGTCAGGAGGAAGGCAATGACATCATCCTCGCCGACCTGGTCATCGGCTATAAAATGTTCCGCGAGAAATTCACCTCAAAGGTGACTTGTCAAAAACCGGGACGCATCGACGTCGCCTATTTTGACGGCCCCTTCAAATACCTCAACAACCACTGGATATTCGAAGCGGTCAGTGGAGAGGGGGACAACGACGACTGCATGATCGATTTCTACGTCGATTTCGAATTCAAGTCGCGTATCTTCCAGGCCGCCATCGGCGCCGTCTTCAACGAAGCCGTCAAGATGATGATCTCGGCCTTCGAAAAACGCGCCGATGCGCTCTATGGGGACGAGAAATAGCCCCATGGGAAACGCCGAATCCCTTCTCGCCATCGGCCTGACCTTCCTGCTGGCCGGGTTCGTCAAGGGCGTCATCGGCCTCGGCCTGCCGACGGTGTCGCTGGCGCTGCTGACGGTGACGGTCGGGCTCAAGACGGGAATGGTTCTGCTGATCGTGCCATCGTTCATAACCAACGTCTGGCAGGGATTATCCGGCGGCGCCTTGGGCGCCATTCTCAAGCGCCTGTGGCCGTTTTTCGCCGCCATTTGCGTCGGCACCTGGTTCGGCGTCAAGGGCTTGGCCACTTATGATCCAACGCTGTTGACGGCGCTGCTCGGCGTTCTTCTTTGCATTTATGCGGCGCTTAACCTGAGGCGCCCCTGGAAACCGGATATCGCTGACAAGGAAAACTGGCTGGGGCCGCTGGCCGGCGCCGTCACCGGCGGATTGACGGGGCTTACCGGATCCTTTGTCGTGCCCGGCGTCATGTACCTTCAGGCCCTGGCCATGCCCAGGGATATGTTGATTCAGACCATGGGGGTGGCGTTCACGGTCTGCACGGTAGCGCTCGCCGTAGGGCTCAATGACCAACGAATGATCTCGCAAGAATTAGGGACGCTATCGGCGGCCGGCGTCGTGCCGGCCATTATCGGCATGGTCATCGGTCAGCGGGTGCGTGGCCGATTGTCCGAAGCGATGTTCCTTAAAGTCTTCTTTACAGCACTCGCGGTCCTCGGCGTCTATATCTCCGTTCTCTCGTTGATTGCCTACGGCGAAACCTAAACATATAATCAGGAGACCATTGATTTTTGTCGGCTTTAGGGGAACCTAACAAATGCAAAAAGAAAGCCGCGACCGCGAACGGGTCGACCTCAGCAAATTGGCCTTTGCCAAGAAAGGTGACGTTGCCCACGGCGGGCTGATGAAGGATATCTCAGCCAGCGGCCTTTCCATTCAGTTCGTTTATCCGTTGGGGAAGGTCGAAAACCCCTTCGACAAAGGCGATGCCGTTGAATTGGGAATCGACGAAATCGGATCGCTCAAGGGAACGGTGGTCAGATCGACCAGCGAAGCCATCGCTATCAAGCTGGACATCGATTCCAAGGGCGAAGAAGAACTGATCGCCCTGATCATGGCCGCCTATAACGACCTGCCCCTGGTCGGAGAAGCCTAAGAGGACCGGGCCGCTAACCCGCCATTGCCAATACCATCACCAACGCCGCGCTCACGGTTTGCGCGCGCACGGCGTCGCGGTCGCCTTCAAAGACGTGCCGCCCATGCAGGGTTTCGGCGCCGTTACGGGCGGCGGCGATATGAACCAGACCGACGGGTTTTTCTGCCGAGCCGCCGCCGGGCCCGGCGATGCCGGTGACGGCGACGGAAATCTGAGCATCGGAATTTCTGAGTGCGCCTTCGGCCATGGCACGGGCGACTTCTTCACTGACGGCGCCGTGGGCATCGACCATTGCGGGCTCAACGCCAAGCATCTGGCTCTTGGCGTCGTTAGTGTAGGTAACGAAGCCGCGCTCGACCACATCCGACGACCCGGCCACCGCCGTCAGACATCCCGATATCAGCCCGCCGGTGCATGATTCCGCCGTTGCCAGTTTCAGTCCGGCGTCCCGACAGACCGCCAGCACCGCTTCGGCCATCGTCAATTGTTGGTTGCTGAACACATCACCCCCCCATTGCCAAGGTGATCGCATAGAGGACGGCGGCGGCGTAGCCGGCGGCCAATACATCGTCAAGCATGATACCCAGACCCCCTTTTATATTCCTGTCGGCCCACGACACCGGCCACGGCTTGAAAATATCGAAAACGCGGAATAACACAAATCCGAGCCCATAGCCGAGCCACCCCGGCGCAACCACCAACAGCACCAGCCATTGCCCGGCGATTTCATCGATCACCACCTGGCTAGGGTCATCGGCGCCGAGGATGCCTTCGCAGACATTCGACGCCCAAACCCCGATGGCGAAGGCGGCGACGGCGGCAACGCCAAGACCAATCTGCCCGGCCGCCCCATAAATCGGCCAGGCCAAGGCCACGGCAACAAGCGATCCCCAGGTGCCGGGGGCCTTCGGCAACAGGCCGACGCCGAATCCGGTGGCCAAAAAAACAGCCGGATGGCGGAGAGTCCATTTTTTAGGGGCAGGGGCCATGTGTAGTCATGCCGTTCCAGTTTTATAAACACCCGTTTTTAGAGCGACCCCACCATAATCACAAATTCACCCCGTGTCATGGCGGTGGTGGGCGCTCCGAACCCGTTGGTTTAGGCTGTTTTTGATGATTCCGGAAGGCCAGGAAAGCCGTTCGCCGCAAAGTTCTCATGGGCAGGATATTGCCAATTCTTTAGCAAAAAAACGGACAAATCCATTCATCGGCAAACCATTACTACTTGCATGGATTTCTGCGACTCTTTACGTTCATCATTGATCGTTAGCAGGGATGAAATGCCTCTAGAAACGCCGGTAGGGCTGTTTTTTTTCAGGATAGTAGGTATCCCCAATAATTAATAAACGGGGGATTTCGGAATATTGCTTTTGAGGGAGCGCGTTTTGAGGAAGTTTTGCAATGCGTCGTGAAAAACGGCGGACCATGAAAAGTCGCCTGGTGGATTTAAAAAACCGGCTTTTTCCAGAACGACAAATCCACTTGCGGACGGGAGGCAGGGTGTCGTTCGTACGGTTCACCCAGCGCGCCCAGATTTCCGTGTTTGTTTGTCTTCTGCTGGCTGGCGGATGGATGGTCTTTTCCTCTTTAGCCTATATGCGCAATGACGCCGTGGTGGTAGGCAAAGACAAGCAAATCGCCGATTCCAAACAGGCCTATCGGGCCCTGCTCGGCGAAGTTTCCGAATATCAGAAGAAATTCACCGACCTGACAACGGACATGGAAGACAGCCACGACCTGATGATGGGACTGGTTGAAAAGAATGCCTCGCTTCGCCATAGCCTGACCACGGTCGCCAAGAAACTGGACGTGACCCGGTCGCAGCGCGAGCAGGTCGCCAGCGCGCGGGAAAGCCTGAAGGAAAAACTGTCGGCCATCGAAATCAAAGTGCGCGACATGTCGAAACAAAACTTTTCCCTGACCGATAATTTGAGCACCGCCGAAGCCGACCTGCAAAAGGCACTCGCCGAGCGTAACAAGTCGATTTACGAGGGCTCCCGAATGCACCGCCGGATCAAGGGCCTGGAAATCCGGCTAACGGATGTCGAAAAAACCGAAGAAGACGCCATCCAAAGACTGACGGACAGCACGACCACCTACATCGATACCTTGGAAAGGGTGGTTAAGGTGGCAGGCTTGAACATCAAGCACCTGCTAAAAGATTATGAGCCCCCGGCCAATGGCCAGGGTGGCCCCTTTATCGCCGCCGCTCTTGAAAAGAACCTGCCGGGCAAGCAGTTGAAAAATCAACTGTCCAATTTGGATATTCACCTGGGCCGTTGGGAAGCATTACAGGGGGTGATGCGGAAAATCCCGCTGTCGGCGCCCCTCAATAATTTCAATATTACCAGCAGTTTCGGCAAGCGCCGCGACCCCATCAACAAACGGTGGGCGGCCCATTACGGCCTCGATCTCGGCGGGCCGTTTAAGTCTCCCGTGTACTCACCCGCCCCCGGCGTGGTATCGTATGCAGGCTGGAAGGGCAAGTACGGCAAACTGGTTGAAATTAGCCACGGCGCCGGGTTGAAAACCCGCTATGGACATCTAAATAAGATTCTCGTCAAGAAGGGACAAAAGATTAAATTCCGTCAACGAATCGGCTTTCTGGGGAGCACGGGGAGGAGTACGGGTGCACACCTGCATTATGAAGTCGTATTCAGGGGAAAAGCCAAGAATCCGATGAAGTTTATAAAGGCAGGCCGCAATGTTTTCCAAAAATAGCAAGGGTTCGGGCACTACCGTGGACCAACAACCTGCACGTAAACCGTCACCACCCTCGATCATCAGCGCCGATCTCAAGATTGTCGGCGACCTGAGCTGCGAAGGTGAAATCCAGGTGGACGGCTCCATCGACGGCGACATCCGCACCAAGTCTCTGATGGTTAGCGAGACCGCCCAAATCAAAGGCGAGGTTGTCGCCGAAACCGTAAACGTTCACGGCAACATTAACGGCCAAATTAAATCCCGCGATGTCAACCTGGCCAAAACCGCGCACGTGGTCGGTGAAATCCTGCATGAGAACCTGGCCATCGAAACCGGCGCCTTCCTAGAAGGCCATTGTAAACGCATGGTCGAAAAGTCCGCCACCAGCGACGGTAAGGTCAACGTCTTCGGCTCCGATGACGCTAATCGCCGCCTTGCCAAGATCAAGGAAGGCGGCGGCGCCGCAAACGCCGGCGAAAATAAAGAAGACACCAAAGCGGCCGCATCAAGTTAGCTTTTATCCACCAGGGGGTCATCCAGCATAATTGCGTCTGCGAATATTTTCGCATCCACGTTTCCCCCCGAACATATAACCGCCACCGTTTTATCCCGGCAGTCGTAAGCGCCGCTTAACGCCGCCGCCAAGGCCACGGCGCCGCCGGGCTCCACCACCAGCTTCATATACTGGAACGCCGCCTTCATGGCCTGGGCGGTCTGGTGGTCGCTGACGCTAAAGCCCCCGGCCAAAAGCTGTTGATTGATGAAAAACGTCATTTCGCCCGGCATCGGCGATAACAGCGCGTCACAGAAGGACTTGGCGTTTGCCTCATTGGCCACACGGGTGCCGGCGGCAAGTGAGCGGGCGGTGTCATCGAAGCCATCGGGTTCGGTGATATAAATTTCTGTGTCCGGGATTTCGTGGCGCAGCGCCAAAGCACACCCGGAAATCAAACCACCGCCGCCGCATGGCGCGATCACCGCATCCGGGCGCGCATCCATTTCCTTTGCCTGGGCCGCCAGTTCCAGGCCCACCGTTCCCTGCCCGGCGATAATGAAGGGATCGTCATAGGAAGGCACCAGGATCGCGCCCTTATCCGCGGCCAGTGCCCTTGCAATATCGGCGCGGTTTTCCTTGTCCCGGTCGTACAGCACCACATCGGCGCCGTAGGCGCGGGTGTTGGCGAGTTTTATATCAGGCGCGTCGGTAGGCATGACGATGGTCGCGGGCACGCCCAGCATTTGCGCCGCCAGGGCAACGCCCTGGGCATGGTTACCGGAAGAAAAGGCGACGACGCCGGCTTTTCGTTCCGCCTCATCGAGCCTGGAAATCCGGTTATAGGCGCCCCTGAACTTGAACGCACCGCCCAGTTGCAGGCATTCCGCCTTGACCAGTAACCGTCCGCCGAGGCGTTCGTTGAGAAGTGGGCTTTCCAGAAGCGGCGTCAGGATGGCGTGGCCGGCGATCTGTTGGGCCGCCGATTGCACATCGGCAAAGGTGGGCGCCTGTACAGGTACATCAGATTCAGGCGAGGTGGGCATCGATAGCCTCCAATACATTCTTCTCGGACAGACGGGCCGGATGGCCGCAATCCTCGGCGGTCACGGCGGTCATGGCGGGCATCGCTTCTTTCATCCGGTCCAGCGTTTGCTGGCTTAGGATACTGGACAAGGCGCCGCGCACACACAACACCGGCACCCGGCCAAGGGCCATAAACAGCGGCCAAAGATCAAAGCGGCGGGACATCGCCTGCTCGAACTGTTTGACGATGGCATAATCCCAATCGTGGACCAGCATGCCGTCGGCGTTTTCCCGATAGGTGTGCCGCGCGATCTCCATCCAGTCGTCCTGGGTGCCACGGGGAAGATTGGGCAAATAAGCGGCGCGGACGTGCCCGGCGGCGGTGTCCCAATCGGCAAGGGGGGTATCGTCCTTCATATAATCCATGATCGACGACAACGCACTAGAACCGATTTCCGGTCCGATATCATTGAGCACGACACTGGCAAGGACTGAGGGTATCGCCACCGCCATCACCATGGCGACGATGCCGCCCAGCGAGGTGCCGATGACATGTACCCGGTGGATGCCGAGGGAAATCAGTAAATGCCGGACATCGTCGGCATAGGTGGGAGGAATGTAATGGTTCCAGTCCGGATCGTACTGGGAACGGCCGCGGCCTCGGAAATCGGGGCAGATCACCCTGTGCCGGGCCGACAGCCTCTCCGCCAGCCGTGCAAAGTCTTTTTAATTGCGGGTGACGCCTGGAAGGCAAAGCACTGGCGTCGCAGATCCTTTCTCAGGACCGCTGTAATCACGGAAATAGAGTCTGAGTCCGTCCTGGGACGTGAACCAGCCCTCGCGATATTCTGTGGCGTCTGTGTCGTCCATTAAAACCCCAGAAGCGGGGGCAGGGCCTCCAGGGTTTTGATGACCTGTTCCGGGTCGCCCGGAATGCGTTCCTGGGGCTGGCCGAAACGGTTCACCCACACCACCCGGAATCCGAAATTGGCCGCCGCCGCCGCGTCCCAGGCATTGGACGACATAAAGTAGATACGCTCTGGGCTAACGTCCAAGCCATCTACCGCCATCTGGTAAACGCTGGGGTGGGGTTTGTAGATGCCGATGGAATCGACGGAAAAGGTATCGTCCAGGGCCTCATTAATGCCGGCGTTTTCGACTGCCGCGGCCAGCATCTTAGGCGAGCCGTTGGAAAGAATGGCGGTCTTGAGGCCTCCCGCCTTCAATGTGGTCAGCACGTCCTTGACCTCGGGATAGGCGTCAAGGCGCATGTAAATATCCATCAAACGCTGGCGAAGGGCGTCGTCTCCGATGCCAAGGACGGCGAGCGCGTAATCCAGCCCGTCGCCGGTGACTTGCCAGAATTCGACATATTCCTGCATCAGGCTGCGAAGCCAAGTGTATTCCAATTGCCGGGTGCGCCACAGCGCGCTCAATTCATCGGCCTTATCGCCAAGCGCGTCACGGCATTGGGCGGCGGCGTTGACGTCGAACAAGGTTCCGTAGGCGTCAAACACGCAGGCGCCGATATCCTCTATTTTCGCGGCCATTTTTGATACTCCTCCCCTTATTCTGTCCCTGTCCGGGCTAACGCCCGTCCTCGCCTCTTGAAAGAATGACGATTAATGCGCTTCACCGCCAATACGTCAACCGGGCTTCACGGGTTATTGATGCAGGTCCTCTTCGAGTCTCAGCGCGACTTCCGTATTCGCCTGACGGCGCCGGTAAACCTGTAGGTTTTCAAGAACCCGTTGAACATAGTTCCGGGTTTCTCCAATGGGTATGCGCTCGACCCAATCGATGGAATCGACATCCTTGCTCCTAAGGTCGCCGTTCCTGCGCAGCCACCGCCTGACCCGTGAGGAACCGGCGTTATAGGCAGCCAGGGCCAAGACATAAGAGCCCTTATAATTATCCAGCAATTCCGCCAGATACGCTTGGCCAAGGGTCAGGTTGTAAACGGCGTCGGTAACCAGACGCCGCCTGGAAAACGGCAACCGAAGGCGTTTGGCAACCTTCAGGGCGGTGCGCGGCATCAACTGCATCAAGCCTTGCGCGTTGGCGTGGCTTTTGGCTTTGACGTTAAAGGCGCTTTCCTGGCGGATCACGGCCAGCACCAAGGGCTCTTCGAGGCGGGGGCCTGCGCTCTTGACCCGAAGCGGCGGGGGATCGATCTCGGGGAAGGCCGCCGCTGAAAACGTGCCGCTGTCACGCCCCATACGCTTGGCAATCAGGACGGCGAGGTCGGGCCGCCCGTTTGCCCGCGCCAGCCGCGACGTCAACAGCCGCCGGCCCGGCGTCCCCGCCCTGGCGTCGAGCGCCAAGATGAAGGGGCGAAGCCAATCCTCGGCCTTAGCGTCTCCCAGGGCCTCGACCGCGGCGACCAGTTCAAGGGCCTTAAAGGCCTGGCGTTCCTCTTCGCTGGCTTCGGGTTGCGGCAAATGTTCCAGGCTGGCGCCGGGGCGGGTGCGGGCAAACGCCAATTGGCCGTAATAGGTGGTTGGATGGCGGGCCGCCCGGCGGTACCAGGTTACCGCACCGTCTTGATCACCCATGGCGCTCAATGCCCGTGCCGTCCAATAGGCGCCGCGCGCCCGACTGACCGGAAACTTAACGGCGTTAAACATGTTTTCGAAATGGTCCTTGGCGACACCGGGATCTTCGAGAAACCGAAGCGCGATCCAGCCCGCCAGCCATTCGGCCTCGGCATAGCCGGAAACCCAATCGCCGTTGCCGTCGAGATCGTGTTCCTTGGCGATACGGTAGGCATCCGTGATCAGGCCTTCGCGCAGGGTATGCCTGGCGACCAGGAACCGTTCCTTCCACCAGAATTTAGGCCGGACAAGATCGTCGGGCGGATTATCGAGAATTTCCCGGGCCGAGGCATACTTACCCTTGCGCCGGCGCCAACGAAGCCGTTCGTAGATCAGGCCCGGATCATTGATCAACGTGTCCGAAACTTTGGCAATGGCGGTATCGACATTGCCGCGCCGGTAGCGGAGAAACTGCTTGGCCACGCCCAGCGCCCGGTATTCCGGCGGCACCTTCCACAGCATCCTTCGGACCGGCCAGTATTTGCCATCCCATTGCAGGCGGTCGAGCCGTCGGCGATGATCGGCGCCGCTCAACATACGGCGGTGGCGTTTGTAAAAGGCCCGTTCCCGGTTTTTGGTGAAATTACCGTTGATCCAGGCGTCCCGGATCGCCGCCTGGCCTTCCTGGGTCAGGTCCGAAGCCAGCAAGGCCTCCCCGAAACGGGCCTTGCCGTCGCCGGAAAGGGGCCGACGCTCCTTGAACCAAGTGAGGACCGCAACCGATGGGGTTTTGTCGGTGATCGCCTCTTCGGCGCGGCGTTGCAGCTTGTTCTGGTCGGGCCAGTCCGGGTTGGCGGCCATGAAGTCCGCGATCTCGGCAAAACTGGCGTTGGGGTCGGGTTGGCGAAGGCGCTCCCATATCAGAATTTTCCGGGCCAGAGGGGATTTTAGGGCCTTAGTGGTGGCGCGGGCCTTTCGGATATTGCCTTTTTCGACGGCCTCAAGCCCAATTTTAAGCTTGCGGGAGTCCTCGGCCGTCAACAGCTCGGCCAAGGCCTGAGAGGCGCCGCCAATGCCCACCGTTAGGACGATCGCGGCACCGGCAATCAGCTTGCATGCCCTACGAATGCTCAACGGTTCTGCCCCTCATCGGCGTTTCACCCCTAAACAAGTTACCCGGCCCTTGCCGCCAAGCCGGTATTGAGAGTATGTTCGCCGCTCGTTAAGGCCAATTCAAGGGAGACAACAATGTTTCAGGGGTCCATGACTGCCCTGATCACGCCGTTCAAGGATGGCAGTGTCGACGATGACGCTTTTCAGTCCTTCGTCGAATGGCAAATCGAAGAGGGAAGCGAAGGTGTGATCCCATGTGGCACGACCGGCGAATCGCCGACGCTTAGCCATGCGGAACACATGCGGGTAACGGAACTGTGCATCGAGGTGGTTCAGGGCAGGGTTCCGGTGATTGCCGGCACCGGTTCCAATTCCACCGACGAAGCGATCGAATTGACCCGCCACGCCAAGGATGCCGGCGCCACCGCCGGGTTGGTGGTGACGCCGTATTACAACAAGCCGACGCAAGAAGGGCTGTACCGGCATTACAAGGCGATCAACGATGCCGTCGATCTGCCGATCCTGATTTACAACATTCCCGGCCGCAGCGTCGTCGATATGTCTGTCGACACCATGGCCCGGCTGGCCGAGTTGCCGAATATCGCCGGCGTCAAGGACGCGACGTCGGATCTGGCCCGGCCGATGCTGACGAAGCTGGCCATCGGCCCGGACTTTTGCCAGCTTTCCGGCGAGGATGCGACCATCGTACCGTTCCTGGCCGGTGGCGGCGTCGGCTGCATTTCGGTGACGGCGAATATCGCGCCCCGCCTGTGCGCAACCCTTCACAAATCCTGGCGCGGCGGCGACATGGCCGCCGTCATGGAGATGCAGGACCGCCTGATCCCCTTGCACATGTCGATGTTCTGCGAGACCAGCCCGGGCCCGGTCAAATACGCCGCCCAACTGCTCGGCAAATGCAACGGCGAAACCCGGCTGCCGATTTGTGAAATCTCGGAAAACAGCAAGGCCGTGGTGAAAGAGGCGATGGTCGGCGCCGGATTGCTCAACTAAGCGCCTCACCGGACGCCTCTCATGGCAACCAAAAAAAAGAAGCGCAAGCTTGGCGCCGCCATTGCCCAAAACCGCAAAGCCCGCCGGGATTATTCGATCATCGAAACCTTCGAGGCCGGGATCATGCTGCTCGGCACCGAGGTCAAGTCGCTGCGCGCCGGGCGCGCCTCCATCGGCGAGGCCTACGCCGCCGAACAGGACGGCGGCCTTTATCTGGTCAACGCCTTCATCCCCGAATACCAGTCCGCCGGCATCGCCGTCCACGCGCCCCGGGGGCCGCGTAAACTGCTTTTGCACAAGCGCGAAATCGCCAAGCTGCTGGCCGCCATCAACCGCAAGGGCATGACCCTGGTGCCGCTGAGCGTCTATTTCAACGACCGCGGCATCGCCAAGGTCGAACTCGCCCTGGCCCAAGGCAAACAGAGCCGCGACAAGCGCCAGGATGATAAAAAACGCGACTGGCAGCGCCAGAAAGCGCGCCTGCTGCGCGATAAGGGGTAGGGGAACCTGAAAAGTATGTCCGCTTTACCCCCGAAAGCGGACATTTTTGAAGCGTGCTGAAAACGTCTGCTTTTGACCCAAAGCAGATGGGGTGGATGGCTCCCGCTCCCGGCATCGCAATGTGCCAAAGTGTGGTTGTCATTATGCAACCACGAGCAAAAGGAGCCATCCGCCATGAATGTTACCACTGTCGGCCTCGATCTGGCCAAGAACG
>PVBE011019830.1_pt1 | contig 23264 bp, 21 predicted proteins | sample 1631181 | NCBI WGS metagenome assembly PVBE01 (sample SAMN08397723, study PRJNA350692) | Marine metagenome, whole genome shotgun sequencing project. | isolation source: water | place: Pacific Ocean | collected 2012-04 | reverse complement strand
GCCTTTATACTTCACTTGCGGTACGGACAAGTTAGAGTAATCGGCGTGAGCGGCAGGTGGAAATATCGCTAAAACCAGCAGACCGAGTATAAAAATTGTATTGAATAAGGTACGCATTAGACAGAGTGTAAACGGGACGTGAGGTATTTTCAATCACCAACCCGCGCTGTTTTCTGAGCCATATATAAAACTTTTGCCTCTGCCCCACGCTGTGGGGTAAACTGAAGATCGCTCCATAATTAGGATATCCCCATTTATCAGGAAATACTGTGAAAAGAACGATTTTGATGAACCCGGGCCCCGTCAACGTGACCGATAAAGTACGTGATGCCCAGCTTCGTGGAGACCTGTGTCATCGCGAAACAGAGTTCTCGGATCTCATGCGATCCCTTCGAAAAAAACTGCTACGCGCGTTTGGAATCGAACAGGAGTACTCGGCTGTTTTAATCACAGGATCGGGGACCGCCGCCCTGGAGATGGCTGTTTCATCCTGCCTGACTCCCGGTCGCTCTCTGCTGGTCATTCAAAATGGGGTGTACGGCGAACGCATTGGGAAAATGGCAGATGTCTACCGGATGGACAAACATGCGCTGACTTATGCTTGGGGCGAGCCACCACGATTGGAAGAAATTGAACAGGCACTAAAGGACAATCCTTCGATTGAAGTGATCGCCATGGTGCATCATGAAACAACAACCGGCCTGCTGAACCCACTCCCGGAAATCGCTGAGCTGGCAAAACAATATGACAAGCGACTAGTGGTGGATTGCATCAGCAGTCTGGGCGGAGATGAGATTGACTTCGAAAAATATCCCATCGACTTCGCCGCAGGAACCGCCAATAAATGCATCCATGGATTGCCGGGAGTTTCCTTTGTCCTCCACCGGAAAAAAGATCTCTGCCGGATAAAAGATATTCCTGCGCGATCGGTATACTTTCATCTCGCGGATCATCACAAGGCCCAGGAACAGGGTGACACCCTCTTCACTCCGGCGATTCAGCCGCATTATGCCTTGGACGCGGCACTGGATGAGTTGCTGGAGCAGACCGTCGCCGGACGTATAGTGCATTACCGTAAAGCGGCGAAGCGTTTGCGAAAAGGATTCGAAGCCATCGGCCTTGAGCTTCTTATTCCCGAAGACCAACGGTCAAATTGCCTCACCGCGATCAAACTTCCTGACGGTGTGTCTTACGACTGGCTTCACGACAGGCTGAAGGAAAACGGATTTGTCATTTACGCGGGACAAGGTTTGTTCAGTAACAAAATTTTTAGAATCGCTAACATGGGAAATATCCATAATGAGGAATTTGACCGCTGTTTGAAAATTCTAAAAGAATGCTTTATCACAGCTGAGAAATCAGGAAAATGATTTTATGCCCCTGTATGAGCTATCAATCGAATGCTGGCGCAAGAGTGCTTACTACAGCTGAAAAATCTGGAGAATAGTTTTATGACTCTGTACGAATTGATGAACGAATATGCTATCGCAAATCCGACTCCGCCTGAGCAGGAAAGCCGAACGCCGGAACTGGGAATGAACCTGTCACTCCTCCACTCAAGCCTAATCGAATGCGACCTTGAGAACGAAGAACAGGGAGGCGCACCTCGTCTGACGGCGAGCCCCGATGATATTGAGCCATCGCACCTCAGTCATTTTATCGTGGCCTATCTGCCATTCAACTCAGTCACCGAAAAAGCAGAGATCAATCACGTCCTGTTTGAAATCTATTCATTTTTCGACTGGCTCAACAAAAAGAATATTTCTCATGGGCTCGCCGGCACCAATATTTCCCAACTGGTCAAGCAACTGTGCACCAAGCAGGAGCGATGCCTCAAACTCAGCCAGCTACTCGATAGTGAATCGGGACGAATCCTGAAAGATCCGCCAGAAATTCAAAACACGCTCAACGATACATTTTCAGTGGAAAAAATTGAGGGATCTTTTGTTTCGCTTAAAGGACGCCGTCATGACGACATCGTACGACTGAGACTTCCACCCGACGCTCTTCCGCTCATCAAATTGAACGACTGCCTTGATCTTATTCTGGGCGATACATCTGAAAAGTGGGTCGTGCTCGAAGCGGGACAGGTCTACCCTCAGGTGGGGAAGTAATCACCGATAATCGCCTGTCAGGTTAAACCCTGCCCAGTAGGACGGATGCGGGTACAGGCGCTTGACCAGCAACTGTGCCTTGCGCAGACTTTCGGGAAAAAGCTGTGAAAAGCTTGAAAAAAGCTTTGAAATGCTTTAAAAATCCCCCTATACAGGAAAATCGGGTAGAATGCGTTTTTCCTGATGAAACTATCCTTATAGTAGGCTACATACATGGAACTGAAAATCAATTACGAAGACATGCTTTGGACAGCGCTGAGTCCTGAGCTGACAATATTGTTTACTGCGTTTTTCCTCCTGCTCATAGGGCTGAAGAAAAGCTTCAACACCAACGAGTATCTGTCCAAAGCGACGCTCGTGGGTATCATCATCGCGCTCTTTTTTTCATTTGCGTTGTGGGGAAGCGCACCCACGGCGGAAAGCGGTATGTCGCCGGACATGTTCAGCAAATCACTGATTCACGATAAGTTTGGCCAGACGTTCAATATCATTTTTCTGCTCATGGCGATGTTCGCAGTTCTGGGCTCGGTAAGGTATCCGCAACCCGACCACGAAAACAAAGCTGAATATTTCGCGCTCGTGCTCATGGCTGTTGTGGGAATGATGTTTCTTGCTAAATCCGGAAACCTGATCACCGCGTTCGTCTCACTCGAAATATTTTCCATTTCGCTGTACATCCTTTGCGGCTTTTCAGCCAAACATGGAACCGGCAAAGAACACCCATCAAACGCTCAGGAACTGAGTTGGGCAACCCTTGCCTCCCAGGAATCGACAGTCAAGTATCTGCTGACAGGCGCCTTCGCGTCCGCCATTCTCGTATACGGGATGGCTTTGATATACGCTGGCACCGGCACGACGGAAATTCGCTTCATCGGCAAACTTTTGCATTGCGAAGAAGCTGGCGATTGCATGAATCCTTATAGCAGGAACACACTCGTTTATATTGGAATGGGATTGTTATTTGCCGGGCTTGCGTTCAAAGTTTCCCTGGTCCCATTTCATTCATGGACGCCGGATGTTTACCAGGGAGCGCCCACCCCAATCACAGGGTTCATGTCCGTCGCCACAAAAGCGGCAGCCTTCGCTTTGATCGCAAGAGTCTTTTTTACCGCGTTCCCGGAACTGGATAAAGTGTGGATGCCTATTCTTTTCGGCGCGTCCGTTATCACCATGCTCGTCGGCAACATCGCGGCTATTTTTCAGGATGACGTCAAGCGAATGCTGGCCTACTCAGGTGTTGCCCACGCTGGATACCTGCTGATCGGCATCGTCGCCAACAGTCAGGACGGAGTAGCAAGCCTCATCTTCTATCTTAACGTGTATCTCTTCATGAACATCGGCGCGTTCGCGGTTGTTTTTATATTGGAGGGGGAAGGGAAAGAAGGTAATTCCATTTCTCGCTTCAAAGGACTGGCTAAAAACCATCCCTTGCTTGCCGGCGCGATGAGCCTGTTCATGCTGTCACTTGCCGGGTTCCCACCAACCGCAGGCTTCTTCGGCAAACTGTACGTCTTCATGGCCGCGATCAAACAGGGATACATACTCATCACAATTATGGCGGTGATTGCCACTGTGATTTCCGTTTATTTTTACCTTCGAATCATCGCCATGATGTATTTCCATGAAAAAGAAGGTAGCGAGACAGTGATTGTCCCTAGAGGCATGGCAACCATAATAGCCGTTAGCTCCATCGCTATCATCCTGATCGGATTCTTTCCCTCCGGCCTCATGCACCTTGCGCTAGAGTCGATTCCCTTCTAGCTCAACACGTCTGTGCTAAAATAACCTATGCGGTCCCTGTATCCGGAACCTTGATTGACAGCTTCTCCGGGAATTCCAATGAGTTCAAAAAGAAATCACCACATAGTTCTCGCGCTCGCACTTGCCATTTTTGCCAACGCAGGCAATTCTGAAATCCCCAGTCCCCAGGAAAGAGTCGAAACTTACAAAAAAGCTAGCAGGACCCCAATGACGCTGAATCGCACTATAACCTGGGGTCAGCTTACCTCGAGTTGAACTTAATCAAATCCGCTTCCAGTGCATTTATGGGCACGATTCAGCTGGATAACAACCATGCCTTGGTACATCGTAGTATGGGCATCGTGCAATATCACCAAAAACGCTATCATGTAGAAGCTTATTACAGGATTGGACTGGTCTACGACCAGCTACAGGAAGGTTTGACTTCAAAATGATTAATGCTCCAGAATAAAAGTAACCGGTCCATCATTAACCAGATTTACTTTCATATCTGCCGCAAACCTTCCAGTACATATCTTGAGCCCGGATTGATTTAACAATTCAACAAAATATTTACACAAGGTACGCGCGGTATCAGGATCCGCCGCACGATCAAACCCAGGTCGCCTACCGCGCGAACAATCTCCGGCAAGGGTAAACTGGGAGACAACAAGAATTCCGCCGCCCACATCAAGACACGAAAAATTCATCTTTCCATTATCATCCGGAAAAATTCTTAAATTTAGAGTTTTGTCTGCCAGGAAATCGGCATGTTCCTCGCCATCCCCTTTTTCCGCGCCAAATAGAATCAGGATCCCCTTGTTGATACTGGATATTTCTTCTCCATCAACAACTACAGAAGCACTGGACACACGTTGCAGAATCAATTTCACGGATAGAGGGTCTTCCAGAAAGTTTCAACAATTGCAAAAATCTATCGACACAACCAGACAAAGTGGAGTTTTTATTCTCATTGATGAAAGTTCTGTTTATTTCGCCTTAAAAAACCGGGTGTCAGTGCCCCCCTGCCGAATCGGCGCTATCACCTCAGCACGACACTTGGGGCATCTACCTTCGCAAGCGTTTTTTCCTTGTTGATATATATACGATGGTAAACATGGCAACATTCAAACAGAACTCCAATGATTTTTTTGGCTGAGTCATTTCTAACAGGTGGCCCCCATCATTTGAATCAGAATATTTCTTGACCGCATCTTGTTATCAAGCAGGAGATCGCCAAATCCGGCAGTCTCAATCTTAATGAATCTGCTTATACTTCAAAGTTTATCGCAAAGCTGAAAGAACTTTCATTTTAGATTCGATAAAAACCTTGTGAGCGATACGCATGGCTTTTGTAATTCTCCGGATCTCTTCCGTTTCCTCATGAGAAAGCTCCCCATCAGCTCCGGCAATCGCGAACATACAGTCAGCTATACCCACCCTTTCATTATAGGTCGTCAGATTGTTAAGCTCTGCGGTTACTTCATGGAAATCGAAGCCATGGCGAGCCTGCTCTGAAATCACCTCAAACAAGATCTTCAATTCCTTACCTTTGAATTCAAAACGATCAGATAAAACTTTTTTCAGAGCCTTTTTTTCCGACTCATCAAAATGGCCATCAACCTGCGCGACAGCCGCCATTAATGTTCCGATGAGGCAGATGAAATACAACTTATCATCCGGCAGATTCATTTTAATTCCCTGCCTTGCCGTCTTCAACTCTACTTTCTTAAGAACCTTTCGTTTGAAATACTTTTCCAAATCCGGATCCTTCTCACGCGCATTGGCAAATATAGTTTTTTCAAATAGATTACGAATTCTCCCGAGCGACCTTTTAGTAACGGAAGATTTTTGAATTAGCTTGCGAAACTGGCTCACCAGTTCCTTTTCTTCATCACCTACCCTTTTGGCCGCCTGCTCCATGTCTTCCAATGCACCAAGTATTTCTTCTTTTTCCCTTGAAGAATCCAGTTCGTGAATCAACTGGTCATACAACTCCGTTTGTTCTTTCTTTGAAACGGGCGCGGCAAGATAATGTTTTAATTCCGCAAGCTCATCTCTATCCAGATTGAATTTCCGGTAAAAAGACTTAAGGATGTTCAACTCGGATTGAGTCACCTCGCCATCGGCCCACGCGATGGTGGTTAAAACTTTAAGAAATGTAAGTTTTTTAAAATAGGACATAGTGCCTTTCCATTTAGAATATAATGTTATGTCAACCTTACTTCACCCTGTTCAGCCATAGCCGGGGAGTTCTCTTTCCGGCGGAGACACCCAGCACATCGAGGAATCCGTCTCCATTGATGTCACCAAAGGTCATTTCTTTCACCGGACTTATTCCAGGAAGTCGTTTATTTGTTTCCACATTAAAACCCCATTTACCCTTTCCGACCATATAATATGGTCCACCCTTAGTAAGGATTATAGCATCTGGAATCCCCGTTCCAGTAGCATCCAAGAGGTAAACGCGAAGCGCAGGTGCGGAAGGCAGTTCTCCGCTCGATTTTTTACGAAACCGTCCGTAACCGTCATTTTCCAGAAAATAACAGGTCTCTCTGGAATGGCTTTGATAACGTTTCTTAATCGCTTTGTTTGTGACAAGTAGATCGTTATCACCATCCATATCAAAATCAGCCCAATCCGCGTGAGTACTTTGGCCCTTTATTCCTGGAAGGAGCCTGTCCGTCTTATCAACAAACTGGCCCACTCCATTATTCATCAACAATCGATTCTGTCCGTTATCGTAAACAAGAAACACATCGGGGAGACCATCCCCATCGTAATCTGCAATGCTGGTACCAACAATTCCGGGAGGCAACTTCGGCCACAGGAGGGAGGTGGCATCCTCAAATTCTCCCCTTCCATTATTGATCAGCACCTGACCTTGTCGCTTATGAAGTTCCCCGTTTTCAGTCAACACCTTGCTTCCTGTAAATATGAAGTCGACATCCCCATCCTGATCAAGATCGACCAGGTCGACACGATCGATACTTCGATGAATGAATGGCAATTCAACATTTGGCCGGGAAGAAAAATACCCTTTGCCATTGTTATATAAAATTTTTGCCGATCCCTTTTTGGTGGGAGAAGTAACTAAGATCAGGTCATCCGTTCCATTGCCATCAACATCCCCCGTAGCCAGAAAACGAATAGCCTCATTCACTCGCTGAACCTTACGAGCCCCCTTGTTTCGCCCGATTCCATTCCTCCCCTCATTGAAAAGAATTTTGATTCTGGCCCCATTGTCCGGGCTAGAGACAAACCAAATCAGGTCGGCACCGGGGGTTCGGTCTACTCTGGCAAAAGCCGCTCCCTGGAGCGAAACCTTGTCGCCGGGTAAATAACGGTGAGTGACATCCTGAAAAAATTGCAGGTCTGGATTCTTCGCGATTCCACGCTTTTGAGAACAGCCTATTGCAAAGCTGGAAATCAAAATAAAGAGGAATGCTTTAGTCAAACATGGAAGGCGGCAAATCGGGTTGGGAGACATCGACCTCCAATCCTTCGAAAGCGGCCATGCTTCGGGGAAAAACTTCGCGTGCATCAGCTTCGATTTTTTTAACAAAGTCGTCATTGTGGCTAGGATCATGATGAAACAAGATCAAACGGTCGACCTTGGCGGCTTCAGCCATTTTAACCGCTTCATTCCAAGTGCTGTGCCCCCACCCAATACGTGGCATCTGCCCATCTTTGCCATAGTACTCAGCCTCAGTGTATTGGGCATCATAAATCAATAAATCGGTATTCTCACATAGCTTAGACAAGCCCTCACACAGATTGCCCTCCCGATGCTCGCAATCTGTCGCAAAAACTATGGAGCGGCCGTCATAATCTATACGGTAGCCGTAGGAGCCATTCGGATGATACAGCGGGGCCAATGTGACCTTGAAGTTTTCCCCTTCAATAACATTACCCGGCTTAATGCCATGATAGTTGATTTTTGCTCCCAGAGTATCCATTTTTACAGGGAAGCAAGGTGGGGTCATTTGCTGATTAAGCACCTCCTCAATCGGCGTTGGCAGGCTGGTCCCGCCATAGATATCAAATTCATTCCCAGGAATGTACAGTGGTGTAAAAAACGGGAAACCCTGTATGTGATCCCGGTGTACATGGCTATAAAAAATATGGCCCTTAATCGGCATTTCGCCAAGGAGTTTCATCCCCAGATTACGAATACCCGTGCCGGAGTCAAAGATGATCAATTCATCACCACATCGAACTTCCACACAGGTCGTATTACCACCGACCCCGGCCGTCCCCCTATTACCCGAGGGAGCACTCCCTCTCACTCCCCAGAACCTTATAATCACAAAAAAAACCTTCCCCCATCTCGCCAAAAAATAGATCTACAGATAATCATCTTGAACAGACATTCTCCTCATCCCATCTTCCCGGCAGGGCACGAGAAAACCCACGTTTTATCGCTTGAGAAACTTCATGGTAAGTCACCCCTCTTCCAAGACATTCCGACAAGGTAACAACTCTATTATTTAATATATCCATTGATTTGAAACGAAAATCACTTGCCTGATATTTAAACAGAGAGTTCAGAAGTGACCTATCGCAATCAATGAGTATGGAACCGTGTTGAAGAAATGCCTTCTTTGTCCGTCGCTGTGCACTGCCCACCAGCTTGGCTTCTCCTACCTCTATTTCCCAATGATTGATGCTGGACAAACAAGAGGGAGAACGAGAAGAAACCCGGCTTTTATCAACCTTTTTTGCAGATGCCAGGACCGCATTTTTAACACCAAGCTCCTTTAGTCCCTCAAGCAGAGCCCGTGCAACAACCCGATAAGCTCCCAGCAATGAAGAAGGAAATTGAGGATGCGGAACAGGAGCCGTAAAGCTATAAGTCACCTCGCTATGATGCAATAAAGCCCTTCCTCCCGTGGGCCTGCGCACCACCTCAATATCCAGCTCCCGGCACCTCTCAACATCAATTTCTCTGGCGATGTCCTGCGCATATCCCACCGTCAGCGTAGGCCGGTTCCAACCATAAAGACGCAGGGTTGGCGAAGCCTCACCCGCTTCACAAGCGGCCAGGATCGCCCTATCGGTAGCCATATTTGACACACCGTTTCCGGGACCATCTTCAATCACTCGCCATTCCTGCATAGTATCAATCATCTCGAATAATTTTCAATCAGGCGACAGGAAACAGACTTTTGCTTTGACTCTATCCTCAACACCCTGATAATATTTACTAAAGAAACCTTAGTACTGTGAGTTTTTTCAGATTTGCAAATTTCTAAAGTGTCATTTGCCAGCTTATTATATTCCTCACACCAACCTCCAACAGAATCCGTTCATCCAGAAACCATTGTGAACCAGCGTATGACCAGATCACTCATCTTAATAGCCTTACTGTTGGGAGTCCCCTTTCCTCTATCAGCGCACGAAGAACTCCCGGCTGTCCGAGGAACGGCTGAAGAATATCCTCACATATTAAAATGTGAAACGGCCTGTCACAAGGTTAAAAATATCTCTCTGGCGAAAAAACATCGAACAACGCGGCCCGAATGCCAGCAATGCCATGTTGGAGTGACCAAATCCTCTGTCTCTCCATTTTTAGCACCTGATAAAGTTTTCCTGACAGGAATCTCTGGGTCCATAAAAAAACCCGGCAACCAGCTTGCATTATCTACCACAAAAAACAAACCTGAACAACATACCCCAACCTCTTCCGTAATCGCCAAAGTTCCTCAAAAAAAATCCACAGGAGAAGCAGGCCCGATGATATTGATCCCCGACGGAGAGTTTATCATGGGGTCCAACGAAAGATGGGACGATGAAGCACCCGAGTACATTGAATCGACAAAGAAGTTTTATATCGATTTGAAGGAAGTGACCAACGACGATTATAAAAAATTCACCACCGCCACCAAGCGGGAAACTCCTTATCACTGGCCTGGCGGAAAGGTCCCTGAGACCAAGAAAGATCATCCTGTGATTTACGTGAGCTGGTACGATGCTGAGGAGTACTGCAAATGGAACAACAAGCGACTTCCCACTGAACAGGAATGGGAAAAAGCCGCCCGTGGCGAGGACGGAAACATTTACCCGTGGGGCAACATGTGGGCGACAGACAAATCAAATCATCCCTATAAAGGCTCCATAGGTACCGAGCCAGTTGGCTCCTATCCGAATGGACGAAGCCCCTATGGACTGTATGATATGTCTGGCAACGTATGGGAATGGGTCGATAGCTATTACCTTCCTCATCCGGGAAACACCGTAACACGTGGTGAGTATGGTAAAGACAAACGGGTATTGAAAGGCGGCTCATGGTTCGACTGCCTGTCCTACGGGTGCGGCTTGAGCGCTCCCACCTTCAACCGAAGCTTCTTTACCCCCGAAGTAAAAAATAACAGTTTCGGATTCCGTTGCGCCAAATCTCCCTGAATAAAAAAAGGTATGACTTAACTTGCAGACCAATTGGTCTAAAAATATATATGCTGATTCTATTGATTTAAAATCAAGTCCCACAAGTGGGTTCTATTTCCCGTGGCTCGCCATGTCTTTTAAAGTCACGTTTTATTCGGATACCTCGTCCGTTTGCGGCGAGGATGTTCATTACCGCACTTACTTTTGGTAAAAGAAATGCAACCGTCAGCCCCGAAAAACGTCCCTCCTCCAATCAGCACCATCCGCAGGATAGTAATTGTGAACGATACCGTTCGTCACAGCACTTTCCAAACTCCCTGTATCATTTCAAATTACGAAACACCATTGTTACTATCCAGATTGGACTTAAATGAGGCGAACAGATTTTGGATGGGAGGAATGAGCTTTTCTTTCAGGTCTTCGGGAACGTAATTGATCTTCTCAACCGGCCAGTCTTCGATCCGCCTTACATTCAGACCTTCTTTGGAGTAGGACTCCTGCAGGGCTTCTTCGAATCCGACAATCAATTTATTCTCCCGCACCTTAAAAAACAATTCCCGAATCAGATCCGGGTCAAACAGGCCTTCAAGGAAATGATCCACTATCTCGTCAATAACAGGTTGAGAGTTTTCCAGAAAATCGAATGAGAAAGCTTTCTCCAAGGTCCGGTAAGTGATGATCACATCCTGCAGAAGAAACTTGATCTCCTTTGGGTCGCGTTTCATGATGGGTTTTTTCTGGACGTTAAAATTTTTCCGGAACTCTTTAACATTTCGAATGGCATCGTGAATGATCGACTCTTCCCACGAAACAAGATTCCATATGAAAAATCCACGCAACCAGCTCACTCGCTTGGAAGCGTCTACCATATGCAAGGTGAGGCTGGGTTTCTCACGATTGCTATAAGGCAGGCGGCCTCCCCACATATCGAGATCCAGCTCCAGCCCATACGGACGAAATGCGTTGATTATAGAAATATAATAATAGCCCACCAAATGTTCCATGTTCTCGCGTTTGTCAAGCGGACTGTTCTGCGGCAGGTTGACGATGCAGTAAAGCCTCCAGATTTTTCGTTGAGATTTCCCATCGTCATCGGCTATGAGGTAGGTGCCGCCCCAAACACCTGAGGTAATGGGAATGTCGAGTTGGTGGTTCTCCTTCAACTGAAGGGAAACACAACGGGCGATATCCGCATATAATTCGTTGAGGTAATACAGATTGATCCGGTCATCCTCTGTGAAAACAGGACCGGAGGCTTGAGGGATAACGGGTAACATCATAGAACAACAGAACCTTTCAGGGCATGCTCACGAAAGATAAAGGAAATCAGGATTTTATAATTATTTTAACAAATCTGTAAAGGTTTATTCCTCACCCCGTGGCGGCATCCGGTCTAAGTTCGATAAATTTCTTGCCATTTGGCGTCTCTCCATCTATAAACACAAAAGTTCTTGTTATCCCACCGCTCGTGTTCTTTTTTGGAGCATTCGGGATAGCGTTTGACTTTGTTTCTGGGGCCTTGATACACTGTGTCGGCTTTAAGGCTATTTCTCGCAATTGATGTATCACCCCATGCAGGAGAAACCATCGCCACGATTCGAAATCGATTTAACAAAGATCGTTTTCGAAGTAGTATAGCCCACACTTGTTTTCATAAGGAGTTCCCCTTAAGAGAGAATACCTAGGCATCTGAACTAGGTACCTTCAAAGTTTCAATAGTCTATAAAATATAAAGGAGAAATAATGGCGTCGGATGATAGAGAAAAAGCGCTGGAATTAGCGTTCACGCAAATAGAAAAACAGTTCGGCAAAGGTTCTATCATGAAGCTGGGAAAAGCGGGAGCCTTGAAAGGGATTTCCGTTATTTCTACTGGGTCGATTTCACTGGATTCCGCGCTGGGCGTTGGCGGGGTGCCCCGAGGCAGAATTGTTGAAATATATGGCCCAGAAGCTTCCGGAAAAACCAGCCTCACTCTCCATATCATTTCAGAAGCACAAAAAATCGGTGGAGTGGCCGCGTTCATCGACGCGGAACATGCGCTCGATCCAAAGTATGCTCAAAACCTTGGAGTAGAGCTCGACAACCTCCTCCTGTCGCAACCGGATACAGGAGAACAAACGCTGGAAATCGCCGAAGTTCTGATTCGAAGCGGAGCCGTGGATATAATCGTAATTGACTCGGTTGCGGCTCTTGTCCCCAAAGCGGAACTCGATGGCGACATGGGCGACTCCCATATGGGTCTGCAGGCACGGCTCATGTCTCAGGCTATGAGAAAACTGGCAGGAGTCGTCAGCAAATCCAAAACCTGTCTCATTTTCATCAATCAGATTCGTATGAAAATTGGCGTGATGTTTGGTAGTCCTGAAACAACAACCGGAGGCAACGCACTCAAATTTTATTCTTCCGTACGACTGGACATACGCCGAATAGCCGCCATCAAAGATGGTGATAGCGTGGTGGGAAACCGCACAAGAGTCAAAGTGGTCAAGAACAAAGTTGCGCCTCCGTTCAGGGATTGCGAATTTGATATATTATACGGACAGGGCATCTCCAAAGCAGGAGACTTACTCGATCTCGCTGTAACACATGACATCATTACGAAGAGCGGTACTTGGTTTTCCTACAACGAAACCCGAATGGGCCAAGGCCGGGCAAACTCACGAACATTCCTCCTGGAAAACCCTGATATCTACGAGGAAATTGAAACCAGACTGAGGGCAAAACTGGGACTGGTTCAGGAATCGGGTGATAAAAAAGATCCTGTCGAGGGAGAAGAAAAACAACCCCCCGAACAAAAAGGGAAGAAGGGCGCGGCTTCTGCGTCCTGACATAGCGAAACTCTATGCTTGATGAAGAATCAAAAAAAGCCCGTAAGAGCGCAATCCGGTACCTGGTCTACAGGGATCGTAGCCGAAGCGAAATTGTCCAACACCTGAAGGAAAAAGGTTTCTCCGGAAATTCTACGGATGAAACCATTGCCTTTCTGGAGGACAATGATTATATCAATGATCCTCGTTTTGCCATGCAATTTGGGAGGTCCCGCATCAAGAACAAAAAAGTGGGAAAGCTTCGACTGGAGCGGGAGCTAAGAGATAAGGGGCTTAAAACTTCTATCATTGATCTAACACTGGGTTCTCTCTATGAAGAATACGACGAGAGAGAACTCGCAATGGCCTGCGCGAAAAAGAAATTTGATTCCTCCTCATCAAGCGACATCGAAAAACAGCGCGGTCGACTAGCCCGGTTTCTAGACCGAAAAGGGTTCCACACCAGTCTTGTTTACCAAGTGGTCACCCAGTTGGTCCCCCACGTCACAAGCAATGACGTTGACCCCTCTCCTCAGTTAACTAAAAACCAGCAGCATAAAACTATGACTTCCTGTGATCAGGACTGATCAAGGATGAATATTTTAGCGACCATTCCTTTGCCATTACAAGTTGCGTCTGTTCTGTTCCTTGGCCTGACGTTCGGAAGTTTCGCCAATGTCTGCATCCATCGGCTTCCGAGAAAGGAGTCAGTCGTCTCACCGCGCTCACGTTGCCCCTCCTGCAACACTCAGATTGCCGCGTGGGACAACATTCCGGTTTTCAGTTATCTTTTGCTGAAAGGGAAATGCCGGCAATGCGCTACCTCGATCTCTACCACCTACCCCATCATTGAGGCAGTAACGGCACTTTTGATACTTGCCGGATTCATCAAATTCGGCGTATCATGGAAGTTCGTTATTTTTTGTGTTGTCGGACCCACTCTGGTAATCATCACCGCAATCGATATCGAGCACAAGATCATCCCGGGTATGATCACCCTTCCGGGAATCGCTTTCGGGCTGGTGGCGGGGAGCTATCTCGTCGGATTCAAAGATTCCGCGATTGGTCTGGTGGCTGGAGGTGGCACGTTTTTGCTCATCTCAGAAATTTATTACCGGATTCGCGGCAGAGTCGGGATGGGCGGAGGCGACATCAAATTCATCGCCGCCGCAGGAGCTTTGCTCGGCTGGCAACAAGTGATCCTGATCATCTTTTTGAGTGCTTTTATGGGATCGGTAGTCGGACTGGCCGGGCTAGCAGAAAAAAGATTCAGTGTTCTGAGTCAAATTCCTTTCGGACCTTTTCTGGCAGGGGGAACGCTGGTGGCGTATTTTTCAGGGGAACGTATCATTCATATGTATATTATGCCGATAATAGGAGGCTATTGAATTTCACCGGCAAGAATGGTGAAATGATATCAGGGTATTCTCCAAACCCAATCTGCGGCACAACGCGTATTCAACGATATCATCAAAGATTATCCGGAAGAACTCGATGCCCGATTATATCTTGGAGGAATCTTATGGCGAAAACTGGACGAACCTAAAGAAGCTCTGGTTCAACACAAAATATTGGAAAAAGCTATCAAGAAACAATCTGTTGATTACCTCTATAAAGACAAATTAAAAGAAAACATCGAAAAGCTCACGGAATAGCTACGCGAAAGCACGGTCGTTACCTGATTCCAAATAGTTTGGTGAAGCTTACTTCTCCGCAAAGATATTATCTATTTCTTCTTTCTGTTTCGGTTCCAGTTGCCAATCGAGAGCTTTAATATTTTCTTCCATCTGCTTTGCGTTCTTAACTCCCAAAAGAGCCGTGGTCAAATGCGGTTGTGAAACGATCCAGTTGATCGCCATTTGTGCGCAGGTCTTCCCCATGGATTCGCCCATAGCTTTGAGCCTTACCACTTTGCCCATATTTCTCTCAAATTGAGGACCTGAAAAACACCCGATAATCCCTTTGCCACGCCAGTCTTCAAACTTGGCATCTTTGCCATACTTGCCAGTGAGCAATCCGGATGCGAGCGGACTGTAGGCTATAATCCCCATTTTGTTTTCTGTACAATAAGGAACGATGTCCTTTTCAATGGAACGGTTGAGCAAACTGTAATCGGGTTGCAGGGAAACTATCTTCCCGGATTTCATAATATCCTTCATCTGCTCCGTTGAATAATTACTTACTCCAATGGCTCTTATCTTTCCCTGCTTTTGTATTTCCAGCAAGGTATCCATTGTCTCATCCTGTGATGTCTCAACATCAGGCCAGTGAATCTGATAAAGATCTATATAATCTGTATCGAGACGTTGCAGACTCTGGTCGATTTCTTCCAGAATAGATTGCCGGGTCGCGTTTTTGGTGATCGCGCCCAACGATTTTTTTTTCCAACGCAAACCACATTTTGTTGCATAAATCACTTTGTCGCGAACATGCTTCAGAGTTTTACCAAGAATTTCTTCTGAATGTCCAAAACCATAAACTGGAGCCGTATCAAAAAAATTTATTCCCAACTCATAGGATTTCATAATGGCCCGCGCCGAACTGGTATGTCCTTCATTAGTCCAGAAAGGCGCTCCGCCAATGCCCCATGCGCCAAACCCAATAACGGATACCTTCAGGCCACTGTCACCCAGCACTCTATATTCCATAACTTACCTTTCTTAATTATGCGAAATTTCGCAAGGTCGGTTGACAATTGCTTCCATGAAAAATACCATGAACGACACAGTTTTTATAGTTCATATACCTATCTCAGCATTTTCTGATATTTATGAAATCACTTTTACGGGTACTTGGTTATCTCAAACCCTATAAAAAGGGCGTCTCATTCACTCTCTGCTTCGCGGTACTGACCACCCTGCTAGACCTTGTTCCCCCCTGGTTGATTAAAGTTATTGTTGATCGATTGATTGATGATAATGGAACGACCCTTGTCTATTGGGCTGTGGCAGGACTCATTGGAGTTTACGTCGCCCGTAATCTCTCTAACTACCAGAGAATTATGTTTAACAACCGGGTAGAGCAGAGTGTTGTTTTTGATATGCGCTCGGAGGCGTATAAGGCCCTGCACCGGTTATCGATTAATTTTTTTGAGAATCGGTCAACGGGAGAACTCATGTCCCGTGTCAATGACGATGTTAATAATGTCGAACGAATATTTATAGATGGGGTTGAACAGGTCATCACCGCTGTTTTGACACTGACCGGCATTACAATCATACTATTTTACCTGCACTGGCAACTTGCACTGGTAGCCTTGCTCCCTATTCCATTTCTCATTTGGGGCGCGTGCATGTTCACTGGGAAAGCCCATAGCCTGTATCACATTGTCCAGGAACGCGCCGCTCAAATGAATGCCCGCCTTCAGGATTCCATCTCTGGAATTCGTGAAACATTTGCTTTCAATCGGGAACAGCATGAGATATCACGATTCGAAAATAAAAGCAGGGATTATTGCAACGGCACTCTGATGGTCATGCGTCTCTGGGCTATTTATTCTCCGGCGATGATGTTTCTTGGTTCACTGGGAACTATTTTCATTCTGTTCTACGGGATCGGATTGGTTCGTGCTAACGAGATATCCGTTGGCTCTCTGGTCGCGTTCATCGGCTACCTGGCGTTATTTTATACTCCCATCAATCAACTCCACTCAGTAAATCATATGCTTCAACACGCATTGGTTTCCGGAGAACGTTTGTTCGAGATAATCGACCGCGAACCGGATGTCAAAGAAATTCCTGACGCGATATTACCCGAAACCAACATTCGCGGCAAAGTTGAGTTCCAAGGTGTGACCTTCGCCTATGTGACGGGAAAACCCGCAGTAGAAAACCTATCGTTCAAAATTCAACCGGGAGAGAAAATCGCCCTCGTTGGACACACCGGAAGCGGCAAGTCTACCTTGGTGAAACTTCTACTGCGATTCTATGACATCGATAGCGGACGCATCAGTGTCGATGGTCACAGTGTGAGCGATCTCAAGATTTCGTATCTGCGGGAACAGCTAGGAATGGTGTCGCAAGATCCTTTTCTGTTCAATGGCACGGTCGCTGAAAATATTCTTTACGGCAATGTTGAGGCGAACCGGGAGCAAATGGAAAAAGCGGCACAGGCGGCAAATGCTGATGACTTCATCACAAACCTCCCGGAAGGATATGACACGCTGGTAGGAGAACGCGGAGTAAAACTTTCCGGTGGTGAAAAACACCGCATTGCTATCGCTCGTACGTTTTTAAAAGATCCGCCGATCCTGATCCTTGATGAGGCGACCGCTTCAGTCGATACAGATACGGAAACAAAAATCAAAGAAGCGCTGGTTCACCTGATGGCGGGGCGCACAACTATCGTAATAGCGCATCGCCTGTCAACACTGGAAGGAGCCAACCGCATCCTGGTAATGAAATCGGGAAGGCTGGTAGATTCAGGAACGCATGACAATATGATCCATGAGGAAACGGAATATGCCCAACTCTTCCGCAGTCAGATGCATCTATGAGAGGAGGTCTTGAATCAAGTGGTAACTTCGAATCCGACTTCGCCTAATTTACGAAATTTTTCGTGGCGCTTTTCAATCAATTCTTCCGGCGTGAGGTGAGCAACGAGATGCAGGTTCTTACGCAAGGCTTTCTTAAGTAAAATGGCAACACGCTTGTGGTGACGATGTGCGCCGCCCAGAGGTTCACGGACAATTTCATCGACGATACCAAGCTTCAATAGACTTGGAGCTGTTAAATTCAACGCATCCGCCGCCTGGACAACCTTGTCTTTATCGCCCCATAAAATAGAAGCACAACCTTCGGGCGATATCACTGAATAGACCGAATGCTCAAGGATCAATATTCGGTCGCCTACGCCAACGGCGAGCGCACCACCCGATCCACCTTCGCCAATCACCGTCACAATTATGGGCACATCTATCTCTATCATTTCGAACAGGTTTTTCGCGATAGCCTCTGACTGCCCCTTTTCCTCCGCATCGATGCCTGGATATGCGCCAGGTGTGTCGATCAGGTTGATGATTGGGAGTCTGAATTTCTGCGCCAGCTTCATCAGGCGCAAAGCCTTTCGATATCCTGCGGGTTGGGACATGCCAAAGTTACGGCGAATTTTCTCCTGTGTCTCCCGCCCTTTCTGATGACCAATGATCAGAATGGATTGCTCATCAAACTTGGCTAATCCGCCAACAATTGACGGACCATAGCCGCCATGTCGATCCCCATGAAGTTCAATGAAATCGGTAAACATATACTTGATATAATCAAGAGTGTACGGTCGGTCTGGATGACGCGCCACCTGTGTCTTCTGCCAGCCAGAAAGATTCGAATAGACATCGTGCTTCATGCGACGCACTTTTTTATGGAGGGTGCCTATTTCATGGGTGATGTCCCCGACACTATCGTACATATGAGAAAGAGAAACCAATTCGCGAATCTGGTTCTCCAGCGCGAATATTTCCCTTTCGAATTCCAGAATTTGAACCATATTAAAAACCTATTTCAAAAGAAGTGACATCGTCGTGAGTTTCCAGAGCATCCTATCACAAAGTCTGCCTCTTCTTCCACCAATGCCGGCGTCGTTCGTAAGGATTGAGTCTCGCACAAAAACCGGAACGCCTTGTCAATAGAACCCAAAAACAGGGTACATGAGATTTTTTAGAACTCTTGACTCCTGCAATGCTTTAGCTCCACCCAAGCCCACACGATTCTGACCCAGCTTTAATGATTCGAGATTGGCCAGATTGGATGATTCTGCTATGGCACGGGCACCGGCATCGCCAATAGAATTGAAATTCAGATTCAGCTTCTTTAATCGGGCAAGAATTTGAGAATCTGCCAACGCACTGGCTCCTAGATCGGTAATCCTGTTACCGGAAAGGTTGAGCGCCCGCAGTCCATTCAGTTTATCCGAGTTTGCGATAGCAACGGCAGAGCGATCCGTTAAGTTACTCTCACTGAGGTCCAGAGCTTCCAGTTTCGAAACATGAGGAAACTGGAGAAGCACCTCGACTGCCATATCGCCATTTACCAGATCACCCACTTCGCTCATGCGTCCAGACTTATACAGCTTGTTAAAATCGTGCAGGATATTAAATTTCTGAAGTGCCGCATTTCCTTTTCTGTCTAGTCGGTTATATGCCAGTCCGATTGTTTTTAATCGCGTCAAATGAGAGGACTCTGCCAGACTAACGGCTCCCTCATCGCCAACTTCGTTAAAATTAAGGTTGACCTCCAATAAATTGGACAAAGTACCGGATTCCGCAATAGCTCTGGCACCATCATCGGTAATCCTGTTTCTATAAAGATTTAAGACACACAAGTTTTTAAGATTTTCAGATGAAGCTATAATTTTCGCGCCCTGATCTGTGATGTGATTATTTTCCAGATAAATCGCTGTCAACTGAGTCAGGTTTTTTGAATCAGCGAGAGCACGAACCCCTTCATCCCGAATATTTCCTTTATAGATGATGAGCGTTTCCACATTTTTCAATAACGGCGATTGGGCAAGAACTTTTGCTCCTTCATCCCCTATCGTTTTCTCATTCAGCCTGAGGATGCGATCATTTCGCTTGAGCTTTCGGGCGATATATTTTTCTAATTGATCACCGGTCATTGGAACGGTCGAAGCCGCGACAAGACTTATATAAAAAAAAGGTAGCCACAGGGCCACCCATCTATTAACTGACATAAAAAAACACACCCATCGTTAATTCAGAAGAAAGCTACAACCTGTAGTTCTATATTACTCCTCACTCTTCTTCTTTTCAATGTCGTTCAGACGGCTTTCCAGATCACGTATTTTCCGGGCCAGATCGGGAAGCTTAGGCAAAACAGTGATGCTCCGTTTCCAGATATTCAAAGGAACGGCCGGAATTCCCCCATAAGCGCTGTGCCCCTCAAGATCACGCAATACGGCAGATTTACTAACCACTGTCACCTGGTCACCCACCTTCACATGGTCGGAAACGCCCGCCTGCCCTGCTAGGACAACATGATGTCCAAGCTCGCAACTTCCGGCAATTCCCACTTGCGCAACCAAAATACTATGCTCGCCGATGGTACAATTATGCGCAACCTGTACCAGGTTATCGATTTTAGTTCCTTCTTTTATCAGAGTTGTTTCCATCGCGGCTCGATCTATACACGAATTGGCGCCAACTTCCACGTTATCCTCAATCACAACATTTCCAATCTGGTTGATTTTAACGTGCCTGCCTTTTTCATCAAGCGTATAACCAAAACCATCGGCACCCACCACCACTCCTGCATGAAGGATAACGTGGTTTCCTATAACTGAGTTGTTATACAGCGTAACATTGGAATGAATCACCGTATTCTTCCCAAGCGAACAATCACTGCCAATCACCGCACCAGGATAAACTACTGTATCGTCATCGATCTGAACATTGTCTCCCACGCAAACCAGCGCAGACAGTGTAACTCGCTTGCCCAATACCACATTTTCTCCAAGAATAACCGAAGGATGAATCCCCGGCTTGGGTCTCGATTGAGGATGAAATTGATCCAGCAATCGGGCAAAAGCCAGCATAGGCCCCGGAGTGATGACCTGACTAATCTCCACTTCCTGCTCACTATCGACCAGAACAGCAGATGCTTTTGACTGCTTAAGTTTGTCGAGGAATTTCTTACCTGTTAAAAAGGTGAGGTGCCCTTCTTCGGCAGATTCGATATGCCGCACATCGGTAATCTCTAATGAAGCGTCACCTATCACATTCCCGCCGATTTTTTCCGCGATATCACCCAGGTTCATAGTTTCACCTTTCAAAATATTTTGTTAACTTTCGTCCCCTTGCTCAGCAGGAATGTCTGTCAAGTAATAAGGCTCTTTTCTACCGGATTAATAAGACCGCCTGTAAGTTCCATCACACGTTCCATTTTCGATGCGATTCGCTGGCTGTGAGTTACAATCACCACCGTTTGCTGATGTTCACTATTAAGCGACTGGATCAACTCTATCAGGGAATCACTTGCCTTTTTGTCCAGGTTTCCGGTCGGCTCATCCGCTAGCAAAAGATCTGGCTTATTTATAAGTCCTCTGGCCAATGCTACACGTTGGCTTTCGCCACCAGAAAGTTCGCTGGGTTTATGAAGCAGACGGTCCTTGAGTCCCATCTGAACCAGAAGTTGCTCCGCTCGATCACGAGCTTCCTTTTCATCGACTCTTGCAATCAGGGCCGGAAACATCGCGTTCTCCAGCGCAGTGAAGTCAGACAATAAATTAAAAAACTGGAACACGAAACCGACACTCTGGTTACGAAATTTATCAAGGTATCCATTTCCTTTAGCGAAAATGTCTTCACCACGAAAAAGAACCTTCCCAGATTCAGGCCGGTCCAGTCCACCAAGGACGTGCAGTAAAGTACTTTTCCCAACGCCCGATGCCCCTATAACACCAAGCATCTCGCCGGTATTCAATTTAAGGTGAGTCCCCGACAACACATTGAGGACTTGTTTGGAAGTCTTGTAGCTCTTGTGCAAGTCCACCGCATCGAGCAAACATGGAACCGCTAATTCCTGTGAGTTGGAATTATTCATAACGCAAACCGTCAACCGGATCGAGTCTCGATGCTCTCCAGGCTGGATAGAGTGACGCGAGAAAACAAATCACAATGGAAAAAATGATGATCAAAAAGGAATCCATATACTGGATTTTAGATGGTAAACGATCAAGATAATAAACATCGCTCGGAAACGCGACAACTCCAAATAAAGATTCTATGAACCCGACTATCTCGTTCAAGTTGGGAACAATGGTGAAACCTGCCGCGCATCCCAATAGGGTTCCAACAACTCCAATGACCAACCCCTGATAGCTGAAAATTTTTATAATACTGGCACGACTGGCACCCATAGACTTTAGAACCGCTATTTCCTTCGTTTTTTCCATGACCAGCATAAATAAAGTACTGACAATATTAAACGCCGCCACGAAAATTATGAGAATAAGAATAATGAACATGACGACCTTTTCCAGTTGGAGCGCAGAAAACAAGTTTTTATTCATACGCATCCAATCACGGACAAAAAATGGAAAACCCAGTTTCTCCTGGATGGCCGAAGCAATAACCCCTGCCTGTTCAATATCAGCGACCCGTATTTCAATTCCAGACACACCGCCCTTCATCGAAAAAAAATTTTGCGCAGACTTCAAGGAAATGAAAGACAGGTTGGCATCGTATTCATACATCCCCGACTCAAAAAAGCCAACCACTTTGAACAATTTCATTCTTGGAATAAGCCCAACCGGAGTTATGCGCGAAACAGGTGAAACCATAGAGACCACATCGCCCGTCACCACTCCCATCCGGCGGAAAAGTTCCTTACCGAGGATCAGACCGTCGCGACTGACTTTCCCTACAGGCTTGCCATCTTTTGTCGGGCGTGGTTTATTTTTTAAATCCAATATCGTTCCCGCAATCATATTTTTTGAAAGATCAGAAACCGTTCCCTGTTCCCTAGGGTCTATCCCCCGCACAACAATCCCGGAAACCCGGTCGCCATGAATCAGCATCACTTGATTCATTATGAACGGTGCCGCCGCTGCGACCCCTTCCACAGCGCGAACCTGTTCGAGAATATTCTTATAGTCCTCCACCATGGTTCGATTAATATTGGTAACGACCACATGGGAGTTGGTTCCCAGAATTTTATCACGCAGGTCCTTACCAAATCCCGACATGACAGCGATCACCACAATAAGCGCCATCACGCCCAGACCCACCCCGCCCATGGATATCCATGTATTGAGCGAAATAAATTTCTGCGATTTTTTTGCGCTAAGGTGGCGGATGCTGACGAAAAATTCGTATGACATGATGGAAGAATCGAAAATATGAAAATCGTGAAGGACTCGCAAATCTCTGCCAGGATAATTCCTGCAGGTTTGCCAAGTGTTGGCCCAAGGTTAGAATTACTATCCGACCCAGAATCTATTGTGCCCGGTCAGGATTCTTTTTTCAACTGTGGGAACAGGATCACGTCCCTTATCGACTGCGAATTGGTGAGCAACATGACCAGACGATCGATCCCTATTCCTTCCCCGGCTGTTGGGGGCAGCCCGTATTCCAAAGCACGAATAAAATCCTGATCCATCATGTGGGCTTCATCATCGCCCGCATGACGTTCGGAAACCTGCTCCTCGAACCTTTGCTTCTGGTCGATAGGATCATTCAACTCGGTATAAGCGTTGGCAATCTCT
>PVBE011932577.1_pt1 | contig 23271 bp, 19 predicted proteins | sample 1631181 | NCBI WGS metagenome assembly PVBE01 (sample SAMN08397723, study PRJNA350692) | Marine metagenome, whole genome shotgun sequencing project. | isolation source: water | place: Pacific Ocean | collected 2012-04 | reverse complement strand
CTCCATCTGCCACTGACTTCATTAACGTTGCTTGTGGTGCAGATAGAGTTGGAGAACCGATTGTATATGCCGTATGAAGAATATCCAGAACGAGCCCTAGAATAACCGCTGCACTTAAAACGCCAACAATCTGCATTATTTGTTGCTTCCAGGGTGTTGCACCAACGATGTGTCCTGTTTTCAGATCTTGCAGATTATCTCCACCAATGGCGGCGGCACAACATACCACTGCTCCGATCATGATAGCTGCCGAAGCACCCACATTGGAATTTTTGCCCAAAAGGGATAGGAGTAAAAGGGATGCAAATAGGATTGTGGCAATGGTAACTCCTGAAATTGGATTATTTGACGATCCCACTATCCCCGCCATATAAGCGGCCACAGCAGAAAATAAAAATCCGAATATCATCATAACTACAGCAAGAAGTGCAGCGATGGCAACATCATTCACAATCTCAAAATAGAGGAGATAAACAGGAATCAGTAAAACTGCTAAAGCCATTCCCACATAATTAATAGGAAAATCTTGTTCATGCGTTGGAATTTCTGTAGCCAATTTTGATTTTTTAACCGCATCCAGGCTGGCTTTAATTCCGGTTACCAAGGGTTTGAATAATTTAATAAGTGACCATATACCGCCAACTACCATTGCACCAACACCGAGATAACGAATCTGGGAATTCCATATATCCCAAGCTGCAGGCATAGGATCTCCTTCAAATCCATAAATAGCCGTATAAATAGGAATTGCAACAGCCCAGGAAATAAGTCCGCCAGCCACAACCAAAATTCCAATGTTTCGTCCAACAATATATCCCACAGAGATCAAGGCTGGGGAGAGATCCGTCCCGATTCCGAAAATGGAGCCACCAACGACGGTTGCACTTTCTATGGCCGCATGCCACATAGAAAACCCTTGCTGACAGAGTTTCATGGCACCACCCACTAATCCTGAAATTGCGATAGTAATAAGTCCGCCTGATTCATCTTTTTCAGTCGATGTGCGAGACTTTTCGCCTGCTTCCAAAATTGCTGCAGTAGCAACACCTTCCGGATATTTTAGTTTAGCTTCTACGATCAATGCACGACGCAATGGTACTGTGAATAACACACCAATTACACCACCAATGGCAGAAATTTTCGCAACTTCCAGGTAATCGAAATCTGTCCAAACACCCATGAGAACTAATGCAGGGATTGTAAATATTACACCCGCAGCCAAGGATTCTCCTGCAGATGCTGCAGTTTGAACAATGTTATTTTCTAAAATGTTCGATTTTCGGAAGAGCCGTAAAACTGCCATGGAAATCACCGCTGCCGGAATGGATGCTGAAACGGTCATTCCTGCAAATAAACCAAGGTATGCATTGGCTCCTGCAAGCACCATGGATAATAAAACTCCTAGAACAATAGCTTTGGGAGTAATCTCTGGTAAGGGTTTGGACATTTTTTCTCCGAAAAATTAGTTGTAAAGGTAGGGAAAACATTTTGGGTTCTGCAATGGAAGAAAATGAGTACCCAAGTGTTCACAAGTAGGTAAAATAATGTAATTTAAATCACGTCAGGGGTGCCATTCAGAACCAGATCGAACGGCTGAGAACAAACCCATTGACCTGATCTGGATAATGCCAGCGTAGGAAGACACAATGAATTTTAAAATACACCTTACTTTTTTAATCCTATTTTCATCCTTTTTGTTTGCAGAAATTAAAGGGACTGTAATGGATCAATCCACCAATGAGCCTGTTAAAGGTGTAAATGTAACAGCAGGAGAAATGGGGGTAGCCACAAACGAATTCGGAGAATTCAATATTAATGTTTCAATTGGAACTAAATTGGAATTCTCACATATCGGATATGATCTAGTTAGCCAACTCGCTCAAAAAAGTATGTTGGTCGAAATCCGCCCAACTGTGATTAAATCAAAAGAGATCATTGTCCACGCCGGCCTATCCGATGAATCACTCCAGAAAGTGGCATCCAGCGTAACTGTTATTAACGGAGATCTCATTCGTGAAACTGGCACAGACCATTTTCAATCATTAACGGAACAAATTCCAAATCTGAATTGGGCCGGAGGTTCCAGTCGTCCTAGGTATTTTCAAATTCGTGGAATCGGTGAAAGAAGCCATTATTTTGGAGAAGGACCTCCCAATTTTTCTGTGGGATTTGTCATGGATGACATGGATTTAAGTGGACTCGGAATGGTGGGACTCCTGTATGATTTAGATCAAATTGAAGTGTTCAAGGGGCCTCAATCTTCAGTCTATGGGCCCAACGCTATGGCAGGACTCATTTCCATGCGAGCGACGAATCCAACAGACCAATTTGAAATGAAGTCATCCACAAATTTTGGCTCTGATAATCATTATGGTGGGAGCTCGGTCCTGAATGTCCGCTTAATGAAAAATATGAATATGCGGTTGACCGGTATTTACAATTACAGCGATGGATTTCGTGAAAATGTGAGCCAAAACATCACGGATTCCAATAAGCGGGAAGAAGCATTCTCCAGAATGAAATTGAGTTATAATCCAAATAATCGACTCTCTATCTTAGCTACGCTTATCTACGCCGAACTTAAAAATGGATATGATGTTTGGGCGCCGGACAATAATACGGATTTTATAACCTATTCCAATGATAAAGGGGAAGACAGCCAAAGAACCTATGGTTATTCCTTAAGAGCTCAATTCGAAGCATCGGAGAATTTGAATATTACCAGTATTACCTCATTCACAGTAACGGATTTGGTCCACGCCTATGATGGTGATTGGGCGGACAGTACATACTGGCATGATAACCATGGATTTGATCCAGCAGTGGAGGGCTGGGCCTATGAATTTTATGATAAGAATGAACGAAATCGTTCAAATCTTACTCAGGAAATTCGTTTGTCCATGGGATCCATCATCATGGGAGGATATTTTAAACAATTGATCGAACAGGATGAAGCAATGGGATATTTATATGGCGGTGCGGCAACAGATGCAACCAGTCATTATGATTTCTTGGTCGCAGCAGGGTATGGGCAATATGGGGTTAATTTAACACCGTCACTCAAATTAAAAGCAAATGTCCGATTTGAAAATAACTCCATAAAATATGAAGGCACATCCCAAGGGTTGAATGACTATTGGGAAAAGATCAAACTACCACCCATTAAATTTTATATCGATCACGCTATGATTGGATATAGAACATCCCTACACTATTTAAAAGATAAATTCACCAGCTTTTATGGTTCTGTGTCTCAGGGCTACAAGTCTGGTGGTGTGAATCAGCAGCCATATTTATCTGATACAAGCCGACCTTTTGATCCGGAATTTATTCAGAATTTTGAAGTTGGCTTAAATCGAGTCACAAATATCTACAGAACTCAACTTTCAGCATTTTATAGTTTACGAAAAGACCAACAAGTATCTTTATCTAGCCAACAGGTGGAAGGAGATCCAAACAGTTTTCTTTTTTATACCACCAATGCTGGATCGGGAACGATTCAAGGATTCGAATGGGAGAATACACTTAATGTTTCATCCAATCTCAATATGGATGCGTCACTAGGATATTTAACAACATGGGTGGACAAATTCACTTATTTTGCAGCAGAAGGTGTTGAAGCAATCGGTGGAAATCGGAAAGCAGCCATGTCACCGGAAATAACTGGATCAGTTGGTTTTAATTATGAAAATGAATCTGGTTTTTTTGCATCAACTCTGATGAGCTTTAAAGATGAATACTATTTTTCAGATAGTCATGACCAAAAATCAGTACCCTATTCTTTATTGAGCCTGACCCTTGGGAAATCATTTGGAAAAACCACCACCGCAATTTGGATTCGAAATGCCTTAGATGAAAGATATACAACGAGAGGTTTTTATTTTGGACTCATTCCACCCACTTATCCAGATCAGCTCTGGAAAAGTTATGGAGATCCGAAACAAATTGGCGTTACAATAGATTACACTTTTTAGGATTGTACAATAAGGCGAATAGACAATCATCAATACTCAAGAGTAGTGGGTAAACAGTATTACTCTGAATATATCCAAAACTGGCTGCCTAAATGATTAAAAAAATATAGGAAGAAGTTTAAATCATCGATACAAATTGTTTGGGTTTGGTTATTTTGGCACGATAGCCAAAACAGATAAATCAATAAATATCAAATTTGATTGGACTCCTACGACAGTAAACTGCTATAATTTTATATGATAAAATCCTTGGAATCTCAATTGACTTTTCACATTTACTTTTAATAAAAAAAGACCCTAATTTCCCAAGCTATTTTCGAATCGGAAACACATGTTTGGTCACATCACAGAACGGTTTGAATCTATTCTTCGAAATGTTCGAGGTCTAGGTAAAATAACTGATAAGAATATCAATGATACCGTTCGGGAAGTCCGACGGGCATTGATAGATGCTGATGTGAACTTTAATGTGGCAAAATCTTTTGTCAATACTGTGCATGATAAAGCGCAGGGGACAAAGGTACTAAAATCGGTAAAACCAGGTCAGCAATTCGTGAAGATTATTCGCGATGAATTGGTTATCCTTTTGGGAACGGATTCAAAAGACTTGGTCTTGAAGAACAATCCGGCTGTTATTTTATTGGCTGGCCTTCAAGGCTCCGGAAAAACAACCACTGCTGGGAAACTGGCTTATCGGTTGCAAAAATCCGGTAAATCGGTTTTGATGGTTGCTGCTGATGTGTACCGTCCAGCTGCTGTCCAACAATTAATTACTGTGGGGAAGCAGGCAGGTGTGGCGGTGTACGAAGAAGTAACCGGAGAGCCGTTGGCAATTTGCAAACGGGGAATTGAAGAAGCACGATCTTTGAAAAATGATGTTGTAATCCTGGATACAGCCGGGCGACTCCATGTAGATGGCGAAATGATGACAGAAATTCAGCAGATTGCTGATATGGCTGACCCCGACGAGATCATCTTTGTTGCGGATGGCATGACGGGGCAAGATGCTGTGAATTCAGCACAGGCTTTTCACGAAGCGCTCCCATTATCAGGTGTAATCTTGACAAAAATGGATGGCGATTCTCGAGGTGGAGCAGCAGTTTCAATCCGTGAAGTGACGGGTAAACCTATCAAATTTATTGGAACATCTGAAAAATTAGATGGGTTGGATGTTTTTGATCCGAAACGAATTGCAGATCGAATTCTTGGATTTGGAGATGTGGTTTCCATCGTGGAAAAGGCCCAGGACATTTTCGATGAAGACCAGGCAAAGGATTTTCAGACAAAACTGGTAAAGAATACTTTTGACCTGGATGATTTCAAAATGCAATTACAGCAAATGAAAAAAATGGGTTCTATGAGCCAGATCATCGGCATGATGCCTGGTATGAACTCAAAAGCTTTAAAACAATTGAATATGGATGACCGTCAAGTCGGATGGACAGAAGCGATCATCAATTCTATGACACCAGGTGAGCGTCAGCAACCGGAGATCATTAATGGCAGTCGCAGATTGCGGATCTCAAAAGGAAGTGGACGTTCGGTACAGGAAATAAACGCCCTTTTGAATCAATTTTCTCAGATGAAGAAAATGATGAAAAAAATGGGAAAAATGAAAAACATGAAATTACCCGGGTTGGGTGGTTTTGAAAGATTTAATTAAGGAGATACAAGTTGGCGACGAAAATAAGACTCAAACGAATAGGACGTCGAAATAGACCTTTTTACAGAATGGTTGTAATGGATTCTCGGAATCGCCGTGATGGTGCTGCGATTGAAGAATTGGGCTGGTACAATCCAATTGACGTAGATCGTTCTTATGATCTGAAAGGTGAAAGGGTTATACATTGGCTAGGTGAAGGTGCACAGCCCACCGAAGCTGCACATAAATTATTACGCCGTGCAGGGATTGCCCATCAATGGCATTTGATAAAACAAGGCCTGGATGAAGCCCAGATTGAAAAAGAGATGAAAAAATGGGAAATGAACCGGGAAGATGTGCAAAAAGCCCGTGCTGATCGCGCTGAAAAGAAAGCAGATGAAAAAGAAAAAGCTGTTGCTGTGGAAGTTGTTGAAGCAGACGAAGACGATACCGCTTCAGAAGACGTCGTGGTTGAAGCACAAGTAGAAGAATCTATTGAAGAAGAAACATCTGCAGAGGTTACGACCGAAGAATCATCTGAAGTTGAATCTATAGAAGATGCGTCAACTGAAGAAGTTGAAGGAGCACCTGCTGGAGAAGAATCAACTAAAGAAAGTGCAGATGAAACTCAAGTAACAGAAGAAACGAGTGAAGAAATCGCACCTGAAGAGGAATCATCAGACGAAGACGAATCTACCGAAATTTCTAATGAAGATGCTCCAGTGGAGGAAGATAACGAAGCAGAAGATGAAACTTCCGCTGATGAATCATCTGAAGCTGAACCTATAGAAGATTCGCCAACTGAAGGAGAATCTCAAGAAGATGAAACTGAATCTCCTGATGAAACACCAGCAGAGAATGTTGAAGAGTCACCTTCTGGAGAAGAATCAACTGAAGAAAGTGCAGATGAGTCTGAAGTAACGGAAGAATCGAGTGAAGAAATCGCACCGGAAGAGGAATCTACCGAAACTCCTAATGATGAGACTCCAGTGGAGGAAGATAGCGAAACAGAAGATGAAACCTCCGCGGATGAATCTGCTGAAGAAACACATGAAGAAGAGCCAGTAGATGATTCAAGTGATGAAGCTCCGGTAGCTGAATCTGCTGATGAGTCATCCGATGAAGACCAAGATCAAAAGGCTACTTCAGAAGAAAAATAAAAAATTCCCATAATTATTAATCAATTACAATACGGAGGACACTATGTTAGAGTTCATTGAACAGGCGATAAAACTCCTGGTTGATAAACCAGATGAGGTTAATATTGAGATAGTTGAAACTGAACAGCGGCTCATTTACGAATTAACCGTTGGCGATGGTGATTATGGAAAAGTGATCGGTAAGGGCGGGCGTAATATATCTGCACTTCGAACACTGGTTTTTGCGATCAATGCCAAGGAAGGTGGTAAAAGGGCTCGATTGGATGTGATTGACTAGATGAAAAACCTTGTCCATCCCATTGCAACCATAACTACAACTTCCGGACTTACTGGAGATGTACGGTTACGACCTTTATCCCGATATTTCGATGACTATATTGAAGACAAAAAACTTATGTTGGGATTTTCACCTGATACTTCTGAAGATGTTCGTCTTGAGATTGTAACAGGAATGGGAAAAAAAAGACGGTTTAAATTCGAAGGTGTTGATACGATCTCCGATGCAGAGAAAATTGTGGGTCAAACCATTTTTATCGAAGCATCGAGAGAAGATCAAATTAACATGATCGGAAAAGATCTGTTGGGATATGAGGTCTTTGCAGAATCGGGGGATCTTGTTGGCATCCTGAAAGATGTAATGTGGCTACCCCACAGTGATGTTTATGTGATCACCAATGGAGGAAAGGAATTTTTAATTCCCGTGATCCCGGAAGTGGTTAAAGGTATTAATCATGAACAAGGTGTAATTGTGATCTCTCCTATGGAAGGTTTACTGGATTGATTCAAATTTCTGTCATAACGCCGGTTCCAGATGTTATTGACACCCTGATCCAGAACAGTATTCTTCGGAAAGCTGTGGAGAAAAATGTGGTTGAATTCCATATTGTAAATCTCCGAGATTTTGGGAAAGGGAGTTATCGTCAGATTGATGATACACCTTTTGGCGGTGGAAGTGGAATGGTTTTAATGGCAGAGCCACTTTTTAAGGCGATAGATCATGCCATGGATTTGGTTAGTGGACCTGATAATGTTCGGGTAATTTATCCGTCTCCTCAGGGGAGAATCTGGAATCAGGATATAGCTGAAGAAACCAGCCAACAAGAAAAGCTTATTGTTATTTGTGGACATTACAAGGGAATAGATGAACGTGTCATAGAAAAATATGTGACGCATGAGTATTCTTTGGGTGATTTTGTCATGACCGGTGGTGAGATTCCTGCCATGGTGATGTTGGACAGTACAGTTCGGCTGATCCCAGGAACACTCAATAATCTGGACTCGGCATTAACGGATTCTTTTTCGCAGGATCTGTTAGACCATCCACATTATACCCATCCACGTGAGATTGATGGAATGGAAGTTCCGGAGGTATTATTGGGCGGTTATCATGCAAAAATTGAAGCTTGGAGGCAGGAACAAAAAGAGAAACGGACTCAAAAAAAGAAACCGGATCTCTGGAAAAAATTTGAAAAATTGAAAGAATCGGAGATAAATCATGCATAAAGTAGTAGAAGCAACAAAAGAATTTTTGAAATCGGATATTCCTGATTTTAGGTCAGGAGATACGGTTGCAGTTGACGTACGTGTCCGTGAAGGGAATAAAGAACGGGTGCAGCGATATGAAGGTGTTGTGATTGCACGCCATGGCGGAACAAGCCTGGATGCAACATTCACAGTACGGAAAGTGGCGAATGGTTTTGGGGTTGAAAGGATCTTCCCGCTCCATTCACCCATGCTGGCTTCCATTGATGTGAAGCGTCGTGGTAAAGTTCGTCGAGCAAAACTGAATTATTTGAAAAATATCATCGGCTCGAAAGCAGCCCGTATCGAAGAAAAACGGTAGTTATTTTTTTAAAACAATTGAAGCCCCTCCGGAAGCGAATGTTTGCGGCAGGGGCTTTTTGCTATGAATAAAGAGAATAAAATAGTCATGGGCGTTACAGCCTTTTCTCATTTGGCTGTACATGCACAAATGATGGTTTTTCCAACATTGATGCTTTTATTTCACCATGAATTTGATTTAGGGTTGGATACATTGGGTATAATGGCTACGGCAGGTGCATTTATGTTTGGTGTAGGCGCAATTCCAGCAGGATTTCTGGAAGCAAAACTGGGAGGAAGAGCCTTGTTATTGATTTATCAAGTTGGATCAATAATTGGTGGGCTGGGTCTGATCCTTGCAAAGACCCCAGTTCAAATGACAATTGGACTGGGTATTCTGGGGTTAGCATCCAGTATTTATCATCCGGCAGGACTTACAATACTTTCCCGTCGTTTGAAGAATTTAAGTAAAGGTATGGCAATCCATGGTGTGGCCGGATCCGTAGGATTGGCTCTAGGGCCTTTATTTGCTGGAGCAGCAGCTGAATTTGGGAGTTGGCGGGTATCTTATCTGATTTGGATTGTTTTACAAGGTATTCTGGTTTTTGTGACTTTTTTCATGATTAAAAGACGTAATAAACCTATTGAGAATGACACAAAAAAGGAAAATCTTGAAATAAGAGATAAGCGATCAATTGTCATCTATTATGTTATGTCGACGGCATTGGGCTTCTCTTTTGGCGGATTCACCACCTATATGCCCTCATTATTTGGATCTCAAACCACGGGTATTTTTGCGTTGTTTCCTGAAACGTTGAAAGCAGGATTTTTCACAACATTGGTATTTACGTCAGGCATTTTGGGACAAACCATTGGTGGATATATTGGAGATCGATATAGCAGATCTTTCCTTTTATTTTGGATCGTTATTTTTAATATGCCATTTTTAATGTTAATGGGATACACCAGTGGATGGAGTTTGCTTTTTTCCAGTATTTTGTTAGGGATAGTTCATTTTTTAAATCAGCCCATATCAAATTCATTATTAGCGGAATTGACTCCCAGTTCACATCGTGGGATAGGATATGGTATTTCATTCTTTTTGAGTTTCGGGATTGGCGGTATTTCGCCGGCTGTTTGTGGATGGATTACCAATCAATATTCGATTGAAATGGTATTCCCCTTTATGGCGATTAGTTTAATTCCTGCTGTTATTGCCGGATGGTTCTTAATGAAGCGAAAAAATCAAACTCCTTGAACTGAAGGCTGATTCGTTAGAACTTCTTGCCCCTTATTATGAAAACCACCCTGAAAGACTGTCCATCTGTACATCAAGTATTACTTGAACTGAATGGAAATATGTTACTACATGAAGATTATATAAAATATATTATCAATTCGGAATTAACAAAGATCAGGGCAAATATTAGGAAAGGGAAATTATCCAAAACTAAGGGGGAGTTATTAAGTCATATTGCATCCCAAGTATTATTACAATCTGCTCCCAAACTGGTCAATGTAATTAATGGTACTGGTATTGTACTCCATACTGGATTTGGCCGAGCACCTTTTCGTGGTAAACAATTAAAAGATTTGGCGGATCGCTTGGATGGTTATGTTAATCTTGAATTTGATTTGGAATCCGGCAATCGCGGTGATCGGCAAACTTTGATCCATGAGCAATTGAGTTCAATGTGTGGTGCAGATGCGGGCATGGTGGTGAACAATAATGCCGCTGCTGTATTCCTAGCTTTGAATGAAATGGCTCAGGGTGGAGAAGTAATCTGTTCTCGTGGACAAATGGTGGAAATTGGTGGCTCTTTCAGGATTTCTGATATAATTGAAAAAAGTGGTGCAATCTTGAAAGAAGTAGGAACCACTAATCGTACCCATTTAAAAGATTACGAAAAAGCCATTTCCAATAAAACGAAATTGATCTTATGGGTTCATACCAGCAATTATGTAGTAAAAGGGTTTACCAAAGAAGTCTCTTTGTCTGATCTAGTCATTCTTGGTAAGAAACATAAAATACCCGTCATGGCAGATCTTGGAAGCGGTGCTCTGCTTGATATGAATCTGTTGGGTCTGGCGGACGAAATCCCAGTAAAATCCATTGTAAATAGCGGGCCAGATATTATCTCATTCTCAGGAGATAAACTTCTGGGTGGACCGCAATCCGGCATCATGGTAGGTCGCAAGAAATGGGTAAATGCCTGTAAGAAAAATCCATTATATCGTGTATTAAGATGTGATAAGGTAACCATCGGGCTATTAGAAGAAACGTTGCGGTCTTATCGATCCCAATCATTCTCGAAAGATAATCTCTCTCTCACCATGCTAACCACATCGCGAAAGGTATTAAAAACCCGCGGACAAAAGGTTTTGGATTCGTTGCAGAAAAAGACAATTAAAGATCTGGGGATTTTACTGGTGGACTCTGAAGTAGAAGCGGGGAGTGGATCTTTACCGGATGATAAGATTGAAAGTGCATCCTTAAGTTTTTTACCCAAAAATGGGAAGGTCAAGGATCTTGCTAAGGCATTCCGTTGCGGTTCCATTCCAGTAGTTGGATATATACAAAAAAATACATTTTATATTGATTTGAAATCCGTTTTACCCAATCAAATTAAACGGCTATCAACTGCGATTCAGGAGGTTTAACCATGTTGCAAGTTGTGGTGGGAACTGCAGGTCATATTGACCACGGTAAAACATCTCTGGTTAAAGCCTTAACTGGGACCAATACAGACCGGCTCGTAGAAGAGAAAAAACGGGGAATGACCATTGATCTTGGCTTTGCTTATCTTACTGAAAACATCACCATTATTGATGTTCCTGGTCACGAAAAATTTATCAGGAATATGGCTGCAGGTGCAGCAAATATCCATTTTGGTTTGGTGGTAATTGCAGCAGATGATAGTGTGATGCCCCAAACCCGTGAGCATCTGAATATCCTCACTCTTCTTGGTGTGAATAAAGGGATCGTTGCTCTGACTAAAACAGATCTGGTGAACGATGGTGAATGGCTGGATCTAGTTGAATTGGATATTTCTGAATTATTGGATGACATTGGTTTTGATTCTATCTCTATTCACCGAATTAATAATCTAACCGGAGATGGAGTTGAAGGTCTGAAATCTGATATTTTATCCTTGGCTGAAAATTATCAATCAAAGTCTTCTTCTGTACAATTTCGACTGAATGTGGATCGCGTTTTTTCAAAAACCGGATTTGGTACAGTTGTAACCGGTACGGTCCAGAATGGTTCTGCCCAGAATGGAGATGATATTGAGATACTACCACTAGGTATAAAGACTAAAATTCGTGGTATCCAAACCCATGGCGGTGCAACCGAAACTGTTTTAACAGGAGATCGTGCTGCGCTGAACCTTTCCCATGTAAAATCGTCAGATCTAACCCGTGGGACCGTTCTTGCTACCCCGGATTGTTTGCAACCATCCAATCGAATACTTGCAAATATTTCTATGACGAATTCAACAGATTGGGTTATTAAGAATAAACAGCGGTTACGTTTTCATATGGGAACATCTGAGATCCTTGGGCGAGTTTCTGGAAAAAAATTAGAAAAAAGCCAATCCGGGAGTGTGATCATTGATCTTGAATCCCCTGTTGCTGTAGCTATGGATGACCGGTTTGTAGTTCGATCTTATTCCCCCATGGATACGATTGCAGGTGGATTGGTAATAGATCCTAAACCAGTTGGAAAATGGTCAGTATTACGACATCGCACCGATAGTCTTCCCATCGATCCGAAGGAACGATTTGGTTATTTGATCGATGAAGATTGGAAAACACCCAAATCGAGAGAAAAATGGCAGATGTTATTTTTTATTTCTAAAGAAATTTTACAGAGTTGGATCGTTGAAATACATGTAATGGAGTCCGAGAGTGGAATTTTATACTCTGAGTCTGGATTGGAAAAGGGGAAAAAAGATTTAAAATTCTATTTTGATGATACTTATGAGAAGAATCCATTCCGATCTGTCCTTAGCTCTGATGGAATATTAAACCAACTTAAATGGTCGGAAGACTGGTTTGAGATTGTCATGAAAATCCTATTAGAAAATGGCGTTATTTCAGAAGAAAAAGGTGGATTCTCTCTTGTGGATTATAAGCCTGGGTTTTCTCAAAAGGATTTGGAAGAATTGGGAAAAATTGAATCTATCTTAACTCAATCCGGATTTGAGCCGATTCTACTCAAAGAGATCATAGTAGCGTCCGGATTCAAACCCAAAAGGGTGGGGGATCTGATTCACTTGTTATTTGCCCAGGGAAAGGTGGAAAATCTTGGAAATAACTTTTGGCTAAACCGTTCCAATCTTGATAATGTTATTCATGACATTCATAAATTTTTCAAGTCGAGGAAGCAATTAGCTGTGGCAGATTTTAAAGAAATAACGGGACTCTCACGTAAAACAGCGATTCCATTGTTGGAATATCTCGATAAGAAACATTTTACTATACGACAGGAAAATGTGCGCTTGAAAGGAAAATCTTTGAATGGGTAAGGATGTCATCGCACAAACACCGGTCATGAAGCAATTTCTGGAAGTGAAATCACAATATGAAGATACGCTGGTGTTATTCAGGATGGGTGATTTCTATGAGACTTTTATGGAAGATGCGGAAATTACTGCCAAGGTTCTTGGAATTGTTTTGACAAAACGGGCTAATGGAAAAGCATCCAATGTGGCATTGGCCGGTTTTCCGTATCATGCTTTAGATAATTATCTCCCAAAATTGGTGAAGGCGGGACATCGTGTGGCCATTTGCGAACAAGTGGAGGACCCGAAATTAGCCAAGGGGATTGTGAAACGGGAAGTAATCGAAGTTGTAACACCCGGGACACTTATAAGCGACCAGGCATTGAGTAAAAAATCCAACCGTTATATTGGATCTGTAACCTTTAAAAAGGATAATGCGGGATTTGCTTTCCTGGATCCATCAACAGGAGAATTCCATATTGGTGAATGTCCTGTGGACCAATTAAAAGATAATTTGTTAAAATTTTCTCCCAGTGAAATGATTTTGGATGAAAGTGTGGTTTATTCTACCACAGAATGGTACCGTGAATTTCGTCCATTTATTACGCAGATAGAAAATTGGATCTTTGATCAGGATTCATCATACAGAGCACTGACCCAACATTTTAATCTTAAATCCTTAAAAGGATTCGGGTGTGATGAATTGAAATTAGCTATCTCAGCTGGCGGTGCTTTGTTGCATCATATTAAATCCAATTTGAGTTCAACTCTGGATCATGTATCTAAAATAGTTCCAGTTTTTAACGAAGGTTTTATGGGGTTAGATGGATTTACAATTCGGAATTTGGAAGTATTCCAAAGTTTGGCCACTCAAGGGACGCATGGAACATTGGTGGATTGTATTGACGAAACCCAAACTGCTGGCGGAGGCCGACTTCTCCGACGATGGCTACATTATCCACTGACTGATATTAAAAGAATCAATGCAAGGTTGGATGTGGTTGATGCTTTTTCTAAAAATGTTAGACTCATGAAATCAATACGAGAATCGTTAAGCAAAACAGCTGATTTGGAGCGTATTCTTGGAAAAGTGAATCATGGTAAAGCGTCGCCCCGAGATGTGATAGGGATAGCACTTACTTTGCAGAAAATTCCCGATTGGCAAAAAGAATTAATATCAGCAGACGATCAAAACTTGGCATTATTGGCAAAATCATTTATTGACACAAATTCGATCACTGAAAAGATCTTATCTCTAATCAATCAAGATACACCGATACAGGTTAAAATGGGAAATATAATTTGTAAGGGTGTGGATAGTGATCTTGATGAATTACGAACTTTGCTTAATTCTGGGAAAGAATGGATAGATAATTTTCAGAGTTCATTGCGAGAAGAATTGGCCATTCCAAAGCTAAAGGTGGGATTTAACAGGGTATTTGGTTATTACATCGAAGTAACCAAAGTCCATCAGAATAAAGTCCCAGAAACATTTATTAGGAAACAAACCCTCGTTAATTCTGAACGATATATCACCGAAGAATTAAAAGAATATGAAGATAAAATTCTCAATGCAGAAGAAAAAATATTTACGATAGAATCCAATATTTTCTCTGAATTGTGCCAATTCTTATTGGGCACCATTTCTGATATCCACACCAATGCAAAAGCTATCAATCGGATGGATCTTTTGGTTGGATTTTCTTCAACTTCATTGAGTCAGAATTTTGTTCGCCCAGAATTGACAAATAATCCGAAATTAGAGATTAACCAAGGACGTCACCCTGTTGTTGAACAGTTATTGCCATCCACCGATAAATTTATCCCTAATGATCTCTCCATAGATTCTAAGATCAACCAGATCCATTTAATTACGGGACCCAATATGGCAGGGAAATCCACTTATTTAAGACAAGTGGGACTCATTGTATTAATGGCTCAGATTGGAAGTTTTGTCCCGGCTAATTCAGCAAAAATTGGAATAGCTGATAAATTGTTTACTCGAGTAGGAGCCAGTGATAATCTTGCTGGTGGTGAAAGTACCTTTTTGGTGGAAATGAACGAAGCCGCCAATATTATGAATAATGCCACGAATAGGAGTTTGATCCTGCTAGATGAGATTGGTCGAGGGACAGCCACATTTGATGGACTTTCTCTGGCGTGGGCTATAACAGAATTTCTTCATAACACAGAAGGTGTTTTGGCTCGTACTTTATTTGCAACTCACTACCATGAATTAACAGATCTGGAATCACTCCTGGAACGGGTTGAGAATCACCATGTGGAAGTGAAAGAATTTGGAGATAAAATAGTATTTCTTCGCTCTATAGCAAAAGGGTCAGTTGATAAAAGTTATGGGATTCATGTGGCACAAATGGCAGGATTACCAAAATCAGTGATTCATCGTGCAACGGAGATACTGAACCATCATATCCAGCAATCTGTGGAAAAAGGTGGAACTTCTACGCCTCCAGAACCGTCCAACCAGATAACACTGTTCCAGGAACAAGAATTAAAATTGCGCAAAAAACTGAATGAATTGGATGTGAATTCAATGACGCCCCTGGAAGCACTTAAAACTTTAGATGAGATCAAAAAAGAACATGGGTTGTAGGAGATACCGCAAAGTAGCAAAGACTCAAAGCCTTATTCGAGACTTCGTATCTAAATGGCAAATCTCATTATTTTCTTACTTTTTTATTGTGAGTATTGGGTTTTCCAATGGTTTTTTGGTGAATTATGGTTGGGAACTCTTTGAGCATGTAACCGATGCCCGAACTGCATCCTTAGGGAAAGCAACTACCGCTTATAATTTTGGTTCGCCAACATCATCATTAATAAATCCGATATTTTCGCTAGTGCTAACTCCAAATGTCAATTTGACTCATCAATCTCGGTTTTCAGGGATTTTGAATAATGATCTAGCAGGATTTCAGTTTCAAAGAAAAGGAAAGCCTATTCAAGTCAATATGCTGTATGAAGGTATCGGTCAAATCCCGGATACACGAAATATGCTTTTGGATTGGGGGAATGATGGGAAATTCGGGACCAATGATCCGGGTGAGGGGAATGGGATTTTGGATGAAGGTGAACGCTTGGATGTAGATCAACTTCAATTTTTCAGTCAACATCAAATCGGTATCCATGGTGCATTTAATCATTCGTTTAGAGATTTGCCAATAGGCATTGGCGTAAAAGTTTTATCCTATTCACTGGATAATCAGTTTGCTTTGGGTGTTGGCATAGATCTTGGAATCGTAAAAAAAATCTATGAAACAAATATTGGCATTGTTGCTCGGAATCTCCCAGCTTCCGGACTTATTTGGGAAAATGGAACTGTGGAAGGAACAACACCAACCGTTTCTGTTGGAATCCATCAACCGTTGAAGTTGACAAAGGTTCCTGTGAGCCTTCATTCTATGTTCAATCTGGATATTTCTACATCCAATCGTCATTTGGATTCACAAATGGGATTTGGTTCCTTTTCTGTGGATGGATCATTCGGAATAGAAGGGATCTATAAAGATAAACTATTTATCCGATTAGGGCGAAACTCTGTTAATAATTCAACAGGTGGATTGGGTGTGGAATGGGAAGGACTCGGGATCGATTATGCTTTTTTATCATCGAGTTCTGCCGATGGATTAGGAAACCATCATCTCATATCTTTGAATTTTTCATTGGAATGGGTGAAATCAAAACTTCTTGATTAATAGTTTGGCTATTCTTTTATTCTTAAGATATTGGGTTTAGGCTCTGGTTTTTATAGCCCAATATTTATCATATTCCGGGCATCATCGTTCTTGGATAATATTCTCTAAAGTTCGTAATTTAGTAGGCTATACCCTTATAGGAAATTATGATTAAAAGTATGACAGGATTTGGTCGCGGTTCAGCCGGCAAAGGCCCAAATAAGATCGATGTAGAGATACGGACGGTTAACTCTAGGTTTTTAGAGACAAAAATTCGCGGGTTCAATTTGGACCCCATCCTGGAAATAAAGGTTCGAAATACACTCGAGACATCTCTTCAGCGAGGTAATGTCCAGGTGCGTTTTGAATTAAAGTCAAGTCAGGACTCACAAAAATTGAGTTTCAATCGAAAACGATTTGAAATTCTACAGGATGTGGTAAAAAAAATACATGTGGACTATGGTCAAAGAATGAATTTGAGTGATATAATTTCAACCAATGATCTTCTTTCCGCAGACGAACCGGAAAACTTAAAACCTGGTATCATCTTAAAAGCAGTGGAACTTGCTTTAAACCAGGTAAATGAAATGCGTGAAAAAGAAGGACATCAGATACAAACAGATATATTGAATCGAATGGAACTCCTTCAAGCCAGAATTGATGAAGTCGGAGAAATTTCTGGAAAGTTTAGTCTTGAGAAACAGGCTCAAATACGAGAAAAGATTTCGGAATTGTTAGATGGAGAAGCACTAGATGAAACTCGTCTCATCCAGGAAGTCGCTTTTTTATCTGAACGGGCTGACGTTACAGAAGAAATTGTTCGCTGTAAAAGTCATTTTACACAATTGTCATCATATATGACCCAGGAAGAACCTGTGGGGAAGCGAATCAATTTCCTGATTCAAGAGATTGGCCGAGAAGTGAATACGATTGGTTCTAAAAGTCCCCAACCTGCCGTGACAAATCATGTTATAGAAATAAAAGGCGAATTAGAAAAAATCCGAGAACAAGTTCAGAATATCCTATAATGATTAATTTGATTACCATATCAGCACCATCCGGTTCGGGGAAAACGACTCTTTGTAAAGCCTTGCAAAAGGTCATGCCGGAAATTGAATGGTCAACATCTTATACTACACGGAAGCAAAGAAGTATTGAATGTGATGGTGATGATTATAATTTTATTTCCCATGACGAATTTGAGGATCTGATCCTGAACAAAGATTTAGCTGAATGGGAAAATGTTCACGGTTTTTATTATGGTACACCAGAATCAACTTTGAAAAATGCCATTATTCAGAATAAAATAGTTTTATTGGAACTGGATGTAAAAGGTGCTATTCGAATTAAAGCATTGTATCCGGACAATTCCTTTTCAATTTTTATTATTCCCCCAAGTATTACACATTTGAGGGAACGATTAAAAAAACGCGGCACCGATTCGGAAAAACGAATTAAAGTCCGCCTCCAGAGATTCCAGCAAGAAATGGAATATAAAGATCGGTTTGACCATGTGATGATCAATGAAGATCTCAATGTGGCAACCCAAGAACTAATAACCATAGTCAATGACTTAAAAGAAGGAGTCCTAAATGGGTCTTAAAACTGTCCCTTTTCGTGAAATAGAAGAACGTGCAGGAAATATGTACGAAGCTGTCGCAGCAATGTTCGGACAGGCTCGAGATGAACTGCAGGAGCGTATTTTGAGCAGAACTATCCTTGAACATCAAAATGATGATCCGGATGTTTTTGATGAAGTAGAAGAGCCATCACCTGAAACTTATGAAGAGAAAGAGAAGGTCACCACAGTGGCGATTGATAAATTTATTGAAGGTGAAGTAACTTGGAGAAAAACCAAACCTGGTTAAACAATAACAATGAAAGGGGCGCTTCACCAATATCTCAAACAACAAAAAGCATTGTATGGGAATGAATTGTACCTTTCCAACGAACCTGCCCCTTTGTCAGAACCTAAGGCTGAGAAAAAAGATCCCTTAGCAAACAGCAAATTGGATGCATATAATCAGTCCATTTGCACCTGTCTGGAATGTCCTCTGAGTAAGACCAGAACCAATTTTGTTTTTGGGGTTGGCGATCCTTATGCCGATTTATTCCTTGTGGGGGAGGCGCCTGGTGAGCAGGAAGACTTAAAAGGGGAGCCTTTTGTAGGACGCGCAGGTAAAATGCTGGATAAGATCCTTTATGCTATAGATCGGAAACGTGGCGATGGAGTGTATATTGCGAACGTTATCAAATGTCGTCCTCCCAATAACCGTGATCCCTTGCCATCCGAAGTAAAGAAATGTGAACCTTATTTAATCGAACAAATAAGTCAAATTCAGCCAAAATTGATAGTAGCATTAGGCCGTGTTGCCGGTAAAACATTATTGAAGATGGATGTTCCTTTAAAAGAAATGCGGGATAAAACCCATGATTACAACGGGACACCGCTTCGTGTTACCTTCCATCCGGCTGCCCTCTTAAGGAATTCGAATTTCAAGAAACCCGCGTGGATTGATTTCCAGTGGATTCGGGATTATTTACAAAACGCATAAAACAATGACACCAGACGATAACCAGATACTCAATGTTCAACCCCACTCCGATGATGCGGAAATGGCAGTTCTTGGGTCTATGCTGGCTTCAAAAGAAGCCGTTAGCCAAACAATTCAATGGTTAGGACCAGAGCATTTTTATAAAGATGGAAATGGGAAAATATTTTCTGTCATGCTCAACTTATTTGATAAAGGTGAGCCAATTGATACCGTATCCGTCATTGATCTTCTCAAGAAAAATAAAGATCTAGAATCTGTTGGTGGTGCATATTATGTGACCGGGTTAGTTGAATCAGTTCCCACGGCAGCCCACGCAGAGCGATATTCCAAGATTGTACTAGAAAAAGCTTTACTCCGGAATTTGATCAATTTGTCCCATGATATTGCAAAAGAAGCATATGATGACAGCCAGGAGGTAGGTGATATACTGGATACAGTGGAACAATCCATTTTCAGAATTACCCAGAATCGTTTGAAAGGTGGATTTAAGCACATTGATCCGATACTCGTTGAAGCATTCGAAAAATTAGAGCATATAAATGCTCAATCAGGCAATGTGATCGGCGTACCATCTGGATTACTTGATTTAGATGATATAACATCTGGATTCCAAAATGGTGACCTTATCATTGTTGCGGGTCGACCGGGTATGGGGAAAACAGCTTTGGCTTTATCCATGTTAAGGAATGCTGCATTAGAAGGTGGTGTTGGTGTGGGAATGTTCAGCCTTGAAATGGCAAATCATCAATTGGCTATGCGTCTCCTTTGTGCAGAAGCCCGAGTGGACAGTCATTTTGTCCGGACAGGAAACCTCCCCAAAACCCATTGGAAAAATTTAAGTATTGCTGTTGGATCTTTGGCTGTAGCACCCATTTATTTGGACGATACACCTGCTCTCACCGTATTAGAACTGCGAGCGAAAGCGCGTCGATTGAAGGCCGAACACAATATTGGAATGATCGTAGTGGATTATCTTCAATTGATGCAGGGACCGAAAGGTGTTGAAAGTCGGCAACAGGAAATTTCAGTGATTTCAAGGTCATTAAAAGCTTTGGCAAAAGAATTAGAAATTCCTGTTGTTGCCTTGTCCCAGTTATCCCGTGCTGTTGAACAACGGGCAGATAAGCAACCCCAATTATCAGATCTTCGTGAAAGTGGTGCTATCGAGCAAGATGCGGATGTGGTCATTTTCCTTTACCGTCAGTGGCTGTATACTCAGGATGATGAGGATGAAGGTAAAGCAAAAATTATTGTTGCGAAACAGAGAAATGGTCCCACGGGTGTAGTGGACGCGTCTTTTATTAGCAAATATGCACGTTATGAAAATTTATCCCCATCTGAACCATTTTAATGGATAACCCTCTTTCAAGATTAGCCCCGCAATTATTCGGAGAATATCCAAAACCATTCATGAATCTGGTTGAAGCAGTTTCAGTAGGTCCAGGCGAAGAAAAGGATGAAATAAAATCGCTTCTTTGGAAGGCCTACGAATACGGAGGTTATCATCATGAAGGACAAAAGCGCCGGTCAGGCGAAAATTATTTTACCCATTGTGTTGCTGTGGCCCAAAAACTGGCGGTATGGAAAATGGATACTACCACGATTATAGCTGGATTACTCCATGATACGGTTGAAGATACAGATGTTTCTGTTGACGGACTTCGACAAGAATTTGGAGATGATTTAGCAAATCTTGTGGAGGGTGTTACAAAAATAGGCGGAATCCACTTTTCAACGCGAAAAGAAAAACAGGCGGGGAATTTTATGAAAATGCTCCTGTCGGTTGCCAAAGACCTTAGAGTTATCATTATCAAATTTGCTGATCGACTCCATAATATGGAAACGATTAAGCACATGTCCAAGATTAAACAACATCGAATAGCTGTGGAAACCCGTGATGTCTATGTTCCCTTAGCACATCGCTTGGGTATGTCTTCGGTAAAATCTCAATTAGAAGATCTGGTGTTTCGTGTTTTGGATCCTTCTGGGTATAAGAAATTGGACTCTCAAATAAAATCATCCAAAAGACAACGGGATAAATTTATAAAGGAGATTATTGGCCCTGTAGCGGATGAATTAAAAATATACGAAATTATTCCCAAGGTCTATGGCAGATCTAAATCCTATTCTTCCATCCATGGAAAAATGATGTCCCGTGATAAATCGTTTGAAGAAATCTATGACCTTTATGCTATCCGAATCATCGTGGAAAAAATTGAGCAATGTTATTTAGCTTTGGGAATCGTTCATAGTCTCTACAAACCGATTCAGGAACGTTTCAAAGATTTTATTGCTAATCCTAAATCAAATGGGTACCAGTCTGTGCATACGACCGTTGTTGGGCGTAAGGGTCGACTAGTAGAAATCCAGATCCGAACAGAAGACATGGAAGACACTGCAGAGATTGGTGTGGCTGCACACTGGGTGTATAAAGATGGAAAATCATCGGGAATTGATAAAAATGTAAAATGGCTCCGTGAATTATTGGAAATTCTTCAAAATGAATCTGCTGATCCAAAAGAATTCATGGAACTTCTGAAGATCGATTTATACAATGAAGAAATTTTTGTGTTTACTCCTGTTGGTGACCTGATTCAGTTACCTGTAGGTGCAACGCCTGTGGATTTTGCGTTTCAGGTTCATACCCAGGTTGGGATGCATTGCATGGGTGCTAAAATCAATCATTCTGTTGTGCCCTTAAATACGAAATTAAACAATGGGGATATGGTTGAAATCATTACAAGTAAAAGTCAAATGCCTAGCTATGGTTGGCAAAAGTTTATTGTAACTACCAAAGCGCGAAATCAGGTCAATAAATACCTTAAAATAGTTCAAGATGAAGAAAGTATTAAAATCGGTGAAGAATTGCTTGAGAAGACTCTTCGTAGAATGAAAATGTTGAAAGATATAAAAGAATTCAGGGAAAGTTTCAGCAAATTTGGTTATTCTGACTCTGGGGCATTATTAAAAGCTATTGGGTCGGGAATGATTACCGTTCGAGACATGTTCCGAAAACTAAGACCGCAGGAAGATGAGATCGATGAAAGGAGTGAAGAAGAAGAATCTTCAAGATTTTTTAATTTTGCAAGATCTCAAACAAAAGGCATTATCCTTGATGGCATTGATAATCTCATGGTGAATTTTGGAAAATGCTGTAACCCGATTCCCGGAGATGAATTGATTGGATTTGTCACTCGTGGACGTGGCATAACAGTTCATCAAAATGCATGTAAAAGTCTCCCCTTGTTGAGCCATGAATCAGATCGGTTAGTCCCTGTGGAATGGAATGTGAAATCATCAGACCATTTTAATGTACGCTTAAGGGTTGTAGTCCAGGATTATAAGGGGGCATTAAAGGATATGTCTGAGTGTATTTCGAAGCAAAATGTAAATATTGCTAGTGTGGACATTAAAGTAAAAGATTCTATAGGGATTGCTCATTTTATTGTTCAAGTTAATAATAATCGTCAATTAAATCGTCTCATGAGAAAAATGACTAAATTAAAAAATGTTGATTATGTAGAAAGAGCAGGCCGATAATGGAAACAAAAACTTATACTAAAATAGATATTGCCACTCAATTGGCTGAACGAAATGGAGTCAGTGTTAGGGCATCCAAAGTTCTTGTGGATGATTTTTTCAATATTATGAGAGGTTTTCTCACTGAAAATCATCCCTATATTAGGATAGAGATAAGGAATTTTGGTGTGTTAGAATCCAAGCCTACGAAAGCAAAACCCCGTGCACGGAATCCTAAAACCAATGAAGAAATCTATGTTCCCGCCCATAAGAAAACACAATTCAAGCCTGGGAAGATACTGAAAGCGCACCTACGTAAACCTCTCTAATCTATGGGGCGAATTCTTGGGATCGACTATGGGGATAGTCGAATCGGATTAGCCATGTCTGATCGACTGAAAAT
>PVBE011248408.1_pt1 | contig 23272 bp, 22 predicted proteins | sample 1631181 | NCBI WGS metagenome assembly PVBE01 (sample SAMN08397723, study PRJNA350692) | Marine metagenome, whole genome shotgun sequencing project. | isolation source: water | place: Pacific Ocean | collected 2012-04 | reverse complement strand
CCTTTCGGATCACTCGCACCGAACACCACTGCCTGAATGCGAGCCAGCACGAACGCCCCGGCGCACATCGGGCAGGGTTCGAGCGTGACATAGGCGCTGACCTCCTCCAGTCGCCAGTCCTCCAGATGACTGGCCGCCTGAGTCAGTGCGATCATCTCGGCGTGAGCCGTCGGATCACACAACAACTCGCGCTGATTGTGCGCCCGGGCAATCACCTTCCCCTGGTGCACCATGACCACGCCAACCGGTACATCTCCCGCCTCGGCAGCCTTTTCCGCTTCGAACAGAGCCAGTCGCATGAACCCCGCGTCACCATCTCCCGCACGCATGGGGTGCAGATTATAGGGTGCCCCCCCACCGGAGTCAAAGGTAGGATGCAATCGTGAAGAGAGCTGGGATATGGGACTCGTTTCGCGCAGCCGGGTGGGGACTGCTGACCACCGTGGCCACACAGAAGCATATGAAGTTCCACCTCACCTCGGCCGTGCTGGTGATGTTCGTCGGCATGGCGCTGAAACTGGACCGTGCCTCGCGCACGGCGCTGTTGTTCTGTGTCGCGCTGGTCCTGTTCGCCGAGATCCTCAACACGGCGCTGGAGCACTTCGTCGACCTCCACATCCAGGAGTTCCACAAGGGGGCGATGGCGGCCAAGGATGCCTCGGTGGCCGGGGTGATGGTGCTGGCGATGGCCACGACCGCCGTGCTGGCCGAGATCCTCTGGAGTCAGTGGGACCTGGTGCGCAGCAGCCAGGCCGCGGTTCGACACTCGCTGACCTTCGGCCTCCCACTGATCGGGGTGATGATCCTGTTGCTCTGGGGACCTCAGCGCACAGCGCTCAAGGCTCTGCTGGGCCTGATCGGATTGGGCCTGGCCTGGCCCCTCTGGGCGCAGAGCGTCGACCCGGTCTTTTCAGCCGGCCTGGGGCTTTTCCTCCTGCTGGCGGTCGTGGCGCGCCCCAGACCGGAATCGTTGTGACTTTGCTTCACAAAGTCATTTGTCCGTGCTAAAGTTGACTGACGACACCATTCGAAGAGCATGACGATGATCTCACAAATACACTCCGCCCTGGATCAGGTGCGGGAACTGAAGGCCCAGGTCCTCGAAAAGCAGCGATTCAAGGGGTACTCGGGACGGGTACGCGCCATGTGCGGCTCTCTGGCCCTGCTGGCTGCCGCCGTGATGTCCTCCACTCGCTTTCCACACTCGCCACAGGCCCACCTGGTCGGCTGGGGCTCGGTCTTCGGCGCCTGCCTTTTGCTCAACTACGGCGCCCTGTGCTACTGGTTTCTCTCGGACCCGACCGTCAACCGCAACTTTCGACGGCTCAAGCCGGCGATCGACGCCCTTCCCCCGCTGTTCGTCGGCGGCCTGCTGACCTGGGTGTTAATCGGCAGCGGGATGCATGACCAGCTGTTCGGGATGTGGATGTGCCTGTTCGGTCTGGCCAACATCGCATCGCGACACGTGCTGCCCAAGCTGATCGCGCTGCTCGGCCTGTACTACATCCTCTGCGGCACGCTCTGCCTGCTGATGCCCGTCTCGCTGTTCCAGCCGTGGATCATGGGTGGCGTCTTCTTCGCCGGAGAGTGGGCCGGCGGCATCATCTTCCACTACGACAAAGCGACCCACCTGTCGGTCGGCGATAGGCTGACCGACTTCCTATTCCACAGCTCCAGAGAGGTCTCTTGATGACCGACAACCCGTATGCCGCACTTGAGCGGATCTTCCACGAACCCAACAGACTGTCCATCATGTCCGCGCTCTGTGCTGCACCCAACGGGCTGACCTTCAAGGAGCTCAAGGACGACTGCAAGCTGACCGACGGCAACTTGAGCCGTCACCTCAAGACCCTGCAGGAGTCGGGCTCGGTATTGATCGAGAAGAGCTTCGTCGGCGCTCGCCCCCGGACCACGGCGTTCCTCTCCGACACCGGGCGGGACAAGTTCCTCTGCTACCTGAGCGCACTGGAGTCGGTGCTCAAGCGAGCAGCGCACGCGGCGGCGATGTCCGAAACCCAGCGCATGTCGATGAGCCTGCAGGATATCCCCGCTCCCGAGCCGGGTTAGGCGGTACGGCAGCGGGCGGCCGAAGCCGTCCCCCGGAGGACTTTCGTGTGTCGGGGCCATCCACCAGACCTCGAGAAAAATCAGCCGCTGCCCGTCGGGCCAAACCGCCGAGGCGCCCCGCCCGCTGAACGGTCTGCTATAACTGACGGGTGGCCCAGCGCGTGACCCAGAAACATGGCCGATACCGGATCGAGCGACTCGACGACGACGAAGCGGCCCGCGTCGCAGACGCCCTGAGCAGCCGTGTCGAGGCGGAGCGAACGGCCCGACTGTGGAACATCGACGTCGGCGGACAGCTGTTCTACGTCGACCGTTTCGACAAGATCGCCTTGGCCCGCGCAGCCTGGCAGATGGCGCAGACGTGCCGGCAGCGGAACCTCCCGGTTCCCGAGCCAGTCGTGCTCCTCGAGGCCCGCAGGCTGGGCCGGTTCGGCACCGCCTTCCTGGTCAGCCGCTTCATCGAGGGGGCGGTCAACCTGGAGGACCTCTGGCCCCGGCTGGACGAGGCCTCCAAGGCCCGCATCGAGGGGTTGATCGAGGCCCTGCCCCTCTCGACCCGGCCGCCGCGCCACGCCCTGCTGGTGCAGCGCAACACGACAGGCGAGTCACTCTGGCTGACCCAGCCGCACCGCTTCCTCGAGGCCTGACTCGAGCCTGCGGGTCCCCACCGATCACCCAGATCGGACCGCCTGACCTCGATCAGGCAGACAGCGAAACGATTACTGATCCGGATGGGCGGGCCAGATGTACCAGACGCCCTGGGCGCGAGCGCAGACGTTGCCCCGCTGGTCGACCAGCTCGCCCTCGGCGAAGGCGATCCGGTGTCCCCGGTTGACCAGCTTCCCCCGCGCCCGGACCACGTCGCCACGTGCCGGGCGAACGAAGTGGATGTCCAGAGACGCGGTGCCGCACCACTCCTCGGGCTTCATCGAGCCGATCACGGCGGAGCCGAGCGCCATGTCGAGCAGGCTGGAGACCATTCCGCCATGCACGACACCCCGCTTGTTCTTGTGATGCGGCTCGACCTCGAGCACCGCCTCGCCTTTCTCGAACGAGATCCCGAGCCATTCGGAAAAAGGTGTGGCCATCTCTATACCTCCACGGTCGTCCAGCGTCCTCGCCGAAAGACCCAGATCAGTAAACCCGCGCGGACCCACCAGTCTATCGCAGTTGCGATCCAGATCCCGGGCAATCCGAGCCCGAACCGAAAGGCCAGCAGCCAGCAGGCGCCCAGCCGAATGCCCCAGATCCCGACGATCGTCACCGCCAGTGGGCTGCGGGTGTCCCCCGCGCCTTGCAACCCCTTGGCGATGGTGATGCCGATGGCCATGCTCGGCTGGGCCAGCGCACCCAGCATCAGGCAGGTGACCGCCAGCGAGATCACCTCCGGATCGCTGGTGAACCAGCTGACCAGGAAGCTGGGCACCAGCAGGTAGAGCGCGCCCATCGAACAGAGAAAGGCGATGGCCAGCCTCACCGCGGTGCGCCCACCGGCGCGGGCCTGCTCCGGCTGCCCGGCGCCCAGCTTCTGACCCATAACCGTCGCTGCGGCGATGCCGAAGCCCTCGGCCGGGATGAACGAGAGGCTCTCCAGCGCGATGCAGGCCTGGTTGGCCGCCGCCGCGACCTCGCCCAACCGAGCGACCATCCCGGCGAAGACCAGGAAGCCGGCGTGAAAGATCACCTTCTCCAGCGTCGCCGGCAGGGTCACGCCGACGATGCTGCGCAGCACGCTGCGGTCGACGGCGAAGAAGTCGCCGAGCCCGAGCCTGATCCGCGAGCCACCGAGAAACAGCACGGCCAGCACCGCGACGGCCTCCAAGGCGAGGGCGCCGGCGGTGGCCACAGCCGCGCCATAGATTCCCCAGCGGGGCAGCCCCCAGTGGCCAAAGATAAGCCCGTAGTTGGCCACCAGGTTAACCAGATTTGCCGCGCCGGCGATCCACATCGGCGTCCGGGTGTCCCCGGCCGCACGCATCACCGCGGTACCGGCGAAGCCAACGAACAGCCACGGAACGGCCAGCGCCATCACACCCAGGTAGGTCAGCGCGTGTTCCCGCGAGACGTCAGGCAGTCCGAACGATTGGACCAGGGCCTCCACGGCGAACCACAGCGCAGCCCCGACCAGCAGACCCAGTCCGGTCGCGAGCAGCACGGCGCTCGCGCCGGCCTGCCTGGCCCGGGCGGTGTCCTCCGCCCCCCAGGAGCGAGCCACCACCGCGACCACGCCGGTGACGAAGCTGGTGAAGACCGCGACGACCGACCACATCAGCGGCCCCGAGACCTGCATGCTCGACAACTCCGCCGTGCCGTAGTGTCCGAGCATCGCCCGGTCGACGATGAAGACCACCGTGTGCAGCAGTGCATGCACGATCGCCGGCCAGGCCAGCGCAAAGACCTCCCGCCGCAGCTCGCTCAAGCGTCGCTGCGCCAGTCTGGTGGCAAGCCGTAGAGCGGGTTGACCGCCTGGTTCAGCTCGCTCCAGCCCGCAGCAGAGTCGGCTCGCCCAAGCTCGAGCGCCAGCTCTCGAATCCGCTCCCGGGTCTTGCGCGGGGCGGGCACGATCGGCAAGAGCGCCAGATAGCTGCCCTTGAAGTCGAGGTAGCCCCCGTTGAGGTGGGTGTTCCAGAACAGCCGATCGTAGAATCCCCGCAGCAGGTCGCTGTTGAGCAAGCCGGCCAGATAGTCGACCGGAAAGTCCGGCTCCAGATCGACGTATCCGTAGATGCCGGTCAGGTGGGCGTACTCGCCGGCCAGGTCGACCGCCGCGGTCAGCTCGCGGGCCAGCTCGCGGACCAGCAGCTGCGGCCGGCCGAAGACGCTCCACTGTTTGTCGCTGGCGCTCGCCGGCCGGGTCAGCCAGGCCCGCTCGAAGCTCCGTCGCTGCAAGGTGAGCCCGCGGTCCCAGCGAATCTCCAGCGGAGCCAGGCTGCCGCAGCCGATGAAGCGATAGGCGCCGGGGGTGGGCTCGGGACACACGTGGTCCAGCATCGACGCCCACTTGAAGCCGAGCGGCCGGTAGACCCGGCGTCCCAGGTCCTCACCCAGCGAGCGGGCCTGCTGTCCCACCCGATCGAGTACGGCGTGCACCAGCTCCACACCACGCGACAGGGTCCAGATCGTCTTGGGTGTGCGCGCGAGCTGAGCCTGCCGCGGACGGATCGGCGAGACCCCGCCGGCCGGCTGGATCGTCACCCGGTGATCGGCTGCGGGCCGCTCCCGGCGCACGACGGCGAGGATCGGATAGACATGCGCTCCACCGAACAGGTCCAGCTCCGACACATCGGTCAACTCGAGCAGCTGGTGTCGCTCGGTCAGCAGTCGGCGGAGCGGCTCGCCAAAATCACGGGTCGCCAGCTTGTTGGGCAGCACCAGACCCATCACCCCGCCCGGACGCAGCAGCTGCGAGCAGCGCTCGACGAACGGAACCGATAGATCCCACAGGCCCCTGAGGCAGGTGTAGCCCGAGTCGGCCAGGGCCTGCTTGTAGGCCTTGTCGATCCGCTTGTTCTCGACGTAGGGCGGGTTGCCGAGGATCACGTCGAAGGCCTCACGGACCGGCTCGAGCAAGCTGTCGCCGACCCGCAGCTGGCGGCGCAGGCGGTCCAGCTCGAGCCGTCCGTCAGAGGCCAGCCACAAGGTCAGCCGCGCCAGCTCGACCGCGTCAGGATCGGCGTCCATTCCGTGCAGGCCGTCGAGCGGCAGCTTGCGCTGCTCCAGCTGCCGCAGCGCGGCCAGCAGGAAGGCCCCGCAGCCCATCGCCGGATCACAAATTCGAGTTCCCGGCGTGTCGACCAGCGTGGCGGCGGCCAGCCGCGCGGTCACCTCGGGCGGCGTGTAGTGTACCCCTCCCCGCTGACGTTGCTCGGCCGCCAGCAGCCGGCTGTACAGCGGCCCGATCTGTTCTAGCGGCAGCTCGCTCTCACGCGCCGCCGCAACCAGGTCCGGCTGAGCCGGCTCGATGTCCAGGTCGAGACTGCGCACCTGCGCCAACCCCAGGCAGAGTTGACGGATCAACTCAACCGGCTTGGCGGAGTGTCCTCGCAGCAGTTCCTCGATATCTGGACTCATCGACCGGTATGTTACCACTTCCGGCGAGACGTGCTATTGCGCGCGTCCCGATCCCGTGGCGCCCCACCGCGGCGCCCCGCCGAGACCCACCCGACGACGCGATCTAGGACGTGGCGGTGCCGCTGTAGCGGATCGACGAGGACTTGGCAAAGCCCAGGATCTCCGGGCTCACCAGTCGACGATACCAGTCGAACGAGAGCGAGATGACTTCGGTGTGCAGACCGGATTCGAACGAGATGTGCTCGTCCTCGGCCAGGCTCTCGCTGACGAAGACCGGCATGCCCCACAGCTGGCCGAACGGGGGCATGGCACCCAGCTCACATGCGGGAAACCGATCGGCGAACTCTTCCTCCGTGGCCAGCTCGATCGTCTCGACGTTCGCGCCCCAGGCCAGGGCCCGCAAGCTGACCCGCTCCGACGCCGGAACGACCGCCATCGCCAGCTCACCATCCAGCTTGACGATCACGGTCTTGGCCAGGTCCTTGCCAGGAATGTGAGCCGCCGCGGCGACTTCCTGAGCGGTGTAGGCCGCCGAGTGCGACAGCACCACATAGGGCACCCGCTCGTCATCGAGATACTGCTTGAGTCTTGTAACCGGCATCGCACCCCCCCGTAGCTGATGAGCCCCCAGTCATGCCCAACCGACCGCTTCATCATACCAAATACGGCAGGTCAAATCCGGCGCGGATCAGCACCACCGGACCGACCGAGCGGGGTTTGGTGCGCAACGAGTCAGCGCGTGGCGCTCCGAGCCAGACGCACCGCCCGGGCTGCGAGAAAACGCCGCCAACCCCACTCGTGACACCGACCGGGCCAGCGGCCGCACACCGGCATCGCGTCTCGGCCCATCCGTCGGACGGGCCATCCCTCACGACCCTGCTCGGACCTCCAGATAGCGTCGGCGAATCCCACCGAGGAAGTCATGGTAGCGCTCGTCGACGAAGTCCGGGAAGCTCCACTCCAGTGGCGACCAGCCTCCCTTGTGAAAACGCAGCACGATGTCGCCCCAGATCCCCTGACCCAGATAAACCTTCTGTCCCGCCGCCTTGCCGCTGGCCAGCAGCAGCTTGTGGTGGTCCAGGTACATCGGATCCAGATTGACCGTGCGGGGGCGCGGCTCGATCTGCGTGCAGATGGACTTGATCTCGGGCAATCGGTCGGGAGGGATCAGCTCTTCGAAGGACCAAAACAGCCGCATCAGGCCGGGGCCCATCTCCGGCTCGTAGTAGTCGGTGACGTCGAACGGCCAGCTCTGCGAGGTGCGCTCGACCGGACCCAGCCGGGCCTCCAGGGACTCGCGGGTGGCATCCAGATCGGCGCTCGGGGCATACAGACAGGCCACCAGCAAGCGCACGCTGTCCGGAGCGTCGGGGCTCATCAGCGCCATGGTACCAACTTCCAGGGTCGGGGGACGGTCACCCCGTCGGTTTCGGGCGCCGCGTCGTGAGGATCGAGAGCCTGCGGCAAGCGCTCTGCGATCACCCATCCGGTGCAGACTTCAGCTGACGCCGCCCCCACCACCGCCGCCTGCTTCGACCACGACAATATCTTCGGGAACATCGGGGTTTTCGTAGACCGAGCGAGTACCGACACCGGCGCGAGCGATGGCGTCGATCAACTCGACCTCGACAGGGGCCTTTACCGCCCACCTCGCCCCACCGCCGGCGATCGCGCACAGCTCCGCCTCGCTCAGTACGGCAAATTCCCTGGTTGCTCGGGGCTCACTCAGCGGGGTCGCTCCTGGGTGGCGTTTCAGCTCTGATCAATCTGGCTGCGCGGGTCACTCAAATGAACGCGGTTTTCGCCTGCGTCTTTCAACCTATTGACAACAACAGGATCTTCGGAGAGCCCGGGAACTCATGGAGAACCCGTCCGCAGGTCAGCACCCCCACCGCTTCCGGTCTAGACCGCCCAGACCGTCGTCGCCGACCCGGCCAGCCTCACCAAATTCGAGGGTGACGTCGGTCGGACGACCCGCACCTCGTCGCGTGCTTGTTCTGAGCAGTCTAGTTTGCGGCCCGCAGAACGTTGATCCCGCCTCGCTTCTCAGCGTATGATCCCTCTCGGCATGTCCCCAGACGCACACGAGGCCAAGACGATCCGCCAGCTGATCGACCAGGCGGGACTGACGCTGCAGGTCGAACGCAGCGTGCGTCCACGACCCACACCGACCGACAGAGTGGGGCGCTACCCGATCACCGGTGTGCTCGGCGAAGGGGGAATGGGCCAGGTGCTGCGGGTCCGCGACGAGGATATCGGCCGTGAAATGGCGGTCAAGGTGATCCGAGGCCAGGCCTCTCCGCAGATGCTGGCCAAGTTCGTCCGCGAAGCGCAGATCACCGGCACACTCGAGCACCCCAACATCGTCCCGATGCACGAGCTGGGCATGACCGACGAGGGGCAGATCTATTTCACGATGAAGCGGATCGACGGTGAAGATCTGGAGCACCTTCTTGCCGCCAGCCGCAAGGGTACGGGCCCGACGTTGTTCGAGTATCTGCAGATCTTCGGCAAGGTCTGTGACGCGATCGCGTTCGCCCACGAGCGGGGCGTGATCCACCGCGACCTCAAGCCGGCCAACATCATGGTCGGCCGGTTTGGCGAGGTGCAGGTGATGGACTGGGGGCTGGCCCGGATGATGGGCCAGACTGACCCGACCAGCGAAAGCTGCAGGCTGGCCCTCGGCGACGAGCCGCTGATCGGGGTCGGAGGCCTGGCCCAGCCGGTGGTGACGCTGGATGGCACGGTCGTCGGCACCCCGCACTACATGTCCCCGGAGCAGGCACGGGGTGAGGTCACCCACCTGGACCGGCGATCCGACATCTATTCGCTCGGCGCGATCCTGTACGAGGTCTTGACCTTCGAGACGCCATTCGATGGCCGTAGCGGGCGGGAGGTGATCGACAAAGTGATCGAGGGCAGCCTCATCCCGCCGTGCGAACGCACCGCCGAGCGTGAGATTTCCCCAGAGCTGCAGGCGGTGGTGCTCAAGGCGATGTCACCCACCCCAGCACAGCGCTACGACACCGTCACCGAGATGCAGCAGGAGATCGAGGCCTTCCTCGCGGGGCGTCTGCTGCAGACCGTCGATTACAGCCTGTGGCAGATCGTGCAGAAGTGGGCCAAGCGCAACAAGCCCAAGGTGATCGGCGCGGCGGGACTGCTGGCCGGGCTGATCGTGACACTGGTCGGGCTGGGTTGGGAACTCAAGCAGGTCAAGCTGGCCCAGGCAAAGGTGGAGAAAGCCAATCAGCAGCAGGCCGACGAGCACAAAAAACTCAAGGTGAAAACAGACGAGTTCGACCAGCTAGCCGACGTGCAGAACCTGCGAGAGCTGCTGGCGACGGCGGACAAGCTCTGGCCACGCCGCCCCGAGAAGATCCCCGAGTATGAGTCGTGGCTCGAATCAGCCACCCGACTGTCGCACAGAGTGGACGCCCACCAGTCCACCCGGGAGCGACTGCTCGGCGCCAAGAACGCAACACAGGCACAGAAGGTGCTGGTTACCGAGCTGACCGAGCTGGTCGGTCAAATCACGACCCTGCGCGGAGGCCAGTCCCACGGCAACACGATCGCGGACGTCCGCGACCGGCTCGAGTTCTCCCGCGAGCTGCGGCGGCGAAGAGCGAGCGACAGGGGCCTATGGGACCGAGCGATCACGGCGATCAGCAAGGCCCCGATCTACAAGGGCCTGGTGATCCAGCCGGTGGATGGGTTGGTTCCGCTGGGCCCCGACCCGGCCAGCAGGCTGTGGGAGTTCGCGCACCTGGGCAGCGGAAAGTCGGCGACGCGGAACGAAGAGGGGCAGCTGGTGATCACAGAGGGCACCACAGAGGGCACCGGTCTGGTGCTGGTCCTGGTCCCACCGGGACGCTTCATGATGGGCGCCCAGAGGAGGCACGCCACCAACCAGGACAAGCAGGCGAAGCCGCGGGAGGAGCCCGTTCACCCGGTCTTGCTGGCGGCGTTCTACATCAGCAAGTTCGAGATGACGCAGGCCCAGTGGCGTCGTGTGACAGGCAACAATCCCAGCATGATTCGGCCCCCCAAAATCCATGCTGGGCAGCGCATCACGGAGCGAAATCCCGTGGAGCAGGTCAGCTGGAACGACTGCAGGCGGGTGGTCGAGCAGCTGGGCCTGCAGCTGCCGACCGAGGCGCAGTGGGAATACGCCGCCCGAGCCGGCACCCGGACGGTCTGGCCCTACGGCAACTCGCTGACCGACCTTCTGGGCAACGCCAACATTGCTGACCGTACGGTGCCCCGCTTGCTCAGAATGAGAGTCGCCAATCCCGAGGTGGATGACAAGCACCTGAAGCACGCGCCGGTGGGCTCGTTCCCGGCCAACCGCTGGGGTCTGTACGATGTGGTGGGCAACGTCTGGGAGTGGTGTCGGGACAGCCTGATCCCCTACCATGCCGCCCCCCCCAGACCGGGGGACGGCCTGCGAGACCACCCGGTCCGACGTGCAGCCGACCCCCCGGAAAACGCAATCCATCAAAAACGGGTCCTTCGCGGCGGCAGCATGCTCAATCCCGCCGAGGACGGGCGGTCCGCACACCGCTTTTATTACGGAAAAGTTATCCGTCATTATACGGTCGCCCTGCGACCGGTCCTGGGCACCACCCGGGACGACTGACGTCCACCGCAAGACCCACCCGGTAAGCGATGCCGCAGCGGCGGCGTGTCACACGTCAGGTCTGCCACGATGTGTCCCCACCTGCCCACCGGTCAGGCCCGTTGGCAGCTGCGAACACATCGGAGAGGCGGTACGACCCGCAAAAAATCCGATTCAGGGTGGTAAATCGGGAAGATAATGCGTAGTGTGTACTACACACAACATGAAACAATTTGGACCGTACCTCAGAGCATGTCGCGAACAGCAGCGGGAGACTCACCGCCGGTTCTCGATCCGGCAGGTCGCCGGCCGGGTCGGGATCGAGCCGTCGTATCTGAGCAAGATCGAGCGGGGCGAGCAGGCCCCGCCCTCGGAGAAGACGATCCGGGCCCTGGCCGAAGACCTCGAGCTGGATCCCGACCTGTTGCTGGCGCTGGCCGGCAAGGTCTCGGGCGATCTGCAGCAAGCGATCATGCGGCGGCCACAGCTGTTTGCCCAGCTCATTCGCGAGCTGAGCGACCTGCCGGATCATGCCGTCCTGCGGCTGGTGAGAGAGGTTCGCGACGGCTCATGGTAGATTCACACTGTAGCGAGGACATCCGATGATCGAACTGCGTCACGACAGGCTGAACTTCACCTTTGCCGGGGTCCACCCCGATGCCCGGCTGACGATCGACCTGCAGCGCACGCTGCGCATTCCCGACGACGACCGGACCTATCCCCTGCCGCCGGGCCTGGGCTCCTTTCCGCTGCGCCACGTCGACGACTTTGCCGAGCGAGTGCCGGCCCAGTGGCTGAAGCGTGGCGGGATCCTCCTGCCGATGTACCAGGCCGAGGCGATGTGGCTCAACTTCAGCACCTCCGACATCGACCGCCGGGGGAGCTATCCGTTCGCGATCAAGATCGCCGCGGGCAAGATCGACGCCGTCAGCGGGGAGTCCTGGGCCGACGGTCTCGGGCGAGATCCGCAGCGCTACCTGGTCGCGCCCGAGCAGCCCTGGCTCGACGGCTACTGCGTCGAGCAGGGCCTGATCCGCCAGTTCGTCGCCATGCCACTCGGCTCGGGCTACAGCGCCGAGGAGCAGCTGACCGGCAAGGCCGAGCACGGGGGCCTGCAGATCGAGGTCTTCCCGATGAAGCGGGAGGTCTTCGAGCGCCGCTTTCCCGAGCGGGAGTGGCATGAGACCGGGGTGTTCGGCGGGGGAGTAAGGTATTGCTTGTCGGCGCCCTGCTCCGCCCCCGACATGGGGCTCGCGCCCGGGGGCCGGATGACGCAGGAGATCTATGACGATCCTTACGAGCTCAGCGACTGGGACACCCAGCACGGCAGCCGCTGCTTCGTCCACCTGGCAAACTCGCTGGTCTGGCGCGCGATCACCGGCCAGCAGGCGCCGCACGTCCCCCCCACCGCCGAGGAATACCAGCGGGCCGGCCTCCCCTGGTTCGACTACTACGACGACGCGGCGACCGCCGTCGAGGGCTCGAAGGCTCTCGCCGGGTTGAAGAGCGTGGCGGCGCTGGGCCAGCAGAAGGGGGATGCGCCGCTGCCCGAGAACCAGTCGGTCACGCCGGAGACGATCCTCCAGCTCCGGCGGGAGATGAGCCCGGAGCAGGTGCGAGAGGGCCAGTTCTAGGGCGCATTGGCCCGCCCTGCCCGGGCGCCAACTCCGATCACCAGACCGTGTACCCCCCGACCGCCGCGGACCACCCGCAGCAGGTCGGGGAGCGCATCGGCTGAGCGCTACTCGTCCCGTTGCGGGACCCGCCCGCGAACCAGCAGATTGGCGGCCCGCTCACCCTCCAGGTGCTCCACGCACCGACGCACACGCCCCTGCTCGAGCACGTGACCTCGTGCTCGGGACCGACCCACACAGGTAAAGGAGGCGGGAGAGTCGACTGACCGAGCCGTGCTTGTCGGAGCCACCGTATTTCCCTATGATCGGACCGTGATCGAGGAGCTGCCGACTCATCAGGCGGGCGACTCACTGGGCGCCTATGAGCTGGTCGGGGAGCTGGCTCGCGGCGGGATGGGGGTGGTCTACCGGGCCTTTCACGCCGAGCTCGAGCGTGACGTGGCGCTCAAGGTTCTCGACCCCCGGGTCGTTACCCAGGAGCTGATCCGACGGCTGCGCCGCGAGGCCGCCGTGGCCGCCCGGCTGTCCCACCCGGGCATCATCGCGATTCAGGAGTTCGGCAGCGCGCCGCATCCTGGCTCAGGCGAGCCGGTTCACTTCATCGTGATGGACCTGATCGAAGGCGGGACGCTTTCCGAGCGGATCGACGACATGTCACTCGAGCAGCGGATCGATGTCCTGCGGCAGGTGTCGGAGGCTGTCGGGTTCTCTTATGGTCAGTGAGTGGTCCACCGAGACATCAAGCCGGCCAACATCCTGTTCACCCTGGGAGGGCGACCGATCGTCAGTGACTTCGGCCTGGCCTGCGGGCAACAGGACACCCGCCTGACCCAGACCGGAACGGTGCTCGGAACGGCCTCCTACATGGCACCCGAGCAGGTGATGGCCACCCAGCGGCTGCTCGACGCACGCACCGATGTCTGGGCGCTGGGCGTGCTGCTGTACCGCATGCTTTGCGGGAAGCTGCCGTTCGAGGCGCCCACACTACAGGAGATCTTCCAGGCGATCATCAACGCCGAGCCACCCGCCTTCGATCGCCAGGGGCGGCAGGTGCCAGCACCACTGGACTCGATCTGCCGCAAGGCGCTGGAGAAGAACCCGGCCCACCGATTCGCCGATGGCGAGGCACTGGCGGTGGCACTGGCGTGCTGGGAGCGAGGGGAGCCGGTGCCCATCCACTCCCGCAAGACGGTCGACCACTGGCGCAGACGCCTGCGCCAGCGACGCCGTCAGATCGTCACGGCGCTGCTGCTGGCCGCCACGCTCTGCGTGGCATGGCTGCTCACCGGGCAGCTCCGATGGCGAACCCGCAAGCTCGATGAGCAGCGCAAACAGACCGAACAGGGAAAAGCCGAGATCGACGACCAGCGTGCGCGCCAGCGACAGCTGACGGACCAGGTCCGGGTCAGCCAGAGGATGCAGATCTTCAAGAGTGTGGGGAAGAAGATCCACGAGACCCGCCCGTTCTTCTATATCGCGCAGGTCGACATGCGCCGGAAACTCGATGAGGTGGAGCGGGCCCTCGCCGAGCTGGAGCCATTGACCCGGGATCCGGTGGTGGCCAAGCAGCCACAGCTGTGGGCCGAGCTGGGCAGCGGCTGGTACTTCGCCGGCTGGAGCGAGCGGGCCGAGCAAGCGCTGCTACGCGCAGAGCAGGCCGGCAGCCAGGACTGGCGCGTGGGGTACTACCTGGGGCGGATCTACCTGGAGCGAATCGAGTCCAGCCGGCTCGGAGGTCTGCCGCGGATCGACCTGGCCCGGAAGGCCCAGCGCTACCTGCAGCTGACGAGCACCGGGAGTGGCTCGGGGAAGCTGGAACGGCACCTCGCGAGTGCCTACCTGGCCCATGCCCGGGACGATGTGGAGCAGGTTCTACAGCACTGCCGTGACGGCCGGCGCAGGTTCGGCCAGCAGATGGGAAGCGAGGAGTACTGGCATCTTCAGGGGATGGTCCTGAGCGATCCCCAGGAGAAGATCCAGGCCTTTCGCGAGGCAATCAGGCGCTGTCCGCATCACGCCAGAGCCCACCATGAGCTGGGATTGACCTTGTTCCTCCAGCTCGGCAAGAAGCGCGACGCGCTGCTCAGCTTCGACAGGGCTGTACAGATCAACCCGCGCTACACCAAGGCCTACGCCAACCGTTCCGCGGTCAGGACGCACAGCGGAGACTATGTCGGGGCCATCAGCGACCTCGACCGAGCACTGGAGTTGTTGCATCAGCGGCCGGCGTATCGGGCCATTCTCTACCGCAACCGCGGGATGGCCTACTATCACAAGGGTGATCTGCACGCGGCGCTGGACGACTACAGCAAGGCCATCCATCATGCGCCGCAGCGGGCACGTGCGTACGTGGACCGAGCATTGATCCGGCACGAGGCCGCGGACGTCGACGGGATGCTCCGCGACCTCAACCGGGCGATCGCGATCGACCCCCAATTCCGCCAGGTCTCAGACCGCAAGCTGTGGCTCCGAGCCTCCGGCAATGAAACACCGCTCGGACACCGGGCCTACCTCGAGCGCGGCAGGCTGCGCATGTTGCGGCAGGACTACCGCGGAGCCCTGCGGGACCTCGACCTGGCGCTACGGTTCAAGCAGGACAGCGCCGTGGCCCATGACATCAGGGGTCAGGCCCGGATGGGCCTGGGGGACCCCGCGAGAGCGATCGCCGACTACACCCAGGCGCTCAAGCTCGACCCGAAGAGCGCTGCGACCTACAATAACCGCGGCCTCGCGCGCCAAAACCAAGGTGATCTGACCGGGGCGATCGCCGACTTCACCCTGGCGCTCAAGCACGATCCGAAGCTCGCGGAACTCTACTACAACCGTAGCGTTGCGCACCTGGCCAAGAGCGATCACACCGCAGCGATCGCCGACTTGAACCAGGCGATCACGCTCGACCCAAAGCTCGCGTTGGCCTACCACAACCGCGGCATTGCGCTCCGGGCCAAGGGCGATCTGGCCGGGGCGATCGCCGACTACACGCAGCTCATCAAGCTGGATCCCACCAGCCATGACGCCCACACCAACCGCGGCGAAGCCCGTCTGGTGATGGGTGACATCTCCGGAGCGCTCGCTGACTTCACCCGGGCGATCACGCTGGCTCCGAAATTCTGGCGGACCTGGGCCAACAAGGGCCTGGTGCTGTGCCAGGTCAACAGACGCAAGGAAGGGATTCGAGCGCTACAGCAGGCGCTCGAGCTAGCGCCCGCCGAGGTCAAGCCCCGGCTGGCGGCCCAGATCGAGCAGTTGCAGTCCGATCGTTGAGCGCCTGGGCCAGGGATCGTCACCCACCCGACACGTAGAGTAACCAGACAGCGGTCGGTGCGGTCAGCAGCGCATCGTTGCCGCAACCGCCGTGAACGATCTGAGCGCAGCATTGGGGCAGTCGCTCCAGCTACCCCGGGAACACCGAGTGTGATGTCGCCGGCGATCGCCCGCAGCAAGGTTCCCATCGACCGGCATCGTGCCAATATCCGAGTTGATTCCGGCCTGCTTCAAAACCACCCCTGTGCTCGATAAGCGGGTGGAACTGAACGGGGTCTGGACCGGTCTCGTGCGAACCTGCCGTTAGCCGCCGTCCTTCAGGATCAGACAACCCGATGCAGCCGATCTCCCCCGAGGCGTGAAGGAGGTCGAGCTGATCGGTGTTTCTAAATGACCGGATCCGGTGAAAGATTCTCGAACAGATCGCATTGACTCCAGTGAACCAGGAGAGGCCAATGCCAGACAATCAGCAGAACACAGCGCAGGGCACACGGACGACCTACCGGCAGCTGATCATCGGGGCGGGCGTCCTGGCGCTGACGACACTGTCCAGCGCAGGGCTTTACCAACACCCGGAGGAAGCGCCCGAGCTGGTCAGCCGCACTCCGTCCCCTGCATCAGACGATCCCCCGGCAATGCGCCAGCCCGGCCAGGTCACCTCGGCCCAGCGGCCGACGGGTGGGCCGCAAGCAGCAGGAGCGGGACGTCAGCTGAAACCGGCAGGAAGGCCCAGCGCCCAGGGTGGCCCAAACAGCGTGCCGGCCCCTGCCCCACCGGCAGATGCCAGACAGCTGGAGCACTGGCTGTTAGCCCTCTCCGATCAGCAGCTCGGCCCGCTGATCGCCACCCGAAAGCTCGACCGCTGGGTCGCCCAGGTCGTGGCCGGCCACGAGAAACGATCCGCCACCGGGCGGTTCCTCACCCGGTTGAACAAGCGAATACTGCGTCTCAAGTAACCGATTCCATATCATCCGAATGATCTTATTTCCGCGGGAGAGAACCGATGAAATCAATGCTGAGTCACCTGATCATGATCGCCGGTCTGCTGGTACTGCTGGGCTGGGCCCCGCCTGCCCGAGCCAACAACCTGTCTGGTACCGTCATCTCGAGCCTGGACGACCTCGGCCCGGCCTGGCAGACGACCAACCGGGGCGTTTTTCATGGGAGCATCCTCATGCGAACGAGTACGGGGACCTACGCCTATGTTCAATTCCTGCGCCGGCGTACCACAGCGATCAATCAGGCTGCGTCAGACCACCTGGCGCCGGTGGGTGACATCCGCCACGCGGGCCTGTCCAGAGCAACATGGCCAGGGAAGACGGTTTACCTGCGAAACCTGGCCCGGGACGAGCTGGACCTCCCTGGAATTCATCTGTACTATTTTCACGGTCGGAGCGGCGTGATGACCTACGGCGACTGAGCAGAGCTGCCGGAGGGGCAGGCCGACACCGCGCCGGCCACTCGGTTGCGCCTGATCCGGTCAGCGAGCGCGGCTGCCCCCCGCCCTGGACAGCCCGGCGGCTCTCACTTCTGCTTGAGCACGGCCTCGATGGTTGCCTGCAGCCGGCCTCGCATACTGGGCGGGGCCAGCGGCAGAGCGCGGCGCATCGCGCGCAGCGCCTCCGCCACCTGCCCTCTGCGCTCGTGGATCAGGCCGATGTTGAACAACGCCAGCCAGGCGGTGGGGTCGACCTTCAGCGCGGCTCGATAGCTGCTCATCGCCGGGTCCAGCTCTCCCTTCGAAAAATAGGCCGTGCCGCGTGAGATGTGGGCCACCACGTTGCGCCCGTCGGCCGCGATCGCCTGGTCGAAGTCGGCGAGCGCCTTGTCCTGGTCCCCCTTGAGCTGATATGCGATCCCACGCTGGGTCTGGTATTGGCCGCGTTTCCTGGCGTCCTTGACCAGCAGTATCGCCTGACTGTAGTCGGCGATCGTGCCGTCGAGGTCACCCAGCTCCTTTCGCGCACTGGCCCGGTTGGCGTATCCGGAGTCCTGGCCGGGGTTGGACCTGATCGAGGCCTGGGCGTCCGCCAGGGCGCCCCGGATGTCGCCGGTCATCAGCCGTAGACTCGAGCGGTTACTCAACGCAAGGGGCGAGCGCGGCGCCAGCTCGATCGCCTTGTCGAAGTCGGCCAGCGCCAACTTGATCTTGTGCTGGGCCTGATACAGCGCGCCCCGCCGGCTGTACGAGTCGGCGTCGGCCGGCTCGAGCCCGATCGCCGCCGTGGTGTCGGCGATCGCGCGATCCAGGTCACCCACCAGGCGCCAAGCCTCGGACCTCGCCCGCAGGGCCCGCGCATAGCGAGGCGCCAGCCGCAGCGCGCGGTCCAGGTCGGACAGCGCCCTACGGGGCTTGCCCAGTTTGTTGTAGATTTCCGCGCGGATGACCATGCTCCGGTGCTCGCGCGGATCGAACTTCAGCGCTCGGCCCAGTTCGGCCAGCGCCGAGGTGGTGTCGCCCTCGTCGCGAAAGACCCCGGCCCGGCCCATGAACGCCCTGCTCGAGCGCGGGGCGAGGCGCAAGGCCTGAGAAAAATCCTCGCGGGCTCCCTTGAGATCGCCCTGGTACCGCCGCACATTGCCCCGGTTGACCCAGTACCGGGCATATTGACTGTTTTGACGGATCGCCGCGGTGTACATCCGCACCGCCGCATCGTACTGCCGCATCGCCTGCCGGGTCCGCCCCAGCTCGTTGTAGTGCTCGGCAAATTCCGGCTTGAGCTCGATCGCCCGCTGCAGGGACCGAATGGCCTCCTCGAAACGGCCGAGCTGCCGCAAGGCGATACCGCGATACCGGTGCACGGCCGACAAATTAGGCTTCTTCGACAGGACAAGATCCAGATCTTGAAGGGCCTGTGCCGGGCGGTCGAGCCCCAGCAGGACGCTTGCCCGGTTAGCCAGAACTAGCGGATTCTCAGGCTCCAGCTTGAACGCCTGGCCGAAGTCCGCCAGCGCCTTGTCCTGCTGGCCCAGATGGTAATGGGCGAAGCCCCGCTCGCCCCAGGCCCGAGCCCAGGAAGGCCGTAGCTCGACCAGCTTGTCCAACGCGGCCAGCTGCTTCTGGTAGTCCTCGCGCTCGCGGCAGGCCTCTGCGATACGCAGGTAATCTCTCCAGCTCCGCGGGCGATCTTGCGGGGTGCTGTCCGGCACGCGTCTGAAGGCGGTCGAGATCTGCATCCACCCATTGGACAAGTTGCCCAGACGGTTGCGCAGCTCGATCAGCGGCGCCTGTGCCTGCGGGCTGGCCGTGTTGCACAGCGCCAGACCGGCCTCGACGCTCACCGCAGCATCCCCGACCACCCGGGACAGCGCCGCCATCGGCTCGACGACGCCCGGCAAGTCCAGCCGACCCAGCACGCGGCACAGCACGATGGCCCGGTCCCGATCGGCGTCCGGCCAGGTCTTGTCCTTGGGGTTCTGCCGGGCCCAGGCCGTCACCCGGCTCAGAGCCTGGCTCAGCACCCTGACGGTCTGCGGATCGCGAAGCGCCACCAGGGCAAACACGTAGTCGTCGAGCAGCCAGTGCGGGTGGGTCCGCTCGGTGCTGGCCAGCCCGAGCTGGAGGTCGGCGATCATCGCCTCGATCGCTTTCTTGCGGCGCCGCATCCGGCGGGTCCGCTCCACCTCCACCAGCGCCCGATCCGTCTCGGCCTGCTCGCTGCTGGCCCCCCAGGTCAGCGTGTCCTCGACCGCCTGGGCCGCCAGCGTGAAGTCGCCCGTGAGCATCGCCGCGTGGGACAGCGCGCGGCCGGCGGCCTGCCGGCGAGACCGCAGCACCGGATCGTCGGGGGCCACCGACAGCCCGCGGTCGAGCGCCGAGATCGTCTTGAAGTACCCCGCCAGGACCGTCTTCCAGCGGGCCTTGTCCGATTCCGACCGCTGGCCGCCGATCTTGCTCCTGCGCTGCAGCGCCTGGCCCAGGGCGGACAACCCGGGCAGTGCCCGGGATGCGCTGTCCGCGTTGCGAAGCCCGAGCGCCACGGCGGCCGCGCGATCACGTGCCGCCTGGACCTGGATCCCGACCAGCAGCGAGACGCCGAACAGCATCACACCGGCGACGCCGGCCACCAGCGCCTTGTGCTGCCTGGCCCACTTGACCAGCCGCTGGCCGGCGGTGTAGCGCGCCGCGGCCAGCGTGCCCCCTTCGAGGAACTGCTGGATGTCGGCCGACAGCTCGCTGACGGTCGCGTAGCGGTCCCCGCGCCGGTGGGACATCGCCCGCCGCACCACCGAGTCCAGCTCCCAAGGGACCATGCGCTCGGGCGTGCGCTCGATCGGCGGCACCATCTCCCCCACGGCGACCTGCTCCAGGACCTCGCGCAGCGACGTGCCGCTGAAGGGGGTTTCCAGCGTGAGCATCTCGTAGAGGATCGCACCGAGGGCATAGACGTCGCTGCTCTGGTCGAGCCGGTCGATCTCGCCGCGAGCCTGCTCGGGGGCCATGTAGTGCGGTGTGCCGAGGACCGTCCCGGCCAGCGTCTTCAGCTGATCGCCCGACTGCTTCAGCTGCGTCCGCTCGAGCAGCTGGCTGGAGCGACCGAGGTCCACCGTGCAGCTGTCCGCGGTCGGATCCGGCTGGCCGATCACCCGGGCCAACCCCCAGTCCATCACCTGCACCTCGCCGAACCGGCCGACCATGATGTTGGCCGGCTTGAGGTCGCGGTGGATCACCCCTTGAGAGTGGGCCATCGACATCGCGTCGCAGACCTTGACGAAGATCTGCAGATATTCGAACAGCGTCTGGCCCTCACCGGCGCCGCTTCGCGACAGCAGCACCGCCAGATCGTCCCCATCGATGCGCTTCATCGTGAAGTAGACCTGCTTGTCGGGCGTCATTCCCAGTTCGTAGAGCGGCACGATGTTGGGGTGTTCGAGCTGACCGGTGATCTGGCCCTCGCGCAGGAACTTGGCCAGCGTCCGCGAATCGGCCTGGCCCTTGATCACCTTCGCCGCCAGCTCGCGGCCGATGTCCTCGTCGCGAACCTGGAGGATCTCGCCCATGCCGCCCGCGCCGAGCTGGCCCGTGATCTGGTAGCGCCCCAAGGTCTCGCGCGGGGAGGAGGTCTCCAGCGAGGGCGGGGCGATCCGGACCGTCAGACCGGCCTGGTCGACCAGCTCTCGGATTGTCTCGGATTTGCGAAAGTCGGAGGGCATGCCGTCTGGAATGATACCCGGGAGCGGGTTCGCGGATCAACGTCCTCGTGCGGGGTTCTCCGTCGGCTGGGGCGATCCCCGCGGTCCGATCCGCGTGGTGACGGTCGGCTCTCCCTCCTGACGCGACGGGAGCCCGCTGGGCCGCCCCTACACGTTACCCGACAGCAGCACGGCGAGGGTCACACCGATGATGCACGGCACCAGAAACAACAGCGCCGCGTTCACGCTTCGCCGACACGACGCGCAGTAGCGCGCGCTGGACTCCCTCAGCACCGCACGTGTCTTGAGGGCAAAGACGAGCGCCCCCGGGCGAAGCCACCACGGCTGCCCCTTCAGCTGTTCTTCCGGAAACTCCTTGTCGCAGCGTGGGCAGGGCTGCGTCATCCGGTCCTCCGCCTGTTCGAACACGTCCCAGGTTCAATGCCGACGACATTGTATCCGCCATGGCAGCCGCGACGCAATCACGCCCGAGCCTCACACCCCCATCCCGCCGGCTGACCCCTCGGGAGTTCCGGCGTCGGTCGATGTCGATCAGCGGTGCGGCCACTGTCTTGTCAGCAGGGGGCTGGACATGCGACGATGATCGGGAGCTTGGACTCGCGGGACCGGCACGCTGTTGAAGGAGGTTCTTGTGGTGACCATCGAGACCGACATCTCGGCATTCATCGAAATCCAGGACCAGGGCGCATGGATGTACCATGCATGGGTCGAGCTCGATCGGGACGCCGACCTGCTTGGCTGCCTGTTCGGAGTGCACAACTACGCCAACTTCCGTCCCATCGCTGCCGACCGTGGAGTTCCCGCCGACGCCTCGGATGAGGTCCGGGCCAACTACGTCGAGTGGGAGGAGGAGGCTCACGACGCCTCCTCGGTGACCTACGAAGAGATCCTGGCGATCGATCAGCAAGAGTATGGGATCGAGCCCGATCAGCGAATCTACGAGTTCGAGGTCACCGAGGCCGGGACAGCCAACTTTCTTCGCCGGTCCCACGACAACCCGGAGCTGGAGGAGCACCACGACGAGATCCGCCGCCTCGGTGAGCTGCAGCTCGGCCAGATGATCTACCGCAGCATCCGCGTCCAGCGCTGGACCGCGATGGAGAGCTTCGGCGCCGTTGAAGGGGTGATGCGTCGGCTCCTCTAAAAAGGACACCAAGCGTGCGACATCCGGCTGATCGTCTGGTTCTCTCCCGCATGTCCCACGGCGGTACACGGAGTGGTCGTGCCGCGTGACCGACGGCCCCTGTCCTCCGGGGAACTCTTCTTGGCCTTCGGCTTGACCGTGGGCGGAGTCGTGCTGGGCGGAGTCGTGGGCTATCTCGCGGGGGTGATCTTGTCCTTTTCGTTTTTCTTGGGTGAGCCGGGTCAGCCTCCCAGTGTGGATTTAGGCAGCATCATGCTCATGACGTCGGTCGTCTGCGCCTTTCTCGGCGGCGGCCTGGGCTACATGCTGGGGCGCAGCATCTCGACGCGCTAGCGAGGTGATCTGGTCCGCCCCGGCAAACCCGTGCCAGGGCGGAAGGCCGCCGGTCAGCGGCCGATCTCACAGTTCGGCAGAGCCGCCTGCAGGCGCTCGATCGAGGCGGGCTAGTCAGCGGCCTACGCCCCCTTCGTGCGCATCTTCTTGATGATCTCCCAGATCACAAAACCCCCACCCAGCAGGGCCAGAGCGCCTCCCGATTGCGTACCAGCCAGGGCGAACTCGCCGCTCAAGCCACCGATGATGAAGCCTACTCCGATGATCACATTCCACATGGTCCCACTCCTTGGTTTGTGGCGAGGATTCGCCCAGAGAACTCGCTATCTGTCGTCGTCACGTCGTCGGCAGCTCGCACGAGCCAGACTCACCGTCGCTCCTCTCGCTGCCTTGCCTTCCCGGTTACACGTGTCCATACAACCGATCGCCGCTCGGCCCCCCGAAGAAAATCAGGCTCATTCTGGCTCGGTATTCATACCCCGACGGATCCCTCGACTCCCGATCGAGAACAGCCGGGTGCTCCTGCGAGGAATTCGCCAGCGGGTTGCCCGAGTCAGCCGCTGCCGGGCCGGCCGCTGGACGCCCTGATCAATTCGCAAACTTTTCAGCAAAGCAATCCTCGGCCGCTGCTATTCGAATGGTGAAGACCAACCCACCCACCGGAGGATACCGACGATGATGACGATGATGCAGATCACCGACGAGCAGACGATGCGGACCGTGGCCGGCGGAGGACGCCGTAAAATCAGTCAGCGCAAGAGCCTCGGCGGACTCTCGAGCGGTGCGGGCAAGCTGCGCTCGTTCCTCGGCGACGTCGCGGGGCTGGTGGTCGGGATTCAGGGTGTGGATGACTGGTACGGCGGGATGTTGACCGGCAGTCAGCTGACAGACGTCCGTATCTGGCGCGCCAGCTAGCTGTCAGCCTCGATCGCTCACGGTCCGGTCGGCCCGACCGGGGCCGACGGGATGCGGCCGCTTGACGCCCTG
>PVBE012989526.1_pt1 | contig 23274 bp, 17 predicted proteins | sample 1631181 | NCBI WGS metagenome assembly PVBE01 (sample SAMN08397723, study PRJNA350692) | Marine metagenome, whole genome shotgun sequencing project. | isolation source: water | place: Pacific Ocean | collected 2012-04 | reverse complement strand
CTCGACATTCATGCCTCGCCTGACCGTAGGCGCATACTACCGATCCGCCGCGCGAAGTTTGAGGGCCTGGCGAGCGCAACCGAACGGGCGGTCGCGGTGAAGGCTGAGCGTCGGCGAACCAGGCCAGCGTGAGCGCCTCGTCGACCGAGGCCTGGCGCGCTCCTCGCCGTCGTCCCCAGGGACTCGAAGGCATACGGCCTGCCCACCAGGACGGTCGCCAGCTGTCCCCACGTGCAGCGCCAGGCATGCAACCGAGGATGCGCAAGCTACAGGCCCAGGTCGCAGCCACCACCACCAGCCAACCGTCGCGTTGCGACCCGTCAGCCGTCGCGCGGTCGCCTCGCGTGCGACCGGACAACCGAGATCCCGGCCACGCTGTTGGCCTTCAGTCGAAGACGTCGCTCGTCTCGGCCGCCCAGCTCACCCCCGTGAAGTCGAGCCCGGCGCCGAAGTCGTCGTCTGACAGATCTACGCACGTGTACGACGCGACCCGCATGGATGGCGTCGAGCTTCTCGCCAGCGCGCCTCCGGACATGGGGTGAGGTGGCGCCGAAGCGCAGACGCAGCAGCATACGCTCTGCTCTCGGGAGATGACCTACGAGACTCTCGACGGCGACCGGCGACAACTCGGCCATCAACTCGACCTCGCACGACCCGCGAGCTGCCGGAGTTCAGCCATCCCCGCAGCCCCCTTCGCCGCCCTGACCCATGGTGCATCTTGTCGCATGGTCACCTCCACCCGATCGTAGCGTTGGGACACACGTGTGTCAGGCGGCCCCTGTGACGGTTCCTGCCGCCCCTGACAGGTGCCCGGGGGTCAGGGTGCGTGCCCCGGGGGTCAGGGGTCAGGGTGCCACCCACTTCGCCGAGGCGCGCTGGTCATCCCCCAGTAGAGGTGCTCCCCCCAGTAGAGGTGCAGTAGAGGTGCCACCCACTTCGGAGACCCGCGACGTACCTGCACTGCTGCCAGTAGTAGAGGTGCAGTAGAGGTGTCCCAGTAGAGGCGCCCCTGCAGCCGCGGGTGTGTCGCCACCACGCGCCCCTCGTGCACGACGTCCTCGCCGATCACCGCGGCGAAGAAGGCCGGCACAGGTGACCCGGGTGGGCCTCGACGAAGCCGGCGAGACGAGCCTCGACGGTGACCTGGCCGACGGCGCCTGCACCAACCTGGGCTTCGCCGACGACAGCGACGTGGCCCAGGTCCAGGGGAACCTGGACGAGGGCCAGTGCGTGAACCTGGGCTTCGCGGACGACAGCGACGTCGCGTGCTTCCCCGGCACCCGCTTCGACTACTTCGAGGGGAACCACGTGTTCTACGCCCTCGACGAGCCGATGCCGCCGCGGAGCGTGCTGGACGTGACGGTGACGCCGGCCGACGGCGTGGAGGTCAGCGCCTATGGCTACATGCGGGGCGCGGACGTCTACGAGGTGCCGCCCAACCTGCTGCGGGCGGTGACCTGCGAGGCGAGCTACCCGATCGCCATCGGGCACCAGCCCAACCCCGGGGAGCCCGAGACGCTGCATTTTGAGAACCCGACCCACGAGAACAGCTACAATGTGCTGATCGCGGTGGCCGGGGACGGTCTGACCGGCGACGCCGGTGCCTTCGACGTGGACATCGAGATGCAGGTCGCGGAGGCGCACTGCCCCGAGTCCCTCGGCGAGGCCAACCAGGGGGACGCGTGGCCCGACGGGATCGAGGTCGTCGACCTCGACGAGGACGGCACGGTGGGGCTGCGCGGGGACCTGGCTGACGGCGCCTGCCTGAACCTGGACTTCGCGGCCGACGCCGAGATGGCCTGCTTCCCGGACCCACGCTTCGACTACTTCTACGGCAACAACCTGCTCTACGCGCTCGGGGAGCCCGTGCCCGCGAACAGCCAGGTGACGATCACCGCGACCCCCGATCCCGGCATCGAGGTGAGCCTCTTCGGCTACACCCAGGGGGAAGATGGCTTCCGCGTCCCGCCGAACGTGCATCGCTCCGTGAGCTGTGAGGCGAGCTACACTCTCGGCGTCGGGCACGTGCCGAACGCGGGGGTCACCGAGACCATCACCATGTTCACCGGAGTCGCGCCCTACAACGTGGTGTTCGGGGTGGGCGGCGACGGCTTCACCGGCAACGTGGGTGGCTTCACGATCGACGTCGAGGTCGAGCCGCGCTGAGCGACTTCGCGCCCTCAGCCGTGGCCGTGGTCCGTGCTGACTCCCGATCGCCGTGGGCGCGATGACCGTTGCCGCGGCGATTTGCGCGAGCTTCCCCGCACGCTTCTAGAGGCCGGGTCCCGTCGCACCCGGGGCCGGGCGTACCTCGGGGCTCGAAAAAAAAGCGCAGACCGACGTTGGTTCAATCAAGTCGGGCGGAGCAGGACGCGACGCCCGGCGAGACCGAAAGAACGAAGGAGGTGCGCATCGGGCGCTGCTCGGGCTCCCAGCCCGAAGGAGCAGGCCAATGAACACATGCGAACCCAAGTGATGTGCTGCGAAAAGGGTGGTCGGTTTCCGGCCACCCTTTTCTCTTTTCGAACCGCTACTCGAAGATCCGCTTGAGCTCCACGCGGTCAATCTCGATGTCGACCCAGCCCACGAAGAAGACCCGGAACTCGAGGCGACGATCGCCCGGATTGTCGAACTCGAGCGAGAACTGCTGGAACGAGCCCGGGCCGGTGAAGTCCGCGGTGCGGATGGCGCGGCTCGCGAGCGAGCACACCAGGCAGCCGTCCGGTTCACCGTCGTAGTCGTTCACGTCGAGGTAGGCCGCCTCGACGTCACCGAAGGAGATGCCCACCGCCAGGTAGAAGACCGCCTCGTAGTGGCCGGCCGGCACGTCGTCCACGTACGGCCCGCGCGTTAGGAAGGCGAAGATCTCGTCGAGAAGTACGCTCGCGGCCCAGCCGTTCTCGGTGCGCCCGCCCGTCTCGTGGGACATCACCTCGCTCTCCGCCTCGTACGTCCACCTCGAACGGATGCACTCGCCGTTGACGCAGGTTTCGTCGGGGGCGCATTGGCACTCGGGCTTCGAGGTGTCGGGCTCGCCGATATCCGGCTCCTCGCTGTCCGGCTCGACGTCGGGCGGGGCGCCGAGGTCGGGCAGGTCGGTCATCGGGATCTCGAAGTCGAGCGGCAGACCGAGATCGTCGGCCACCGGCGGCTCGGCGTCGTCATCCACATCGTCCGGGACGGTGACGTCGATGTCGGTGCCCATGCGGGTGGAGACGGGGTCGGGCGGCGCGGGCAGATCGACGGTGCAGGCGACGAGCGCCAGCAAAACCACGATACCGGTGAGCCCCGTCTGCAACGATCAGTCGCCGAGGACCACGTCACCCGGGTTGGCCCTGCGCCAGCTCACGGAGTCGATCTCGCCGCCGCGCACGTCGAAGAGGCGCAGGGTGTCGCCGCGGTTGTTCAAGCCGAGGCTGCCGGTCGCGGTGAACTCGGCGTCGCCGCCGCCGTAGATGGTGACGGTCCCGCCACCCTCGAGGACGAAGCCGGACGGGAAGGTGAAGCGCGTGCGCACGTTGTCGGCGAGGCCCCACCCGGACAGGTCCGCGGGACCGTCCCCGAGGTTGACGACCGTCACCGCCTCGTCGTCCCGAATGTCGTGCTCGCCGTCGCCGTTGAGGTCGCTGTCGGGGTTCGGCACGACCCGCGCGATGCGCACATCCGCCACCGGCTTGGGCCGCGCGACGCAAACCTGAGTCTGAATCCAGCCGTCGGTCGCCGCCGCCTGGCACATGCCCTCGGCGCCACACGCGTCGTCGGCGGTGCACTCGTAGGTGCAGCTCTTCAGGCCGTCGTGGTCCACGCAGCGGTTGCCGGCCGGGCCGCAATCGGCGTCCGCGGTGCAGTCCTCGCCAAAGGCCTCGGCGTTGGCCCAGGGGTGGATGCGCGGGTTGTCGTCGATCCCGTGCACGCCGTACATCGTCGAGAACCACCACGAGTTGTTGTCGAGGTCCGCGAGCAGCTGGCTGAGCCGCGGCGCCTTCTGGTCGACCTTCACGAACGCCGCCAGGAACTCGCGGACCGTGTTGGCGGTGCCGGCGTTGCTGAAGCTGGTGGTCGTGATGACGTCGATGTTGCTGCGGTCGGACTTCGCCGGGTTCTCGAAGAAGCCCTGGCCGATGGCGTAGGTGTCGCAGCCCTCCGCGAGCACGACCTGGTAGCGCTCGGGCATCTCGACGCTCGGCAGCTCGCTGTCGTCGACCTCGCCCTCGGAGGTTTTGCGCCAGTTGGCGAGCGCGAAGCCGTAGAAGGGTCCGCTGTGGCCCGAGAAGACGATGACGTCGCGGGTCTTCAGGCTGGCGCGCATGTCCTGCTCGAGCACGCGGCCGCCGGCGTCCGTGTCGGGATCCGCGTCGGTGCCGGGCTCGCCCCAGTAGAGGCTCACGCGGACCGAGACCGGGCCGATCGGGGTGAGCAGATCCTTCTTCAACGGGCCGCTGTCGCGACGGTAGACGTCGTATGACTCGACCGGGGACGTGAAGCCGTCATCCACCAGGAAGCCGTAGACCGTCTTGCTGTGAACCCGGTGGTACTCGTTGTGGTAGTCCCAGCCGAAGTGGACGCCGATGTCGAGCACACCGTCGTCTACCAGGCGCGCGTAGTCGAACCACGCGTCGGTCGAGCGGGGCTGGGCCTCGATGGAGAGCGTGATCTTCTCGAGCCGGTCGGCGTCGACCGTCGCCGGGTCGAACTTCTTCCAGGGCGCCTTGCGGTACCACTCTTCGTTGAACTCGAGTTCTTGCATCTCCTCCGTGGAGATACGACCCATGGTCAGCTCGAAGTATCGCTTCCCGTCTTCATTCGTCGTCGTCGGGAGCAGGTCGACCAGGTCGAACGGGCCAGCGATCTCCTGGTGGAACTCGAGTTCGAAGGTCGTGGCGTCGACCTCCGTGAGCGCCAGATCCTCCCAGCTGCCGTTCTTCGTGAGCGACTTGAAGCCACCGTGCTCCTTGTTCGCGGCGTCGTGGCTTTTCTCGACGAGGTAGGCGTTGAGGAACCAGCCGATGACGGTCTGCCGGAAGGGCACCAGCTCACGGGCGCGCGCCATCCGCTCCTCGAGGGGCAGCTCGGCGTACTCGGCCTCGATCGTCAGCGTCGTCTTGCCGGTGAGCGAGTACTCCTGGGCCGAGGCGGACAGGAAGTTGTCCTCCTTGCCGGGCTCGACCACGACGAGACCGCCGCCCTCGGCGGGTGCGGGCTCGGGCGTCTCTTCGCCGCCGCAGCCGGCGATGGCGATGAGAAGGGGAATGCAGCTCAAACGACGCATGAGGTGGACCTCCGTGGCTCGACGCGCGGTTGTGTAGCAAAGGGGGTGCCAGCCGCAACCCTAGAGATCGCGCCAACTCGACTGGCGCCTGGGGTAGCCACCGACCACCCGAGCCGCGTTCCTACGCCCCCGGGCGCGCCTCGCGCAGCGTCTGGGCGAGGGCCCGAGCGTGATGTCGCAGGCGGCCGCCGAGCCGGTCGGTCGGCTCGACCTCCCGCGCCACGCCGGTCTCGATCGTCGCGTTCGGCATGCCCGGGGCGACGGCGTCCGCGGGGTCCTGCACCAGCACGACCCCGCCGGCGCGCTCGACGTCACGCGCGCCGCGAGCCCCGTCGGCGCCGAGCCCGGTGAGGACCGCGCCGACGCAGAACTGGCCGTACGCCACGGCGGCGGAGGTCAAGAGCGGGTCGGCGGTCGGTGCGGCGTGGGTCCCGGTGGAGACGAGGTCGAGCTGGACGTCGCCATCCGACCGCGCGACGACGGACAGGTCATGGCCGGATGGGGCGACGTAGATCTCCTTCGGGCGTGCGCGCATGCCACGGTCGACGTAGTGGGTCCGGCGTCCGGTCTCGCGAGCCACGCGCGCGGCGAGCTGACGCAGCAGCCACTCGGGGCCGTGTTGCACCACGTAGACCACCGCGTCCTCCGGCGCGCGCAGGTCCCGCAGCACGGTGAGCAGCGCCGCCGGACCTCCCGTGCTCGCGGCGAGGCACACAGCGACGTGGGGCGGCATGACAGCGCCCGCCTCCGCGGCCGGCGAAGGGGGCCGCGAGCGGTTTTGCGGCGGAGCCATCCGGCGCAGGCCCTGCTCGACCACGCGCAACAGGCGGTCGGCTGACACCGGCTTGGCGATGAACTCGTCGGCGCCGGCCATCATCGCCACCGACCGTCCGGCGTCGGTGTCGATCGAGGTGACCATGACCACCAGCGGTGGGGGGCGCACGTGGCGGCGGACCTCGCGGATGAGGTCGATGCCGTTGAGGCCGGGCATGAGCCAATCGGTGAGCAGCACGTCCACGCCGCCCTGCCGGAGCCGCTCGAGGGCACGCGCGCCATCGCCGACCACCGTGCAGGCGTAGCCACCTCGTCGCAGCGCGGCGCGCAGCAGGTGGGCGGTCGCCGGCTCATCTTCTGCGACGAGCACCCGGATGGGAGTCGACATGGTGCGCCGAGTCTATCGACCTGGAGCCGCCTGCGACATCGCGTCGCGCGCCAGCCTTGTGTGTCGAACCCGTGACACGCTAGAGATCCCGGCGCTGCAGCCTAGGAGGAGGGTCCCTTGGCCAAGTTCGCGTCCGTCGCCGACATGTTCCGCAACCGGGTCAACAAGACGCCCGAGCTGCTCGCTTTCGAGTACCGCGAGAATGGTGCCTGGAAGGGCCTGGCCTGGAAGGAGGTCGGCGACAAGGTTCGCGTCGTCGCTTCCGGGCTGCGTGCCCTGGGCCTGGAGGACGAGCAGCGCGTCAGCATCCTCTGCAGCACGCGGGTGGACTGGCTGCTCGCGGACATCGGCATCATGTGCGCGGGCGGGGCGACGACGACGATCTACCCGTCGACGACGCCCGAAGGCGTCCAGTACATCCTGGCCGACTCCGGCTCCGTGCTCGCGATCGCCGAGAACGACGCGCAGGTCGCGAAGCTGCAGGAGGTGCGCGAGCAGACGCCTGAGCTGAAGACCGTCATCAACATGGATGGGGGCGGGAGCGAGGACGGCTGGGTCATCAGCTGGACCGACCTCGAGGAGCGCGGCAAGGCGTACGACGCCGAGAACCCGGACGCATACAACGAGGTGATCGACCGCATCACGCCCGACAAGCTGGCGACGCTCATCTACACCTCGGGCACGACCGGCAACCCGAAGGGCGTCGAGCTCATCAACGACTGCTGGCTCTACACGGGCGAGGCGTTGGAGGAGCTCGGCATCCTGTCCTCGAAGGACAAGCAGTTCCTCTGGCTGCCGCTGTCGCACTCGTTCGGGAAGGTGCTCGAGACGATCATCATCGCCCTCGGCGTGCCGACGGCCATCGACGGCGAGATCCCGCGCATCGTGGCGAATTGCGGCGAGGTGAAGCCCACCTTCATGGGCGCCGCGCCGCGTATCTTCGAGAAGGCGTACAACAAGATCGTCAACGGCGCGAAGTCGGCCGGCGGCATCAAGTGGGCGCTGTTCAAGTGGTCCGCCGACGTCGGCCGGCAGGTCTCGAGGGTCCGCCAGAAGGGCAAGGAGCCGTCGGGCTTCCTCGCGTTGAAGCACGGCCTCGCCGACAAGCTCGTGCTGTCGAAGATTCGCGCGATCTTCGGGGGGCGCATCCGCTTCCTCATCTCCGGGAGCGCGCCGCTCAACCGCGACATCGCCGAGTTCTTCCACGGCGCCGGGCTGCTGATCCTCGAGGGCTACGGCCTCACCGAGAGCAGCGCCGCCTCGTTCATCAACCACCCCGACAGCAACCGCTTCGGGACGGTCGGCAAGCCGCTGCCCGGCACCGAGGTGAAGATCGCGGAGGACGGCGAGATCCTCTTCAAGTCCCGCGGCATCATGCGCGGCTACTACAACCGGCCGGATGCGACGGCCGAGACGCTGGACGACGGCTGGCTGGTCACCGGCGACATCGGTGAGCTCGACGCGGACGGGATCCTGCGCATCACCGACCGGAAGAAGGACCTGATCAAGACCTCCGGCGGGAAGTACGTGGCGCCGCAGCACATCGAGGGCGCCTTCAAGGCGGTCTCGCCGCTGGCCAGCCAGATCCTGGTCCACGGCAACGCGCGCAACTACTGCAGCGCGCTGGTCACGATGGATCCGGACGCGATCGTCGCGTGGGCCGCGGCCAACGGCCTCGAGGGCAAGTCCTACGAGCAGCTGGCCGGCGAGGAGAAGGTCCGCGCCGTGTTCCAGGGCTACTTCGACACGGTCAACGAGGGCCTCGCGCGCTACGAGACCATCAAGAAGTTCGAGGTGTTGACCGCCGACTTCTGCATCGAGGACGGCACGATGACGCCGAGCATGAAGGTGAAGCGGAAGGCGATCGAGGCCAAGTACAAGGACACCCTCGACGGCTTCTACACCGACGCGATAGCCGGCGTACTTGTCGTCCAGCGCGTTCACCCAGCGGCCCATATGCGTGTAGAGCCAGGCGAGCAGGAAGAGCTGGAGGATGGCGCGTAGCCCCGCCCAGCCCCGAGCACCTGACCCTTACTTCGGTTCGCGCGCCTCGCCGGTCATCGGCACGAACATCACGCCACCGTGGTCGGTCCGCACGAAGGTGCCGTCCGGCTTGCGTTCGATGAGCTTCAGCCGCTGGGTGCTGTCACCGACGGGCAACACCAGGCGCCCGCCGACGGCGAGTTGTTCCTTCAACGCGGGCGGGATGTGGTCTGGCGCGGCGGCGAGGATGATGAGGTCGAAGGGCCCGTGCTCCTTCCAACCGGCGTACCCGTCGCCGCAGCGCACCGTGACGTTCTTGTAGCCCTGCTCCGTGAGCCGTTTTCGCGCGCTGTCGGCCAGCGGACAGAGGATCTCGACGCTATAGACGTGGTCGACGATCTCGGCGAGGACCGCCGCCTGGTATCCGGAGCCGGTGCCGACGTCGAGGGCCTTCACGCCGGGGCGGGCGCCGGCGAGCTGGGTCATCAGCGCGACGATGTAGGGCTGCGAGATGGTCTGCCGCAGGCCGATTGGGAGCGGGCGGTCCGCGTAGGCGCGGTCGCGCACCGCAGGGGGCACGAAGTCGTGTCGCTTCACGCGCTTCATGGCGTTCAGGACGTGGGTGCTGGTGATGTCGCGTCCGGCGAGGTGGCGCTCGACCATCAGCCGTCGGGCTGCGGCATATGCGTCAGCCGGAGGCGTGGAGAACGGGAGCAGGAGCATTGCCGCGAGTACCATCTCGCACGAAGATATCACCCGCCGCATGCCCCACCGCGACCGACTGCTCCAGGTGCTCGCACAGCACCGCCCCGCCGACGCCGATGAGGCACGTGACCTCGCTCACATCACCGCCTTCGCCCAGGCCCACCAGGATTGCTTCGGCCGCTCGAACCCGCTCGGGCACATCACCGGCTCGACCTTCGTGCTCGACCCGGCGGGGCGGCTGCTGCTCACCCATCACGCCAAGCTCGACCGGTGGTTGCAGGTCGGCGGGCACAGCGACCCCGACGAGTACGACCCGGCGGACACCGCTCTGCGCGAGGCCACCGAGGAGAGCGGCCTGACCGACCTCACGCTCGTGTCTCGCGCGCCGGTCGACATCGACGCCCATCGCATCCCGGCCCGCAAGGGTGAGCCGGCCCACGACCACCTCGACTTCCGCTACGTCGCGCGCACCCAGACGCCCGACGCCATCGTGGTCACCGCGGAGAGCCACGACCTGCGTTGGTTCGACTTCGACGCGTTGGCGGACCTCGACTTCGATCCCGCCCTTCTGCGCGCCGTGCAGAAGGTGCGCGGCTGAGGCGGGTCAGCGCGGCTCGATTCGGACCGTGAGCCCGGAAGGACCCGGCGGTCTTCCCATCAGGTCCAGGTCCTCGTGAGGTTGCGCGCGTTCTTCTCTCGAAAAGCCGCCTCGACGTCGATGTCGAGCCGGTTGGCGATGGCGAGCAGGTAGTTGAGCACGTCGACCACCTCCTCCCCGACGTGGGCGCGCGCGGCCTCTTTCGGCACCGAGTCCCCCTCGTCGAAGAGCTTGTTGTATTTCCGCAGCGCCTTCGCGAGCTCGCCCACCTCCTCGACCATCAGGAAGACGTTGTGGACCAGGTCGACGTCGAGCCAGCCGTGGTGCGCCTCGAGCGCGTGCACATAACGCTGGAAGTCTGCCATCTGGGCGTCTTCGGGCAGCTCGATCACGGGGGCCTCCGGGTCACTTCGGGTGGTGGTGGGCGGGCTTCGATTTCACGAATGGGGTCGCCTTGTAGGGGCGCATCTCGAGCTTCGCGGCGCCCTCGACCACGCGGACGCGCTGGTTGACCCCGACGGCGTCGAACCGCTGCCGCGTCTTCGAGGTGGGCCAGTAGATCTCGAGTCGCTCGACGCGCGCCGCCTTGCCGAGGCCGAGGTGCTGGCGCATCGGGTTGCCGCCGAAGGTGCCGCCGTTGTCGACGACGCGGTGGACGCTGCGCCGGAGGTCGCCCTCGACGATGTCGGCCCGGATGCGGGCGCCCATGCCGAAACGGTTCGAGGTGCGGCCTTCGAGCTCGACGATGAGCCAGCTGTTGCCCATGCCCGGGTTCTCGAAGAGCGCGTCCATGAAGGTGTCGCCCAGGAACGCCCCGCCCAGCTCGGCGAAGACGTCCTGGTCGCCATCCTGGTCGAAGTCCGCGAACGCGACGCCGTGCCCCTTCTGCAGATGGGACATGCCGGCTGACGCGCTCACGTCCGCGAAGCTGCGCCCGCCCTGGTTGTGCAGCGCGACGTTGGGCATCAGGCCCTCGTAACCCGGATAGCCGGTGCCGAGGTAGACGTCGGGCCAGCCGTCGTTGTCGAGGTCGCCCCAATTGCTGCCCATCACGAGGTAGACGCGGTCGAGGCCGGCCTGCCGGGTGACGTCGGTGAAGCCACCGCGCCCGTCCCCTTGGTAGAGCTTGGGCAGCTCGCCGTCGTGCGGGAGCCGGAGGGCGTCCGCGGCGACCCACCACAGCGGCGGCGCGGGCCGTGCGCCCGGCAGCCACGCGTAGCCGTGCCAGGCCGCGATGTCGAGGTGGCCATCGTTGTCGAAGTCCCAGAACCAGGCGGGGAAGCCGCCCGACGGCTCGGTCACACCCAGCGTGGGCGCGATGTCGGTGAACGTGCCGCCGTCGTTCCGGTACAGGCGGTTGGGCTCGCCGAGGTTCGAGACGTAGAGGTCGAGGTCATCGTCCTCGTCGATGTCGCCCCAGGCCACGCCCTTGGCGAAACGCAGATTCTCGACGCCCGCAGCGCGCGTGACATTGGTGAAGGTCCCGTCGCCGTCGTTGCGGAACAGCTCCGAGGCGCGCGGCCGCTCGGGGGCGGACTCGTTGCCGACGTAGAGGTCCAGGTCGCCGTCGTTGTCGTAGTCGCCGAACGCGGCGGTCTGGGTCGGGTTGCGTGAGAGCAGGCCCGCCTCGATGGTCACGTCGACGAAGGTGCCGTCGCCCCGATTCTGCAGCAGCGAGTTGGGGTGCTCGCCTTCGGTCATCAGCCACGCACCGCGCAGCACGAACAGGTCGAGGTCGCCGTCCCCGTCGTAGTCGGCGTGCTCCATGTTGAGCCCGCCCAGCGTGTCCGCGAGGCCGGCGGGGACGCCGCGCTCGACGAAGCGACCGCCGTCGTTGCGGTAGTAGTAGATCCGCGCGCGCAGATCCCAGCTCGAGACCACCAGGTCGAGGTCGCCATCGCCATCGAAGTCGTCCGCGATCGCCCCGCCCGCGAGGCTGTTGCGATCCACCCCGAGCGTGGCCGAGATGTTCTCGAGGCGCGGAAACGGCGCGGTGCCGAAGGCCTCTGGCGGCACCCGCAGCTCGACCGCGACCCCGGCCGGCCAGCGGTCGAGGGTCATCGCGGCGATGTTGAGCAGCCAGCGCGCCGCGAGCCGCATCTCGCGCGAGGAGGCGGGGTGGGCGATCACCCGCGAGAACGCGTCGATCGCGCCCTCCGAGCCGCGCTTGTCGAGGTGCAGTCCGCCGCCGCGGATGGGGGCGATGCAGCTCTCCGGCGTGTGGCGGTCGCGGCAGTTTCTGACCTCACCCAGTCGCAGCCAGGCCACGCCACCGTGGAACGCCACGTTCGCGGCCATCCCCACGTGCGGCGGGGTGATCTGTCGAGCCCTCTCCATCAAAGCCACCGCCCGCTCCTCGTCGCCGAGCGACAGCTCAGTGAGCGCCAGCGGGACGAGCAGTCGCACCCGTTCCTGTCCGCCAGCCTGCGGGGGGAGCGCCTCGATCCGCTTCTCGGCGGCGTCGCGCATGGAGGTGCCGAAGTACGGATGAGTGGCCACGCCGGCCGCGATACGGCGCAGCTCGTCGGCCATCTTCTGGGCCCCGCTGCGCACCCCTGCGTCCGCCACCTTCGCCGTCTCAGCGGGCTTCAGCAGGCGCTTGTACGGGTCCTTCTCGGGTGGTTCCCCCGAGCAGCCGACGAGCCATGCGAGGAGGATCAGCGCGCGCACGGGGCGCAGCATAGGTGACATTGGCCGTGCCGGGGAGCGGCTACTTGGGCAGTCCGGTCCGCCAATCCGCGCCGTCGTACGGATTGCCGTGCACGTCAGCGAGGGTGGTCTCGGGCGCCCACTCCGTCATCGCGTCGTTGAGCTGACTCCACGCGGGAGGCCAGAAGATCGACGAGGAACTTGCGGTCGTGCGCGCGCCGAGGTGACTCATTGGGCGACAATGGTCGCCCGATGAGGAGGCGTCGTGTCCGGTTCGCTCCGGTGGCTCGTTGTGTCAGCTGGTCTGCTCGCGTGTACGCCCACGCCCGCGCCCGTCGTCGACGCTGCGCGAGAGCCGGCGCCGCCGGTCTTCTCGGTGGCGCCGCCGGTCGAGTTCGTGCGCGACGTCGCCCGGTCGGAGGATGTCTCGGGCGCGGTGAGCCGCGGGCTCGCGAAGGCGATGTGCAAGGCGCTCTCGGCGCGCGACGCGGCCGGCATCCAAGCGCTGCTGACGGCTGATTTCGAGGGCCGCGCGCTCCAGGGGAAGGCGCTGCTGCTTCAATGGGACGCGTCGGTGGTGGTGGCGCGCTTCGACCCGGCGGAGGCGGTGCTCGACGCGGGCGGGTTCGCTGCGGCGATGAAGGCGCACCTGGCGCGGTTCAGCGACGTGGAGGGCTGCGGGCTGAAGGCGGACCGGTTCCGGTTGGCCCCGGGTGCGCGGTCGGCGTGGGTCGAGTTCGACTTCCTGCTGCGGGGACACGGGGCGACCGGGCCGCAGACGCAGCGCGGCCGGTGGCGGGCGGCGATCACGCTCGTGGATGGCTCGTGGCGGATGCGGAAGGTCGAGATCGACGCGATGCGGCAGGTCGTGGGGAAGACGCCGCCGTTCGCGGATGTGTCGCGCCAGGTCGGCTTCGCGATGGCCCACGACCCGACGCGCGAGAGGTCGCTGGAGTCCCTCGCGAATGTGGGCCTGCTCGACAACCTCGGCGGGCTCGCGGTGCTCGACCACGACGGCGATGGCTACGACGACATCGCAGCCTGGAACTGGCGGCGCACGATGGTGCTGTTCCGCAACGACGGGCGCGGAGGGTTCTCGCGGCGCTCGCTGCTCCCGGCCCCTCAGGTCGGGCAATTCCAGCTGTTCCTCGACCTCGACGGCGACGCGGTGCCGGAGCTTTTGTCGAGTGAGCTGACGGCGTGTCGCGACGGGCGCGCGGAGCTGTCGGTGTACCGGCGCAAGGGTGCGACGTACGCGGTCGCCGGCACGCTGGGCTTCGACGTCGACTGCGGCGAGGGGCGAGGCACGGTGTTCCAGCACATCGCGCCGGGCGACTTCGACAACGACGGCGACCTCGACCTCTTCTACTCCGGCTATCGCATCGATATGCGCCCCGGGGAGTACAACCGCTTCGACTCCCACGCGGGCACCGAGAATCGCCTCTTCATCAACGAAGGCGGGCTCGTGTTCACCGAGGCGGCGGCGGCGCGCGGCATCACCGGCACGCGGCACAGCTACGCAGGGGCCTGGTACGACCACGACGACGACGGCGACCTCGACCTCTATGTCGTCAATGACTTCGGACCGAACACGCTTTACCTTGGCGACGGCGCAGGGCGCTTCACACGAGGCGACGGGCCGCTCGTGGCGAACGCCGCCTCGATGGGCATCACCCGCGCGGACTTCGACGGCGACGGGCAGCTCGACCTCTACGTCTCGAACATGGAGTCGCACGCGGGCAATCGCATCGTGGATCTGGTCGAGCGGGAGCTGAAGCCGGAGACGCTCGCCCAGCTGAAGGTGCTGGCGGCGGGCAATTGGCTGCTGTTGAAGCGCGGCGCCGGCCAGCATGAAGAGGCGGCCGCCCGGATGGGGGTCGCGGGGGCCCACTGGGCGTGGGGGCAGGCGTACTTCGACGCCGACAACGACGGGGATCGCGACCTCTACGTGGTCAACGGGATGCAGAGCAACAGCCGCATCCGCGAACACGACTTCTGAACACACCTCTGGCGGCAGTATGTCGCCGGAGCCAAGGCCAAGGAGTCCGGCGGGGACCACCAGGCCTACGAGAAGCCCGACGACCTGCGCGCACGTGCGGCGTTCAAGGGGAGCTTCAGCGGCTACGAACGCAACGTCTTCTTCGTCAACACGAAGCGCGGCTCGCCCTACGTCGAAGCGGGCTATGCGTATGGGCTCGACTTCGATCACGACGGCCGCGCGGTGGCGCCGGTGGACATCGACGGAGACGGAGACCTCGACCTCGCCGTCTTGTCGTTGCAGGGCCTGCGGCTCCTGCTCAACCAGCAGCCGGCGCGGCCGTTCGTGCGGATCAGGCTGCGCGCGAAGAAGGGGCACGCGCTGGGGCTGGGCGCCGAGATCAGGGTGAAGGCCGGCGGCCGCGAGCAGGTCTCGTGGATGTACCTGACGGAGGGCTTCCACACGCAGGTGTCGGCGGAGCGTCACTTCGGGCTCGGCGACGCCGAGGCGGTCGAGTCGGCGCGCGTGCGGTGGCCCTCGGGTCGGGTGGACACCTACGCCGGGCTCGAGGCGGGCGCGCGCTACACGCTGGTCGAGGGCGGCGGCGCCGAGCGCGCTTCGATCCCCTCGTGGCCGGAGCAGGCGAGGCCCCGCCCAGCGCGGGCGTTCGACATCGGGGTGCGTGCCCGCGAGCTGGAGGGCACGCGCCGCGCGCTCGCGAAGAAAGGGCGGCCAGCCGTCGTGAACTTCTGGGCGCCGTGGTGCGAGGCCTGCAAGCGCGAGCTCCCGACGCTCGCGAAGTACGCGCGCGACGCCGGCACGGCGGTGCAGGTCGTCGGCGTGTCGGTCGAGACCAAGGACATGGCCGGGGTGCGCGCGTTCGCCAAGAAGCTGCGCCTCGACTTCGATCTGCGCCTCGCCAACGACGACGTCGTCGCCGCCTTCTTCGGTTCGAGCGGCCGCATCGCGCTCCCCGCGACGTTCGTCTTCGACGCTGCAGGTCGTCTGCAGCGTAGCTTCTACCGCGAGATCGACCGTGCCGAGCTCGAGACGATGGTCGCGGCGCTCGACACCCTGCCCTCGCTGGAGGACTTCCGGATGCTCGCGCTCAGCCACATCCGGCTCCGCGAGCACCGCGAAGCCGGGCTGGTTCTGGACCAGGCGCGGCTGGCGCTCGACGACTCGAACGCGCGGGCGCGCATCGGCACGCTCTACCTGCACGTGGGGCGCACGGCCATCGGTCGTCATATGTTGCAGAAGGCCACCTCCGAGCGGCCCGACGACGTGGACGCCTGGTCGGCTCTGGGTTGGGCGCTGCGCGAAGGCGGCGACCTCGACGCCGCCGAGGAGGCGATCCGCCACGCGCTCGACCGGGCCCCGAAGCACGCCCACGCCCTCAACCACATGGGCCGCGTCCACGAGGCGAGGGGGCAGAACGACGAGGCCGCGAAGATGTATCGAGCCGCGGTGGAGGCGGATCCGGACTTCGTCTCGGCGAAGCGCAATCTGAAGCGTGTCAGTCAGCCATAGCGCTGCGCATTTGACCCTCGACTCCGGGTCAACGTTCCGAGCGTTGTTGACGTAAACGTTCTAAACGTTGAACATATAAACGTTCTAAACGTTGAGGTGGTGTGGACGCCGATAGAATCAACGCGGCGTTGTCCGCTGGAGACGTCGACGGCCGCGGCCTGCTGCCCCATGTAGACCGGCTGCGCCGCGCCGCCTTCACCTTCGAGGTCGACTTCGGCCTTCGCGAGCTCCCCACCGAACCCGGCGTGGTCTTCATCCGTGGTCCGCGCCAATACGGCAAGAGCACATGGCTCGAGTCCGAGATCGCGAAGACGGTGAAGACCTTCGGTCCGGGGACCGCGTTCTATCTGAATGGCGACGAGATTCGGAACACGGAGGCGCTCGTGGCGGCGGTGCGCAGGCTCGCCCCTCTGTTTGGAGCCGCGGCGCCGGTTCGACGCCTCTTCATCGACGAGGTCACCGCGATTCCCGAATGGGAGCGCGGTCTGAAGCGCATGCTCGACGCCGGTGAGCTCGACGATGTGCTGGTGGTCACGACGGGGTCGCGGGCCACCGACCTGCGGCGCGGCAGCGAGCGCCTGCCGGGTCGGAAAGGTCGGCTGGATCGCACCTCGTACCTGTTCACGCCCGTGAGCTACCGCGAGTTCCGCCGCGTGTGCGGCGAGGGCCTGGGCGAGCACACATTCGGCGCGTACGCGCTGTCCGGCGGCAACCCGCTTGCGCTGACCGAGCTCGGCACGCACGGGCGCATTCCCGAGTACGTGCCGGAGATGGTGCGTGACTGGATCTACGGGGAGTGCGCGGCCACGGGTCGCAACCGCCCGTCACTGATGGGCGTGCTCGAGTGCCTGCTGCAGCGCGGCGGCGTCCCGGTCGGGCAGACGCGGCTGGCGCGGGAGGCGGGGCTCGCCAACAACACGGTCGCGGCCGGGTACATCGAGCTGCTCGCCGACCTGATGTGCGTGGGCATCTCGAACGCGTGGGACGCGTCCCGGCGGGTGGCGCTGATGCGGAAGCCGGCGAAGTTCCCGTTCGTGAACCTGCTCGCGGCGATGTGCTGGCACCCGGGCCGGCTGCGGTCGGTCGAGGACTTCGACGAGCTTTCGGCGGGCGCGCAGGGGGCCTGGCTCGAGTGGCTCGTGGCGCAGGAGCTCTGGCGACGGGCCGCGATTCGCGGGGACGAGAGCCCCGAGCGTCAGCGGTACTGGCAGTCGAAGAAGCACGAGCTCGACTTCGTGGTCGCGCCAGACGCCTTCGTGGAGGTGAAGCGTGGTCGCACCGGCCCGCTCGACTTCGCGTGGTTCCCGGCCACCTTCCCGGGTGCGCGCCTCACGGTCGTCGGCGGCAGCCGATTCGAGACGGACTACATCCGCGGAGTGACGTTCGAGGACTTCCTGCTGGATGGCACCGGCGAGAGGTGACTACTCGCCGTCGGCCTCGATGTCGCTGAGCTTCAGGTCGATCCGCGTCTCCTGAGGGGTCAGCGGTGTGACCGGCATGGCGGTCAGCCCGGCGTTGGCGCGGTGCGTGTTGGCGCTCGCGTCGCGGTGGTCGCGGACAGCCGTGGCGAAGCGGGCGAACGCGTCGCCGGTGCGCCGGTCGTAGTTGCCCCAATTCGCCATCGTCTCGATGCGGTGCTCGGCCTGCTCGCCGAGGCGCTCGATGGCCTCCATCACGTCGATGGGGGCGGCGACGCTGTCGCGCAGCTCGACGGTCCACGGGTCGAGGCCCAGGGCGAGCAGCGTGGCGCGGCCGCCGTCGTCGGCGGTGAGGTGGATGAACGGCACGCTCGAGGCGGCGCAGGCGAGCGAGGCCTCGAGGCGGAAGCTCACCACCAGCTCGGCGCCGCGCAGCAGCCCGAGCCATTGGTACGGGTCGGTGGTGTAGGCGTATTCGAGGTCGGAGTAGGCGGCGGCGAAGGAGAGGTCGGCGGCGTCCTGGCACAGCAGGCGCACGTCGTCGTGTCCTGCCGCGCGCAGCCGGTCGACGAGGGCGCGGACCTCGCCGTGCACGGCGCCTCGACGCTCCGGCTCGAGCGGCAGATGGCCGGGGTTGCGCACGGCGATGAGCGCCCCCGAGGGCTCGCTGGGTGTCGCCTCGATCCGGTCGGAGAACAGCGCGAGCGGGCCGCCGAGCGCGGCTTCGCCCCCCGCGGCACGCATCAAGGAGACGGCGCCGGGTTCGTTGCCGAGGACCGCCGTGGACCGTGTCGCGAGCGGCTCGTATTGCGTGGGATCGAGCCCAGCGACGGTCCGGCTCCGCGCGACCAGCCCGCACATCAGCATCGGCACCTCGAGCTGCCCTGCGGCCTCCACCTCGACGGCTTCCTTGGGCTCGGCGGGCGCCTCCGTGTCGCCGCACACGACGAGCCCGTGGCCGAACATGTTGATCTCGTAGACCGTGCGCGACGTCAGCCCCGAGCGCCCGAACCCATCACAGATCCCGCGCAACCAGACCACGTTGACCCGCGGCCCGAGCGCCTCCTCCAGCCGTTGTCGCAGCGCGAGGTCGGTCGTGAGCTGGCCCACATCCGAAGCGTTGGGACGAATGCAGTAGATGGTGAAGGCGGGGGTCACTGCCCTCCGCGCTCACCGACCGGACGCGCGCCCCGTCGGCGCCGCGGCTGCTGGCCGACGTAGGACTCCTTGATGCGCCCGACCCCCGCGATGCGCCGCTCCGCCAGGCGATTGGCGGCGCGCAGCGTCGTCACCTCTTCGTCGCGCGCGATCTGGAAGATGTTGAGCGTCGTGTCGTAGATGCCGCGCGCCTGCTGGATGGCGCGGTCGGGGTGGTAGCCCCCGAGCTCGTTGGCCACGTTCATCAGCCCGCCCGCGTTCACCACATAGTCCGGGGCGTAGAGGATGTCGGCGTCGGCGAGCGCCTGCGCGTGACGGTCCTCGGCGAGGATGTTGTTGGCGCTGCCGCAGACGATGCTGACCTTGAGCTTCGGCAGGGTCTCGTCGTTGATCACTGCGCCCAGCGCGCACGGGGCGAACACGTCCGCGTCGACGTCGTAGATCGCGGTCGGGTCGACCACCTCGACGCGCTCGAAGTCGCGGACCACGGCGGCGAGGTTGTCGCGGTCGATGTCGGCCACGACCGCTCGGGCGCCGGCCTCCGTGACGGACTTCACCAGGTGGTAGCCGACGTGGCCGACCCCCTGGATGGAGATCGTCTTCCCTTCGAGCGACTCGTTGCCCGTCCGCCACTTGAGCGAGGCCTTGATGCTCTCGTGCACGCCGAGGGCGGTGACCGGGCTGGGATCGCCCGACCCGCCGAGCGCCCGGCTGATGCCGACCACGTAGTCGGTCTCGTTTCGGACCCACTCCATGTCGCGGACGCTCGTGCCCACGTCCTCGGCGGTGATGTAGCGACCGGCGAGCCCCTGGATGAAGCGCCCGTAGCTCCGGAAGAGCATCTCGTTCTTCATCGTCTTCGGGTCGCCGATGATCACGGCCTTGCCGCCACCGAGGTTCAGCCCGGCCGCGGCGGACTTGTACGTCATCCCGCGCGACAGCCGGAGCACGTCGCGCAGCGCCGACGCCTCGTCTTTGTAGACCCACATGCGGGTGCCGCCGAGGGCCGGTCCGAGCGTGGTGTCGTGGATGCCGATCAGGGCCCGGAGGCCGGTCACCTCGTCGTGGCAGAACACCACTTGCTCATGTGATCGGCGGGCGAGCTGGTCGAATACGGTCACGATTGAGTACCCCGTGCTTCCCCGTCCGCGCGGATTGTCTTCGAACGGGGTTCGGCGATCAACGACAAGGCGGCGAAAGCGCTTTCACCCCGCCGGGAGTGAGGAGGCGCTCATCTGCCGGCGGACCTACCGGAACCGTAGCCTCGCTTCACCTGGAAGGCATCAGGTATTCGCCGGCACCATGTAGGGTCAGGCCTACTCACTTCGCATTTGGCGGCAGCAGGTCCGAGACAAGTGCGAAGTGAAGTGAGTAGACCTGACCCCCCCCAGCTGCACATGTGCATCGAGAGCGCGACCTGCGGGGACAACCCAGGCTGCCTCGACGCGTTGCAACCCGGCGGGCGATGCGCGGGTGGCTGCTCGCCGTAGGCTCTCTTACGTTTCGGGCGAGGGTCGGCGGCGTCTTGCACGCCGGAAGCGCGGCTGCGAGTGGCAGGGACGCAGGGACCAGCAATGTCCTCCGGCGGACGCGTCATCCGGATTGGGAACCCACGACATTGACTCAGTAGACTCGGATCGACCGGGGAGGGTTGTCGTGCGCTTCGTTTCGGGCCCCGCACGCACAGGTTGGCTGCTCGTCTTCGCCTTCGCGTGCGCGTCCGGCGGGTGCGAGGACGACGAACACTGTTCGGCACCGCTCGTGTGCGCCGACGAAGGCTGCAAGAGCTTCGTCGACCGGGTCGGGACCGCGCGCTTCGGTTTCCGCACCTTCGCGGTCTACGGATGCGGGCAATACACCGTGGTCGCCGACCGGCAAGGGGGCGAGGGGGGTGTGCGCCACTTCTTCTACAGCGACGCTGAGACTCTGGCTGGCGTGTTCTACGACGGAGCCGGGGTCGCAGCGGACTTCCGCGATTGGTTGGACGACCGGGACGTCGACACCGAGAAGATGCAGGGCTGCAACGCGATCTGGGAGGGCGAGGAGGTCGAGTGCGTCCCCACCTGCGCCCACTCGGGTTACGGCGGTCTCGCGGAGCAGCTCGGGCTGGACCCGTGCGAGGAGGATGGCCCCGACGAGTGCCGACTTCCGAAGTTGTGTCCCTGCGACACCTACGAGGAGCGCCTGGCGTCACTCGAAGCTCAGTCCCGCGGGCAGCATTGCTCGCAGGAGGGCGAGTGTTATGCGTCGCGGCCGGAGATCACCGGCTGGCGGGAGTACGCCTGTGCGGATGGGCGCGTCGTGCTCGCGCGCTTTGGCGGCGCGGTCAGCTACCACTTCTACGGGGCAGAGGGCGCTCTGCTCGCTCGAGCCTCCGCCGGGCCTCTTGACCGGACGTGCCCGACCGGGCTCGTCTGGGAGGGCAGCACGCCCCCGTGCGAAGCGTGCGTCGTTGCCGGCGAGGGCCGAGCAGCCGATTACTGGGTGTATCCGTCGGACCGGCCCGCGGTGTCTCTCGCGCAACCGTGCGCACGTCCGACCGAATGCGAGCGCGGGCCTGCGGCATTTGTGGGCGCCCGTGCGACGTGTGGCCGCGGCACGTGCCCGGCGGACCGCACGTACTGCGTGCTGGGTGAGGAGATGGTGGCTTGCGAACCGGGCCCGCCCGCTGCGAGCGACCCCACCTGTGACCAGCTGGATGACGACTGCGACGGACAGGTCGACGATGACACCGACTGCGGTTGTGCCGGGCGCCTCGTGGGGGATGAGGGCTGCTTCTGCGACGGCGAGATGGAACCTCCTTGCAACGGATGTCCGACCGCTGCCGCTTGCCCTGCTCCCACGACGACGACTGCACCGAGGAATCGGTCTGCATCGGTGACGACGTCTTCGGCTGCACCTTGCCATTCGAACTCGCGTGCTCGTCGGGCCAACGTTGCAACGAGCCCTTAGCGTGTGACTCCTCAGGCGAACTCGCTGTCTGCCGCATGAGCTGCGACATGGACGGCGATTGCGGACTTGAAGGTTACATCTGCGCCAACGGCCTTTGCCAGCCTTCGTCTTGACCCGATGCCGGACCCCGATTTCGAGGTGCCACCCGTCGGGCGGCGGCGGCCTTCGCGGAGGCGGACGACGACGCGCCGGCGTTGACGGGGCCGGAGGGCTCTGGCCATGGACAGGTGCCACCCACCCCGGATTCGGCCAGGCGCCGGGTCGGCACCCTGAGCTAGCCGTTGGCCGGCTCAGTCGAGCAGCGCGCGCACGGCTTCTGCGTCCATGATCTGGAGGAACGGGTTCGTGGCCGGGAAGGTCAGGAACTGCATGGCAGTGTTCCGGCCGAAGAAGCCGTCGAGCGAATTGTCGGCCGCGTTCCCGTTGCCGACGATGCTGCTTGGGTCCCACGCATTGACAAACAGCGCGTCGGGCCACTCGGCCAGGATTCCCGGAACATATCCGCAGCTGAAGAAGTCGGCACCGTCGCAGGCTGACGCTACCCGCTCCTGGTCGTTGGCACTGGGGTTCCCCATGAGCCCGATTCGCGCGGGACGCGTCCGCGGACCGAGCTCACGCCAGGCCTCAGCGATCGCGGGGAAGAGATAGCTGTTCTTGTAGACGACCGAGCCACCGTCAAAGAGGCTGACGAAGGCGCCACTTCCGACGAGGGACAGGACGACTGTGTTTCGATCACGGTAACGAGCACAGGCGAATACGAGCCTGAACACGTCGCGCAGTCGGTCGCGGAGTTCGGCCTGGCGTCCACCGGCGATGAAGTAGCGATAGTCGACCTGACGCTGGTCGTCGAAAGCGAAGCCAGTGACGTTGATCACGTCCACGAGCCCACCGGCCGGGCCCTCTACTGGGGTGCGACAGAACACGGCGATGTTGGGGGGGAGCTCTGGTTGGCCGCTGGCCATACTTCGAGCGAACAGCGTCTCGTAGCCCGCAGTGTCGTAGCCGAACGCGGAATGCATCGCCGCGCGGTCGAAGTGCCGCGACATCCCGATGTTGACCGGCTCGCGTCGCTTGACGACTTCCTCGACCAGCTCGGAACGCTCGTCGAGCGTGAAGACGCGGGCCTCGCGCGCAGCTTCCTCGTATGCCCCGCTGGTTGCCCAGTCCAACGCCCACTGGGGAGGACGAAACCGGCTCTGATAGATCTCGTAGAGTGAACGAGCCCGCCGCACGTACGCGGGTTCCGGGTTGCCGTTCGTCGCGGTCGATTCAGCCTGCGCGACTTCGGCCGCACTCGGTGAAAGACGCTCTGCGACGCTCGGGAAGAAGGCGGCATCGAGCCAGATGTGATCCGAGCCGCTCACGATGGTGCCTCTTCCTGCCCGGGCCGTTGCCTGTCGGTACGGGGGAATCGGTGCCTTCTCTCTCATCACCGTCGGAACGTTTTCCCCCAGGCCCCTGTGGAAGATGTGATCGATCACCACCGCGCGTTGGAAGTCCCCGCTCAGCCCGGTGGCCAAATCGCTCTCGGCGCGCGTCAATCCCCGGAACCACGGCAGGTCTATCTCCATCAGCTTCGATGGCGTTGCGTTGAAGTCGCCCGCGACGATGACCGGGCCCGTCGGGCCGAGCGCTTCGCCCAGCGCTGCCAGATGCGCCAGCCGTTCATGGGCCTGGAAGCTCAGGTGGAGGCTGACGACCCAGACCGGGTCGCCATCGGCGTCGACGCGAACCTTCACGGCGCATGCGGACTTCGAACGGCCACCGAACTCCGGACTCTGCACCCGCAGCGTCGAAACGCCTTCCACTCGCACGAGGCGGCCATGAGCACGGGGGAGAAGCACCACTGTTCCGGGAGCGCCACGCGGGCCG
>PVBE011646489.1_pt1 | contig 23280 bp, 17 predicted proteins | sample 1631181 | NCBI WGS metagenome assembly PVBE01 (sample SAMN08397723, study PRJNA350692) | Marine metagenome, whole genome shotgun sequencing project. | isolation source: water | place: Pacific Ocean | collected 2012-04 | reverse complement strand
TCTGAAAATAAAAATGATAAAAAATTAGTAGTTATGCCTTCAGTGAGGAAGAGCAAAACGAAGGAGGCGATTCCTGATTATGAGGAGAGCAAGGCGAGGACGGAGCACTTAAAGGCTGAATTATTGGAATTAGATCGTCAAAGGAAAGAGGCGATATTGGTTCCGAGTGCTGAGGTCGCTTCTAAATGGATTGAGATTGTGACTATTGCCCGCACCAAATTGCTTGGATTACCTTCGAAAGCAAAACAGCGGATTCCTGATTTAGATGTAAATGCGATGGCTTGTTTAGACGATATTGTTCGAGAAGCTTTAGAGGAATTAGCAGAAGAAGGCGAAGGGCTAGTTGTCGCGTGAATAGTCTCTTAGAACTGGAAAAATCAGCGTTTTTAGCGTTTAAACCGCCTAAAAAGCTGAGTTTAAGCGAGTGGGCAGACGAATATGCTTATCTTTCTGCTGAGTCAAGTGCAGAAGGGGGGCGATGGCGCACATTGCCGTACCAGAAAGGGATTATGGACGCAATTACTAATCCAGCGGTAGAACAAGTTACGGTAATGAAGTCAGCGAGGGTTGGTTATTCAAAGATTCTAAATCATATTATTGCTTACCATGTTCATCAAGATCCTTGTCCAATTATGGTAGTGCAACCTACGATTGATGATGCGGCTGGTTATAGCAAAGAGGAGATCGCACCTATGATTAGGGACACTAAATGCTTAAAAGGTTTAATCGCTGATGCTAAAGCAAAGGATAGTACAAATACAATTTTACAGAAGCAATTTCCTGGGGGAACACTTAGCTTAGTAGGTGCAAATAGTGCTAGAGGTTTTAGACGAGTTAGTAGGAGGATAGTTTTATTTGATGAGACAGATGGTTATCCAGCAGGAGGGGCTGGAGTTGAGGGTGATCAGATCAAACTTGGGATAAGGCGGACTGAGTATTACTGGAATAGAAAAATTGTTGCTGGTTCAACGCCGACAGTCTCTGATTTCAGCAGGATTGAGCGTCTCTTTAATCAGTCGGATCAGAGACGGTATTACGTGCCTTGTCCTGATTGCGGCCATATGCAGTATTTGAAATGGCCGAATATGCACTATGTCAATGACGATCCAGATACGGTCGCTTATGGATGCGAAGAGTGTGGAAGTTTAATTCCACATGACAAGAAGAGGTGGATGGTTGAAAGAGGTGAATGGAGAAGCACTCAACCTGGAAATGGTAAACATGTTGGCTTTCATATTTGGGCTGGATATTCCTATTCACCGAATGCTTCTTGGTCGAATTTAGTTGAAGAATTTTTAGCTTCGAAAGACAGTCCTGAACAGCTTCGTACTTGGGTTAATACAACTTTGGGTGAGGTCTGGGCTGATGAATATGCAAGCAAGATTGGAGCTGATGCGTTGATGGAACGTGCGGCGGAAGAGACTTACCAAAAAGAAGTTCCGCCGAATAATGTTTTACTTCTTGTTTGTGGGTGTGACGTACAAGATGATCGTTTAAGTTTGTCTGTGTGGGGAGTTGGAAGAGATGAGGAGATGTATTTGGTTGATAGGGTCAAGATTTATGGGACTCCTTCTCGTCCAGAAGTTTGGAAGCAATTTGATGAGATTTTGACGACTCCTTATAAAAGGGAAGATGGGGTTGAGTTAACAATTAAGAGTGCTGCGATTGATTCCGGCGGCCATTTCACTCAGGAGGTTTACCAATACGCAAGGGAAAGGGCAGCGATTGGATTGATTCCTATTAAGGGTGTAGGTCAGAAGGGGAAGCCTCCAATAGGCAAACCAACGAAAGTTGACATTAATTACACAGGAAAGGCTTTAAAAAAAGGTGTGAATTTATTTACGGTTGGTGTTGATACGGTCAAGTCTTTACTTCATAACCGTTTGAAACATGCAGAACCTGGGGATGGTTTCTTGCATTTTTATCCAACAATTACGACAGATTATTTTGAAGAATTAACTGCTGAGAGGCAGATTCTGAAGTATAGAAATGGGTTCCAAGAACGGGTTTGGGTAAAGAAAAGTAATGCTCGGAATGAGGCGTTAGACGAATTAGTGTATGCGTATGCTGCGTTATGCAGGATGTATCAGAAATTTGATCGGAGAACAATTTGGGATCAAATGGAGCGCCGTCTCCAACCAAAAGAGACTAAACAGGCGGCTCCGCTAAGATCTGGAAGGAAAAACGCCTCTAAAAAAGGCAATTTTGTCGCTAGTTGGTGATTTATGTGACTATTCCTTCTAAAATGCGAGCTGGGGACACGATTAAGTGGCGGGATGATTCCACCACGGATGTCTTTGGTGATGATATGACCAGTGCAGATTGGGTCGTTACTTATTATTTGCGAACAAATACAGCCTCTGAAGGTGCGACCGTTGTTGGCACGACCTACCTGACGGGATGGCAATTTGAGATTGCTGGAACTACGACAGCAAATTTTGACGCTGGCGATTGGTTCTTTCAAGCAATTGCCACTAAAAGTGGAGGGACTCCTACCACAATTGCTACTGGGCAATTCGAGGTTTTAGCTGCACTTAAATATTCTGGAACTCCTGGTGCTTATGACGGTAGAAGTCAAATAAGGATTGATCTAGATACGGTTGAGAGTGCAATTCGTACGATTCTGACTGGGGGAGGGGTACAGGAATACAGGATCGGAAATAGAACTGCAAAAAAATATGATCTTGCAGAACTTATACAGTTAAAAGCACAGTTAAAGGCCGAACTTGTGCGTGAGGAGGCTGCTGAGACCATGGCAAATGGCCTCGGCAACCCCCGTGCAATGTTTGTTCGTTTTCACTAAATCCAAATGGGCGTACTCCAAAACATTCAAGGCTTCTTTGGGTTTAAGGAAAATCCTAAACCTGTCAAGTCGAGACGGGCTTATTCAGGAGCTTTAATTTCAAGGCTGACTTCTGACTGGATTAGTAGTCAGAACAGTGCTGATGCTGAGATCAAGAGCAGTCTTAGGAAACTGAGGGATCGTTCTAGGGAGTTAATTAGAAACAATCCTTACGCAAAACAAGCTAAGAGAACTACTCAGGTCAATGTTGTAGGAACAGGTTTCAAATTTGGATCTAATGTTCTCCAATTACGTGGAACTCGAAGAGATAGCAAGATAAATAAAGCCATTGAGGAGAAATGGCATGAATGGTGCATGGCTAAAAATTGTGATGCAGCAGGTCGATATAGTTGGCATCAACTTGAATGGTTAGTGGCAGGGTCTCTTCCTGAGTCAGGGGAGGTAATTTTTAGGATTCTTAAGAAGCCTTTTGGAGATTCAAAAGTTCCTTTGGCTCTTCAAATGATCGAGAGTGATTTGCTCGATGAGGATTATTCTGGCGGGACTTTATCAAAGAAACATGAGTGGAGGAATGGTGTAGAAGTTAATGAGTGGGGGCGAGCTACAAGGTATGCCATTTTCACCAGACACCCAGGTGACGCTATTTATATAAATTCTCCATTAGAAAATAAGAAACATGTAATTATTCCAGCGGAAGATATTATTCATTTATTCTTGCCTGAGAGGCCAGGTCAGAACAGGGGAGTGCCTTGGTTTCATAGTGTCATGTCTGACACACATCAACTGCAGGGTTACGAAGAGGCTGCGGTAATTCGTGCTCGTGCGGGCGCGAGTATAATGGGCTTTATTCAAAATAATGAGGGGGAGTTAATAGGAGATGAAGTAGAAGGTAATCAAAGAATCTCTACGTTTGAGCCAGGTACATTTCGGTATCTAATGCCAAATGAGAGTGTATGTGTTCCTGATATTGATTACCCGAGCCAGCAATATGAGATGTTCGTTAAAAACAAAGTTCGTCGAATAGCTTCTGGCTTTGGGTGTTCTTATGAAACGATCAGCAAAGACTTCAGTGAGACGAATTATTCAAGTTCAAGACTCTCTTTGTTGGAAGATAGGGAACATTGGAAAGTTGTCCAGCGTTACTTGATTGAGAACCTGCATTACAGGGTGTTTAAAGAGTGGCTTGCACTTGCTGTTTTAAGCGGGGAACTTGATTTTCCTGATTACGAGTCAAGACCAGAAAGATATTGCAAGCCGAAATGGACTCCACCTGGATTTGCCTATGTCGATCCTTTGAAAGAAGTGAAGGCATATAGGGAGGCAGAGCAGGCAGGTTATATGAGTAAATCGCAGGTGATCGCTGCAACTTATGGTGGCGATTATGATGATCTGGTCTCTGAAATAGCTAGAGAACAGGAAGTAGCGAAAGAAGCTGGAGTGACTCTTGATAAGGATTTAGGTATTCAGTTTGAGACTCAACAGCTTGAATTTGAGCTTGGTCAGGAGCCATCTCCTCCGGCCAAAAAGCGTAGACGATCAAAGTCTTCGTGATAATCGGCTACCCTTAGCGGGGTCTGCATAGATAATAAAGAAATGCCATCTTTCTCTCCTATGAATCATGGAACCTGAATCAAAACCTCCAGAGGTTGTGGAGTCAAAAGAAGACTCTGCGCCCGAAATAACAGATAGGAGAGATCCTACTGAGAAGTTTGAACGTACAGAAGTAACTGAATTTCGTAACTTAAAGGGTAGAACCTTTGAATTTCCTTTCAGTTCTGAATACCCAGTTGAACGCTATTTTGGTAAAGAAGTCCTTCGACATAACGAAGAATCTATCGATTTTAGTCGTTTAAATGATGGGGCTCCGCTTCTTTTTAATCACAATCCTGACAAAATTTTAGGTGTGGTCGAGAGGGCATGGTTAGACCCAGAAAAACGTCAAGCAAGGGCAAAAGTTCGCTTTTCTCGCAATAAATTTGCCAGTGAAGTCTTAGATGACGTTAAAGACAACATTCTTCGTGGGATTAGCTTTGGCTATTCCATAGGAGATATGGACGAAGAGGACGGTGATTTCGTCGCAAACCGCTGGTTTCCTCACGAATTATCGGTTGTTAGTATTCCTGCAGATCCCACAATCGGAATCGGTAGATCACTCCTTCCCCCTGAATCTTCTATGCCTAAAACATCACAACCTGAAGACATTAGTATTGAGGATAACTCTACGGATTCCGCTGCACCTGTGGTAGAAGAAGTTGAGACTCGATCTGCGGCTACAACCGCATCTACCCCGATTCCTCCTATGGAAGAAAAAACCCCAGAAAAGGCGGTGGACACGGCTCCAGCCGTAGAAGCCGAAGTACAACGTGCTCTTGAAGAAGAGTCAACACGTACATCAACTATCTACTCTGTTTGTCGTGAACACGGCGCAGAGGAATTAACCGAGAAACTTATTCGAGAGAGAAATTCTGTCGATGAGGCTCGTGAATCCGTTCTCGCCCTCATTAAAGAGCGGTCAGAGAAAAACCATGCCCCTATCCGCTCTACTGACATGACAGCGATCAACACTTCGGCTTCCGAAGTCGGCCTTGAGGAAAAGGAAGTCAAAAGATTTTCTTTCCTCCGTGCATTAAATGCACTAGCAAATCCAACTGACAGGATTGCTCAAGATGCTGCTGCTTTCGAACGTGAAGTTTCTGATGAAGCTTCCAAGCGTTATGGCAAGCCAGCTAACGGCATCCTCGTTCCTAATGAAGTCCTAAAAAGAGACTTGAACGTTGGTACTGCAACTGCAGGCGGCAACTTGGTTGCTACAGATCTGCTGTCTGGTTCCTTCATTGAGTTGCTTCGTAATAAGAGCGCAATGATGCAGGCCGGAGTTACAACTCTGACTGGCCTCGAAGGAAACATCAGTATTCCTAGATTGACACAAGCCTCCACCGCATATTGGGTAGGAGAAGGCGCTTCACCTACAGAAAGCCAGCAGGCATTCGATCAGGTGAACCTCTCACCCAAAACAGTGGGTGCATTTGTTGATTACACAAGGAAGACTCTTCTTCAGTCCTCCATTGATGTTGAAGCAATGGTTCGTGGTGACTTAGCTAAGGTCATTGCTCTTGAGCTAGACCGCGCTGCTATCTACGGTTCAGGTTCTTCAAACCAGCCTCTAGGTCTAACTGGAACCACTGGCATTGGTACTCAGACCATCACTACTTACGGAACATTTGCTGAGTACATCGGCATGGAAACTGACGTTGCAGCAGCTAATGCTGACGCAGGTTCACTCCGTTACATCGTTAACGCTGCCGCTCGTGGCGCTCTCAAGAGCACCGACAAAGCAAGTGGCGCTGCTCAGTTTGTTTGGGAAGACAACGAGATCAATGGTTATCCAGCGATCGTTTCTAATCAGCTTGCTAATAACGACGCTCTGTTTGGTGACTTCAGTCAGTTCGTTGTTGGTATGTGGTCAGGATTGGATCTAACTGTTGATCCTTACGCTGGTTCTACTAGTGGAAACATTCGTATCATTGCCCTGCAAGATACTGATTTCGCAGTTAAGCAAGCGGGTGCGTTCTGCTACGGAACATAGTATGAAGGTCAAAATCATCCGTAACGTGATGGTTGCTGGGGTCCGTAAGGACTCCGGCTCGACCATAGAAGTAGAGGACAATATTGGTTCTCTACTTATCGGTCTTGGTAAGGCCGAAGAGGTGACTAAGGAAAAACCTGCTCCCAAGCCTGCGGCAAAAAAACCTGCTCCTGCCCCTGTGGTAGAGGCGGCTCCTGCTCCAGAAGCGAAGGTAAAGGCTACTTACACCAAAACGAGTAAACCTAAAACCTCTCCGAAAGGGGCTTGACATGGCAATTATCCAACAAAACGTCGAGAAGCTCGGCCTCATAGCAGGTCACCCAACCGCTGCTCGCACTGCTACTGGTCAGACCAGTGGTATTGATCTACGTACTTATGACGGCGATGTCCTGTTTGTTCTGGACTCTGCTGCTGGTGGTGGATCAAGTCCAACTCTCGATGTAACCATCGAAGATTCCGCTGACAACTCCTCATTTGCTGCTGTTTCTTCAGGTGCTGTTGCTTTCACTCAGGTGACTGGTACAGCTTCTGCTCAGAAAGTTGCTTTGAATAAGGATGATGCCAGACGTTATGTCCGTATCAAGTACACCATTGGTGGTTCTTCCCCAACATTTACTTTTTCTGTAAATGCCGTTGGTCTTCTTAAGTACGGCTAAATAGCCTAAAGCCCCTGGGATATCTAGGGGCTCTCTTTTTTTGTTTGTTATGCCTTTTACCGAAAACCTGGACGTATTTTTCGGCGAGTTTGATTCCACAGTCGTATCGAACTCGACGACAGTAAAGGGCATTATGGATCAGCCTGATGAATTAATTGCTGATGGGGTTGTTCTAACGACTGATTATCGTCTTACAGCGAAAACTTCTGATTTGGGGACGCTCGATGCTGATTCGACTTTGACTGTGGACGGTGATGCTTACACAGTTAGGGACGTAAGGAAGATAGATGATGGCTCTTTATGTGTTTTGTCCCTTATTAAGGATTAGAGATGGCGACAAAACGTGAACAAATTTTAGCTGCGGTTAAAACAGCTCTAACAGGGACAACTGGCGTCAGCACGAGGATCTACAGGTCACGAGTAACTGCAACTTCTCGTGACAAGTCTCCTTCAATTGTTGTCGAACCAGTATCTGATCAACCGAATCAGAATTCGGCGACATATGAAAAGCTTGATTGGACGTTAAGAATCAGGATTGTTGTTATTTCGAGAGGGAACATTCCTGACAAACTTGCAGATCCAACGATTGATAGTCTTCATAAGAAAGTAGTAGCAGATCCTACTCTGGGTGGTTTATCGATTGATATAAGGCCAAGTACTACTAGTTTTGAGATGCTGGATGCTGATAAACCTGCGGGCGTGATCTTTTGCGAATATGAAATTGATTACAGGACTTCTACTACTGATTTGTCTGCGTAATCAACATTGAGTAACCTAATGCCTAACAACCTAGATTGTTTACTATGAGCAATGAAAACCTAGGAGACGGCGGGAGCTACCTGCTCGATCCAAAAACAGGCAAACGTAAGCTGATTCAGCAAACCGTTCCTGCTCCAACTCCAAAAGAGGTAAACACCGATGGCCCTACTGTCGAGAAAGAGAGTAATTCTGGTTGAGGCCGAATCAACCTATGCAAGTGACCCAGGAATGCAGGCTGCTGATGCAGTCCAGGTAAGAGATCTGAACATCACACCACAGTCCAGTGACACTGTGAGTCGTGATTTGGTTAGGCCTTATCTTGGTGCTTCAGAACAGCTACAAGCAAATACCAGGGTTGAGTGCAGCTTTTCCGTAGAAATGGCAGGTAGCGGCACAGCCGGAACTGCCCCTAGGTACGGTGATGCTCTTAAAGCCGCTGGCTTGTCCGAAACGATTGTTGCGAACACTAGTGTTACTTACGCACCAGTTTCCGGCTCGTTCTCTTCAATTGCTATTCACTACAACGTAGACGGCGTAAGGCATATCGTGACAGGCTGTCGCGGAAATGCTTCGTTCAACTGTGCTGTAGGAGAAATCCCAACGATTGATTTCACCTTCACAGGGATCTATAACGCTCCAACAGACAGTGCATTACCTACTGTTACTTATGGAGATCAGGCTTCACCGTTGATTTTCAAGAATGGGAACACTAGTGCATTCCAGTTGTTCGCATATTCAGGTTCGTTGAATAATCTTTCAATGGATCTTGGTAATCAAGTGCAGTACAGGGAACTAGTTGGAGGATCTAAAGAAGTTCTCTTACTAGATAGACAGGTCACTGGCTCTTGTCAGATTGAAGCGGTCTTAATGGCTACTAAGGACTATTTTGCTGCTGCATTGAATGATGGGACTCTTGGAAACTTGACCTTCCTTCATGGCACTGCTGCAGGGAACAAAGTTCAGTTGACATCTAGCAGAGTTGACCTGGGAGACATCTCTTATGGAGATGACAATGGTGTAACGATGCTTGAGGTTCCTTACACAGCTACTCCTTCTACCGCTGGTAACGACGAAGTGAGCTTGATCTACACTTAAAGAGGTTGTGCAAGAACCATGAAAGGTCTGGGGTCTTAAGAAGCCCTAGGCCTTTTTTATTGTTAAAGTGTTTTCGTATCTTTGTTATCTATCAGATGGCGTTTGTTCGTAAGAAGGTTGAGGCTTTCCCATGGCCTGTTGAAATCAAAAAGCCTTCAGAAGAAAGACCTGGAGAATTTGAAAAGAGCACATTTACGATTATTTTTAAAAGACTATCTAGGTCAAAACTTGAGAAGTTTGGACAATTAGAAGAGACAAAAGCTTTAGAGCAGGTTGTTGTTGGTTGGAGTGAAATTACAGATGAGGAGGGTAATCAAATTCCTTTTTCAACTAAAGTTTTAAAGGAGTTTGCTGATGATGTTGATTTTGTAGGAGCTGTTATTAAGGGTTATCAAGACTTTTACGGGACGGCACAAGAAAAAAACTAAAAGAAGCCGCTCTTTATTGGGCCAAGGGCGGCGAAGAAGTAGAAGATCAGACCGAAGAAGATGCAAAGGCTTTGGGAGTAAAAATGTCTGAGAAGCCCAAGGGAAAGAAAGAAGAGGATAAGGGTGATTTTGTTGTTTGGGAAGATAATTGGGAGACGGTTTTAATGTTTTTACGAATGCAAACTCAGTGGGCTACAACCATGGGAGGTTTCGCAGGTCTTAAATATGAAGTGTTATTGGTTTCCGGTGGCTTGTTTGACCTATACAATGTCCACAAGCGTCGTGAAATGTTGGAGGCATTGCAGGTAATGGAAGCGGCTGCTTTACCAGAATTAAATAAGGACGCTAATGGCAAGTAAGAATGCTTTCACCCAAGACCTAGTTGTCAATGTTGTTGGCAAAGGGTTTGAGAATCTTCAGGGATTAGGAAAATCTCTTCAACAGATTCAAAGGTCTGTTCGGGTTACAGATCAGAGTTTCACCGAGGCAATTGCGAAGATAAGGGAATTTGCGCGACAAAATGTAAAAACTACTGATTCGATTAGGGGGCAAATAGGCGCATTTACAAAGTTAAGAGGTCAGGTAGGTGTTACTAGTCAGAATTATGTGAATCTGACTAGTACTGTTCGGAATTTAAGAAGAGAATTAGATCAATTAAATACTGTAGAAGAGAGAAGGTCGAGGAAAAAGCAGCTTCAAACGATGGGTCTTTCGGATAAGCAGATCCGTAAGATGATGATGAGCGATGAGACCCTGGGGGCTGTTCAGACAAGCCAACAAGGGTTCAGATATGCGAGGGGTTATCAAGCACAGCAAGGTGTATGGAGAGAGGCATTAGCTAATACACAGCTCGATACTGAGGATTATGCAAGTACTTTTAGGAAGCTATCTACTCGACAACGTGAGTGGAATGAAAATCATGCCAGGCGATCTGCTCAGTTAGAAAATGAGCTTGCGATGGATCGTCGTAGGCGCTTTGGAGTAGCGAGGCCGATTGGTCGGTTGGGCACTTATCGCGTTGGACTTGGTACTGGTCTTTATGGTGCTCAGAATCCAGGGGAATCTCCAGGTGGTGATCTTACTCCGCCTTTCAGGGAGAACTTGCCAGGGATGGGAGGGATTACTTCGGCTCTTGTTGATCCGAGGACGGGTGGAACTGTTCCTTTAACAAGTAGAGAAAGAGCGCAGCGTCAGTCAAGGTTTGGTCCTCTTGATTGGAGAGGCGGTCGTAGGGGCATTCTTGAAAAACTGGGTCGATTTGCCGCTGGAAGTAGAGGTTGGCAGTCTGACTGGAGGATGCCTGGTTCTCTTCGGAGGCGATTGGATGAGATGAGGACTCCCGCAGAACCATGGAGTCCTGAAGGCGTTTGGGGAGCAAACCTAAGAGACGATGCGGGGTTGCTTGACGCGAAGGGCAAATTCTTTGTCCCTCGGAATGTGCCTAGGAATCAGAGGCATGAGGATGTTTATCTCCGTTCGAGAAGAAATAGGCTTGGAAAACAGGTAATGGCACCAGGCCTTCGTTACGACATGATGATGGGTCGTGCAAACTATCCAGAAGATGCTCCTAGATGGGCGTCAGATATACGGACAGGAAGGATTCACGTTGCTGGTGGCAGACTTGGAGGCAGGATTGGCGGTCCTCAATTAGAGGAAAATCTAGGCGTTAAAATTCGAGGGGCGTTTCCTCGTACTGATGCGGGGCAAGAAGCTCGTTTAGCTTCTCTTTCAAATGAGCTTCGTAATTTAACTAGGGGGTCCAGGGAATATCAGGATGTAGCAGAAGAGATTGTCAGAGTTCAGAATGCAGAAGCAAAAGCTTTTCGCAAGTCGCAAGGTGTTGTCGGCGATTTAGCTCGGAAGGAAGAACAAAGATTACGTATCAGAGAGAAACTCGCAAAGAGACAAGCTGAATATGTAGGTGGTGGGTCTGGGACCAGAGATCCTAATACTGGGGCAATGATTGCAAAAGGTGCTGATGGCCTTTTCGGCATGCCTTTTGCTGGAACCAGAGATCCTAATACTGGAGCGATGATTGCAGGTGGCACTGGCAGTTTCCGCATGCCTGTTGTTAAGCCTATTAGGGAAATATCTGCCTTGTATGAGCAGATTGGTGGACTGGGAATGACAAAAGTCAATAGAGATATTGATTTAATGGGAAAACATTGGACGACTGTCTCTAGGGATATAAGACAGGCAGCAAAAGCGTCTGATGGAAGTATTAATTCCATGAATAAGCAAAAGTCGGCCCTTGAACAATTAAGAGCAAGCTTAAATCCTGCGAGTAAGGGCTTTAGACATTTAACAAGAGAGATAGATAAATTAGATAGATCCTTACAAAGAGCCCAAACCAGAAGATTTAGCGGGGGAAGTCTGGCTAAAGGTGCCGGAGCAATTCTTTCTGCTGGTTACTTTGGCGGTCCTGGAGGAGTTCTTGGTGCTGGTATAGGTGCTGGTATTAATGCGTTGCGTCCTGGGGGTGACCTTGTTCAGGGTGCGATTGGCGGTGGATTAATTGGTAGTCAGGTTATTAGTCCTATCTCTCAGTTTGCGGCCAGTTCTGCTACTTATGCTGCTGATATTGAGAAGGCAAGAATTGCTTTAAGGAAAGCGACTGAGGATGATAAAGACGCGGTTCTTTCACAGCAAAATTATCAAATTGCATTAAGAACAACTGCTGAAGTTGTTAGGGAGTTGAACGTTCCGCAGGAAGTAGCAGCAAAAGGAATGACGCGATTAGCTGCTGCTGTCCAGGGTGCTGGTGGTAATGCTGAAACCGCTGCACTTGTGTTTAAAAATACTGTTTCAGCGATAAAAGGTACGGGTGGTAGTGCCGAAGATGTGAAGTCGGCGATAACAGCCATGGTTCAGATCTTCTCGAAAGGGCGCGTGTCTGCAGAAGAGCTGTCAGGGCAGTTAGGCGAGCGCTTCCCGGCGGCCGTTACTTTATTCGCAGAGGCGAATAAATTGACTACTGAACAATTGCAAAAGGGGTTAAAAGAGGGCAAGATTGGTTTAGATAAGTTGATGAATTTCGTCATCGCTTTAGGTGATGAATATGGTGATGTTGCGAAGAAAATAGCTGCATCTTCTGTAGAAGCTGGTGCGAGGGCGACGGTCGCATGGAACGAAGTACGGATTAAAGTTGGTGATGCTTTACGGCCTATTGGTGCTGAATTTCAGGTTCTAAGGGCAGAGACGATAGAGAACTTGATCCCAGCTTTTGAATTAGGAGCTAAAGGTGTTGTCCTCTTTGGCAAAGCAATTGTAGGCATCTTGAGCTTCGCGAAGGAGATAAGAGGCACTCTTGCAACTCTTACTGTTGCTTTGATAGGTATAGCTGCTAAAGCGTTCATTGCTACTACTGCTTTCAAAGTACTTGCTGGCAGTATTCTCTCTGCGAGCGCGTCGGCTATTAAGTTTACTGCGGCCGCATTGGCTATCCCTTGGGTTCGAGTTGCTGCCATTATTCTTGGTGCTGCTGCCTCTATTGAATACTTCGCTCGTGCCAGGGAAAGACTTCAGAAGGATATTGAGTTGGGGATCGTTGGGAAGGATGACTTAGAAGGAAGGATAGAAAAACTCAAGGAATTAGAAGCTTTATGGAAAGCAGATCGGGATGCAATGGGTGGAGATATGAGCAAATTTAGAGGTAATAGACCTGAAATAATGGCAGAGGGTGGTATTGAGAAGATCCGTAAAGATATTCAGTTCCTCACGGAAGAATTAGAGAAATTAGACAAGAAAGAAGCTGAGGCAGCGGAGAAGTCAAAAGCAAATCTTACTAAGTGGAATCAGGAGGTTCAAGCTTCTATTAATAAGGCAAAGGATGCGTTAGAAACTTATAAAGTAGAGGTAAATAATATTACTGGTGCTATAAAGAATGCCATCGTAAGTGGTTTCAAAGGAATGGAAGATGCTTTAGTTTCTTTTGTCACTACAGGTAAATTGAAGTTTAGAGAATTTGCACTATCTGTTATTCAAGACATCACCAGAATATTTATTAGGTCAGCAATATTAGCGCCGATATTTAACATGTTGTCTGGAGGAAAAAGTGGTGGAGTTGGTGGTTTGTTAGGTGGTCTATTCAGTGGAGGGAAGAAGAGTTCAGGCGGACCAGTTGGAACAGCCGATCCAACTGGTGGTTGGGGGGCGGGTGGCTCTAACTTCAGTGGTGGAAGTTTTTCGGGCGGAATTAGCGGTGGATGGGACTCAGGTGCTGTTGATTGGTTTGGAGGATCTTCAAGTTCCTTCGACCCTTCAGCAGGATTCGGCGTAGCGCCTCTTCCTTCTCCTGCAACAATGAACTTTGGACAGTCTCTTTGGGGTGGAGCGAAAAACTTTTTAGGAGCCATGCTTCCTGGTGGTACTTCTCGTGCTGCTGCGGGTGAAATGACTGAACTGTATCGTCATCAACCTCTAGGTCCAGATGCTCCTCTTGGAGCCTCGTACATGAGAGATGGTCGTTATTACGACATACTGAATCAGCCTATGTTCTCAGCGGACGAGATCAATAAAGGGAAGACAGGTGGCTTTTATAGTCAAGGGGGAAGGCCTGATTACAGTCAATATGGGATATTTTTGAGACAAAATATGGGTGCGGCTGGAGAAGGAGGTGATCCGATTAAGTTTCTACAGCAACAAATTGATTTATATAAGGAACATCCCTTTTTTGAGTTTCCAGGTTTAATCGGCTTCGCAAAAGGTGGTGTTATTGATAGACCTACTGTCTCGTTGATGGGAGAAGCTGGTTCTGAAGCAGTACTTCCCCTGAGGCGTGGTAAGGATGGAAAACTTGGTGTTGCGGCTGGAGGAGGGGGAAATGGTTCGACTGTTATCAATGTTGAAGTAGAGGCAAAAGGAACTAAGGTTGCAGGAGAAGGTAATCAGGCTGCAAGATTGGGTAAAATGATTGGAGCAGCTATTCAAGCTGAATTAGTCAAGCAAAAACGTCCTGGCGGAATGCTTTCTGCCGCATAAATTATGGCAACTTTTGATGACGCTACTGTTGGTTGTACTACAGCGGTTAGTTTCGCTGCTAGTGGCACTCAGAAGCCAAATATAAGAATGACACGTTTTGGTGATGGGTATGAACAGCGTGTTGAATTTGGGCTTAATCCAAGTCCAAAAACTTGGGACATTGAATTTAAAAATAGGACAGATTCTGATCGAGATAAGATTCTTATTTTTCTTCAGGCGAGGAATGGGAAAGAGAGCTTTGACTGGATGGATCCTCAGCAAAGCACTATGAGTGCAGGATCATCATTTAAGAGATATAAATGTGCTGAATGGTCTTATGAAATGGAGGCTTTTAACGTGAATACGATTTCAGCTTCTTTTGAACAGGTATTTGAACCGTAATGCCAGTAGCAGTTTGGGCCGCTAGTACTGCTTATTCCGTAGGAGATATACGTGTTTCCGTTGAATTTGGATCTACTGGTCTTTCATATCGATGCACGACGGCGGGAACTAGCAGTTCCTCAGAACCTGAATGGCCCCAGAATGTTGGAGGAACAGCCAATGACGGGAGTGTCGTTTGGACGGCTATTAGTAGTGTTCATGATGATCTTACGGGTATAAATCCATTCGCAATTGTTGAATTGTTTGAGATGGAGTTAACTCAAGCTCTTCATTACAGCCCTTGGAAAGCAAGTACAAGTTATGGCTTAAGTCCGGTTATTAAAAGAAGAGCAACAACAAATCAATCGAGTGGTTTGATTTTTCAAGCCACAACTGCTGGAACGACGGGTTCTTCAGAACCTTCTTGGCCGAGTGTTGCAGGTCAAACGATTTCGGATGGAAGTGTTGTTTGGACGGCTGTAAAGCCTGTCTTTTATTTTCATAGTGGAACATCAAGTAATGATTATGCAGATGTTAAATTTGGGGGCAATACTTACCAGGCCTTACCTATTGAGGGAGATGGTTTTGAATATAAAGCTGGTGGGCAAGGTGGTTTGCCTAGGCCGACATTGAGAGTAAGTAACGCTTTTGGTCTGTTCACTACTTACTTGATTGATGTTAATGCTGTCACTACAGGAAATGATTTGACGGGTGCGAAGATTACTAGGGTGAGAACTCTTGCTCGTTTTCTTGAATATGAGAGTTTTGGTACTGAAGAATATATTGAAGCGGCTGATGGTAGTGCATTAATAATGGAGGATGGTGTATCTGTTCAGTTAGAGGAGAAACAAGATCCTTCTAATCCAGACGCAACACAGAGATTTCCAGATGAGATTTATTTTATTGATAGAAAAGTGATGGAAAATAGAGAGCTTATTGAATTTGAGTTATGTAGTGCATTTGACTTGGCGGGGGTGAGAATCCCGAAAAGGCAATGCCTTCCTGTTGACTTCCCAGGTATAGGTTCATTCCATACATGACTTGGAAAGATGATGCCTTATTGGCAGCAAAAGAAGCGGCCCCAAAAGAATCTTGTGGGTTGCTTGTTGTCTTGAAAGGCAAGGAATATTATTGGGCTTGTAAAAATCTTGCAGAATACGATGCAGATCAGTTTATTCTTGATCCTGTTGATTATTCTGCTGCGGAGGATTCAGGGGAAATTATTGGGGTTATTCATTCACACCCAATAACTCCAGCAACTCCTAGCCAGGCGGATTTAGTTGCTTGTGAGAAGAGTGGATTACCTTGGCATATTGTTAATCCTTTTAAAGAACAGTGGCATTCGTTTGAACCCTCTGGGTATAAAGCTGGCCTTTTAGGAAGGTCTTGGGTTTGGGGCGTTCAGGATTGTTGGACGTTGGTGCGTGATTATTATCTTGCTCAAGGAATAACTTTGCGCGATTGGGATAGACCTAATAACCCTGAAGATTTCTTGGCCGATCCATTATTTGATCGTTATTGGAAAGAAACGGGATTCAGAGAATTGGCTCCAGATGAAGAATTGAAAGAAGGTGATCCTTTATTGATGAGTATTGGTAGTCCAGGTTTGAATCATGTGGCAGTGTATGTGGAAAATCAAGAGGTTTTGCATCATTTGCATGGTCGTTTATCAAGTCGTGATCTTTATGGAGAATGGCTATTAAAATGCACAGGAAGGAGGTTGCGCCATGCTGAGAAAGATTAGGTTGTATGGGCAGCTTGCAAAATGTGCAGGCACACGTGTTCTTGAGGCTGATGTAACAACAGCGGCTGATGGTATTCGTTTTTTATTAGCAAATTGGCCTGAATTAGAGACGCATATGGCCGATCAATACTACCGAGTAGATATTGGTGGATATGATCTGGCGTTGGAAGAAGTTGTTTATCCTATTGGGGCCGAAGATATAAAAATTGTTCCGGTCATTGGTGGTGCAGGTGGTAACACTGGGAGGATTTTATTAGGAGCGGCTTTGATTACTGTTGCAATATTGGCTCCTGGTGCTGGTCTGTCTGGAGCCAGTTTTGCCAGTCAAGTTACTTCCACTACAGCTACGGCAGCAGCAAAGTTTTGGGGAGGAGCCGCGGCTCTCGCCGGAAATATTGGTATAGCGTTAGTTCTTAGTGGTGTAGCTGGGCTTCTTACTCCTACACCGAAAATCCCTGAAGGAGAAGACGACCCTCAAAATTCTTTCTATTTCAGCGGAGTTCAGCAAACAAATAGAGCTGGGACGGCAGTACCCGTATGCTATGGAGAGATCTACACCGGATCTGTTGTGATCTCGGCTGAGATTGACATTGAGCAGGTACAAACATGACTCAAATTATTGGGGCTGGATGTTTTAGGAAGGGGACGTATGTTCGGACTCCTGATGGAGTTCAAGTTATTGAGTCTTTAAAAGAAGGTGATTATGTTGTTAGTTTTGACGACAAAGGTGATCTACATGAAGCGAAGGTTTTAAAGGTTCATTGTCATGAGGATGAGCAGGTTTACACCTATAGGTTTTGGGGTGGAGATTCTTTCACAGCAACTCCAAATCATTGGGTATTAAATCAATTTAATTCTTTTACTGCTATAGGGAGCCTTGGTGGTGATGATTGTGTTGTTGATGTCAACAATCATCTTCTCCCTATTGTCGCGAAGGCAGATGAAGGTCTGGATACTGTTTACAACCTAACTGTTGAAGGCCAGCACACTTTTATAGCTAATAATATTCGTGTCCATAATGCTGGGTTGGGCCTAGGGATTGGTGGAACCCGCAAGATTATTGGTGCAGGTGGAGGCGGTGGAGGAAAAGGTGGAGGCGGTGGCCATACTCCTTCTACATCACCTGATTCTCTTGACAGTAAAAGTTTTGCAAATGTACTAGACCTTATTAGTGAAGGGGAATGTCAGGGGTTGAAAGATGGCATGAAGAGTGTGTTCTTTGACAACACTCCTTTGGAGAATTCGGATGGGAGTTCAAATTTCGACAATGTAACCTTGAAGACAAGGGAAGGAACGGCTTCTCAGTCTTTGATAGAGGGATTTGATAAGGCAACTACTACTGTTTCTGTAAGTGCAGAAGTTAAGAAGACTATTTCTGTTACAAGGACAGTAGCTACTTCTAACTCTACCAATGCAGTTCGAGTAATTATTAGGATTCCGAGCCTTCAGAATGTAGAAAATAATGGCGATATCGTTGGAACATCTGTTCGTTTTAAAATCTTTTTAATTATAAATAGTGGTACTCCACAAGAGAAAATTGACGACACTATTAGCGGTCGGACGGGGGATCTTTATAAAAAAGATTATTTGATAACGTTGCCGACAACTTCATTTTCCTCTGCAGAAATAAGAATTGTTCGTGAGACAAATGATTCTAGTAATCCACGATTGGGAAATGAAACTTGGTGGGATTCTTATGTGAAAATTACGTATACAAATAATACGTATCCAAACTCTGCATTGTGTGGTATTCGGGTAAATGCAGAGCAATTTAATAGTATTCCTCAAAGAGCTTATTTGTATCGTGGCATAAAGACAAGAATCCCTTCAAATGCCACTGTTGATAATGATACTGGCGCTTTAATTTATAGTGGTATTTGGAATGGAACGTTCTCCGCTGCAGTTTGGCATTCTGACCCGTGTTGGTGCTTGTGGGATCTTCTGACGTCTGTTCGTTACGGAATCGGTTCGCATATCTTAACTGCTACAGAGCAGGCAAGTTTTAATGGGAATGCCTCTCGTCTGGATAAATGGGCTTTTTATTCTGCTTCCAAATATTGCTCTGCTAACAACACCAGACCTTCTAATTCCGAGAATAATTATGGCTCAAACGGTAAGCATGGGGTAGAAGATGGTTTTGGCCTTCACGAGCCTCGCTTTTCTTGCAATATCAATATTCAAGGGAGGGGTGAGGCTTTCACTCTGATTAATTCGATGGCATCTGTTTTTAGAGGGATGCCATATTGGAGTACGGGAAGTTTGACGGTTGCTCAAGATAAGACTCAGACAAGTGCGTTTTTATTTACTCTTGCAAATGTTTCTGAAGCTGGTTTCTCGTATGCAGGTAGTAGTCAAAAAACTCGCACAACTGTTGCAGTAGTTAAGTATTTTGATACTACTCTTCGCTCTTATGCGTATGAGGAAGTTAAAGATACTGATGCTATTGCGAGATATGGTGTTATTACTAAGAACATTGAAGCTTTTGCTTGTACAAGTCGTGGGCAGGCTCATCGAGTAGGTAAGTGGTTACTTTATTCAGAGGGGAATGAGACAGAAACTATTACATTTACGACAAGTTTAGAAGCTGGAATTGTTTGTCGGCCTGGTCAGGTTATTGATGTCTCTGATCCTGTTAAATCTGGAGTCAGAAGAGGTGGTCGAATAAAAGGAAATAGAGTTGGTTCCTATACACAAACTGGCACCACAATCACGGTTGATTGTGCTGGTCATGGACTCATAAACGGACAAAGTGTCAGTATTAATTTTGTTGATGGTGGTGCTGATGGTGATGATGGGACTTTTACTGCTGGATCTATCAGTTCAGATGGATTTACTGTTACTTCTTCGACCTCTCGGACAGCTAGTGGAAGTTTGATTCTGAATCAGGCCCCTACTTCTACCACAATTATGGTTGATGGTAGTTCCTCTAATACAAATCTTCCTCCGAATGGAGTCTCTTACACGAGAACTCTCCATGTAGTAAATGCAGGTGGAATGGTAGAGACAAGAGAAATTAGTTCTATCACAGGTTCTGTTATTACCGTTAGTAGTGCGTTTGATATGACTCCTGTACCAAATGATGTTTGGGTGATTGAGACAACAGGTGGTACTTCTGCTGAAAATATTCAAACTACGCAGTGGAGAGTTATTTCGGTTACAGAAGAGGATGGAGTTGAATATCAAGTAACAGCTCTTTCTTATAACAGCTCGAAATATGGATATGTAGAGGAGGGCCTTTCTTTAACTCAACGTGATTTCACTAATTTGAATGAGTTACCTGCCACACCAGGGCAGAAACTTTCTGGAACTTATTCACGTACGGGTACAACAATTACAGTAACTTTTACTGGTCATGGATTTACTTCTTCTGACGTAGGTCGTTTTGTTTGTCTTGCCTTTTCTAGTGGTAATGGAACCGATAATTCTTTTGCTATTTCATCTGTTCCAGATGCTAATACTCTTACTTTTACGGATACGAATTCAGGTACAACTTCAGGAAATTTAACTCTCTCTACCTTGAGAGCGTTTCAACAGCTTTATACGAAAGGAAATTCAATACTTACCAAAATCATTTTTTCTTGGGATTCAGTCTCTGGCGTTAATGAGTATGAAGTTAGGTGGAGGAAAGATCTGGGCAACTGGAATGTCTCACGGCAGCAGTCTCCTGATGCGGAAATACGTGATGTTACGACTGGAACCTACGACTTCAAAGTATTTAGCTTGAATGGTGCGAGGATACCTTCGACAGAGCCTTTAGCAGGCACTCTTATTTGTGTTGGCAAGACTCGCCCACCTAGTCAAGTCACTGGGTTCACCTTTGAACTCGCTCCTTTCTTGGGTTTAACCTTGAGTTGGAACAAATTAGAAGGGGTTTATCCTCATTTTGATGATTTAGATGTTGTTGGGTATGAAATTAGAACTTCGGATGCTCATTGGGCGTTGACTAATAATTCGAATTTGGTGGCGAGGGTTACGGCTAACTCTTACAAGATTGGAACCATTCCTACAGGGACTCAGGCTTATTTTATTAAAGCTCTTGACTCAGAGGATAATTACAGCACAACGGCAACTTCTCAATCAATAACAGTTGGAGCCCCTAATACACCATCATTCAATACTTCTGAGACGAAGATCGAGGGTGAATCTGCTGTTCTCGTTTGGGGTGCTGTTTCTATTGCTAATAAGTATGGAATTGATTATTACGAGGTTTATAAAGGTGGAACCACTTCGTCTCATCTTTTAGGTCAGATCAGTACGACTAGGTTCACAACTCCTGTCATGTGGAGTGGAGATAAAGAGTTTTACGTTAAAGCAGTTGATATCGCTGGAAATTCGAGTGTTGCTGCAAACATTACGGTTACGAATACTCCTGCAGGTGCCCCCACAATTGATTCCACTTACGTGGATGACACTCTTGTCCTTAATTGGAGTGAGGTTAATGGCTCTATTCCTACTCGTGCTTATGAAGTGCGACAAGGTAATGATTGGGACGGTGCTTCTATAAAAGGTCGTGTCAAAGCAACTGAATTTACGCTCCCTGTAACGTGGTCTACTACTCAGACTTTTTGGGTAGCTGCTGTAAATACGGTTAGGGTCGGGACCAGCGATCTTGACTTCTTTGGTGCTGAAGGCAGCAAAAGTGTTACCTTCACTCATCCTGGTACTCCTACCGTTGCGAGCGCTTTTGTAGGGGAGAATATTCAGCTCACATGGACTCCAGTAACAGGTTCTTTGCCTGTTGCAGAATATGAGATCAAGAGAGGTAATTCATCCCAGAATTTCAATGATGCCCACACCAATTTAGGGCGGCATGATTTCACTACATTTACAGCAAAAGTGGATTGGGGTGGAACCCGTGAGACAAAAGACACCAATGGTAATTTGGTTGTTCGTCCTCAAGATCAGAAGTTTTGGGTAAGAGCTATTGATGTGAGGGGTAATGCAGGTACGGCTGATAGTGAGACGGTTACGGTAGGAGTTCCTACTAGTCCGACGACTCTTACTCAAGAAGTCATTGATAACAATGTTCTATTGAGATGGAGTGATGCTACTAATTCTCTTCCTATTATTTATTATTCGATTAAGAGGCAGTCAAGTGTTTCAGAGCCGTTAGATACTGCCGCTAATTTTGTTGCGCGTGGAACAGATATTGGGGCGAAACAAGGTAAATTCACGACTGTTTTTGAAACTACAGCGGGGACCTTTACTTATTGGATCGCTGGTATTGATTCTGCAGACAATGTAGGAGTTCCAAAAGCTGTTACAGCAAGTGTTAATCAACCACCAGATTATGTTTTAAGAAGTGATATTAATAGTACCTTTGGTGGATCGAAAACTAATGTTTTTACAGAAGGTGGGAAGCTTTTTGCAAATGTAAATACAAGCAAGACATGGGAAGATCATTTTGATGATATGAGTTGGACTACGTTGCAGGATCAGGAGACAGCTTCTGGAGGTATATACAACATATATGCATTACCTTCAGAAACTTCAGGTAGTTATATCCAAGAGGTTGATCATGGAACTGTTTTGGCGGGCACGAAAGTTGTTCTGGCTATGACTGCTGAACATGCCGCAGGACAAACGACAACCACCCCAACTATTTCAGTAAAAGAAACTACTGGAGGTTCTTGGACCAACTTCCCAGGTCAGGCTACAACTGATTCGAATGTGACTTATTCTGTTTTTGCCACTAATTTCCGCTATGTCAAATATACGTTAAATTTCACTAGTAGTGGTAATGATGACCTCTTGAAGATCACTGCTTTGAATCTCAGATTAGAAACTAAACAGAAGAGTGATGCAGGTGCTGCTTTAGCTCGGCTTGCTTCTTCAGGGACTTACTCTCAGTCAGCGAAAGTTCTTACTGTGAATCAGACAAATCATGGAAGGATCGTTGGAGAGGTTATTGATCTCAATATGACATCTGGATCGACTCCTGATGGGGTGTATTACATCTCTGGAGTGCCCAATGCGAATGCCTTTACTTGTGAGTTGGTTCTTGATTCAAATAATGCATGGGTAGATCTGGCGAGTGCTACTAATAGTGGAAATGTGACTTTGGATGATGGGGGAACGGCGGTTGCGTTTAATACGACTTTCGTTGATTTAGAGGCCGTTACGATTACTCCTTCTGGAGGGAGTGCACCTCGGATTGCTCTTTATGATTTTGTTGACGCTCCAAATCCAAAGATTTTCAAAGCATTCCTTTATGACACGGATGGGACTAGAGTTGGAGGCACATCAGGTACAAACTTCAGTTGGCAGGTGAGAGGTTCTTAAATGGCTAATGCAAACTGGAGCAATCCAACACTCACTAGCACTTATACGAATTTCGTTCCTGAAGTAAAAAACAGGGATGAAGATTGTGCTACCCAATTTGCTTCTTTTACTGGCAGTAACCAGGCAACTGGGACTATTAAGTGGGATAACAGTGCAAATAGATGGAAGAAATGGGATGGAAGTGCATGGGCAGAACTCACAGCAACATATGCATTAACAGCTTTAACGACGACAGGGATTGCATCCTTTGGAGGAAATACAACAGTCACTGGGACGCTAGATGTTTCGTCAGGAATAACGGCAGGATCATTTGCTCCTGATAGCAGTACAGCTCCGTCTAATGGGATATCTTTGTCTGCGGCGAATCAATTATTATTTTCAACTAATAGCAACCCACGTATTACCATCGCTTCTGATGGTGACGTTGGAATAAATGATACGACTCCTACATCCAAGCTTGATGTCAATGGAGGAATAAAGGCTAAAGGCGGAACCTCTGGAGACGTTGGTTATACATTTAACAGCAATGATACCGACGGAGGAATGTTCTCTGCGGCAGATAACCAGATCCAGTTCAGGACAAATGG
>PVBE010312157.1_pt1 | contig 23280 bp, 33 predicted proteins | sample 1631181 | NCBI WGS metagenome assembly PVBE01 (sample SAMN08397723, study PRJNA350692) | Marine metagenome, whole genome shotgun sequencing project. | isolation source: water | place: Pacific Ocean | collected 2012-04 | reverse complement strand
GGATTTAGCTCCAATGGCTAAAGTCCAGGTCAAAAGAAGCAAAAGATATTTCTATTATTGATACTTGTATAGAAAAATGTGATCAAGAGATTGATCATTTAGTTTTAAATTTTTGAAAACTTATCTACTTTTTTCTGCCTGTTTTCTGCATGGATAACAGGCGGAATGATCAACGCTTTTTGGTATTCTTCATCGAACATATGAATATATTCAGGGGCATAATCATTCATCCATTTTCTTAAGAAAAAAGTCGATTTAGCCAGTTCTTTTGAAAATACTTTATTCCCGCCTACAAGATCTATTCCTCCTAAGTCAAGCTCATAGATCAAATCATCAAATACACCATAATTTCTATCCCATCCTCTTACATCTTCATTAATAAGCCCTTTTGCATAACGTGAACCTACCAGTTCGAAAGAAGAGGCAAAAATTTCACGAAGCTCTGTTTGATTTTGCTTCTGTATACACTTTTTTAAAACAGTTCCAAAAGTAGTGAATCTTCTTTGCAGGTAAAAAAACAATCGATCTAAATCAATTTGAATTTTTCTACCTAGTTTATCGATAAGGGTAATTTTTTTATGAAATAGGTCTGTTTCAGCAAAATGTAAATAAAGCATGCCAGGCTCATTCTTAAAGTGCTCTTTTACAATTTCGAATCTAGAAGTTAAAATTTCTCGGCGATGCTTTCGAATTTTAATCTTTTTTTTTGTAAAATAAAAAAGCTTATGCCAAAAAGAAGGATAAAATTTGTACCTAGGAATTTTTAATACATATTGGCCGTCTTCACTAGCAAATGCATAAAAATCATGGCCTCGATTGAGGTAGATAAATTTTTGCTCCAAAAGATCTTGTATATTTTGAGAGCACTCTGGAGTAAGTACTTCCGTATCTAATTTTTGTATAATTTTTCCAGGACGAAAGTCACCTCTTACGTACAGGTAACCCTGTTGTATGATTACACACAATACACAGAAAAGAAAAAAGGGGAAAACTTTTTTCATACAAACTTATAGTAGAGAAAAAGGAGAAGTTATTCTCCTTTTTCTTTTTTACTCTCTTGAGGAGTTTCTTCAAACTCTTTAGGTGTTACCGCATCATCAAGCGGTGCATCTTTTAAATTTTGCTCAGTAGCTTCATCTGAAATAGGTAAAACTGATAAGTTTTTTTATTCTTCATTCAAAGGAGTTCCTTCTGGCAACGTAGAAGTTTGTGTTTGCTCAGAAATATTTGCAGGGACATCTAAAGCAACGTTTTCTTCTAATGACTCTCCTAGTTTTTCTTCAAGAAGGTTAGCTTCCAAAATTTCTTCATTTTGATTTTGGATCAATTTTTCTTTAATCAGTTTAGGCGGAGGTGGAATAAGACTTGTAAAAGGAGTTGCTTCGTTTGAAACGGACTCTTTTTTATGTTCTTTTTCCTTTTCTTTAGGTTTTTCAGTTTTAGGAGCAGAAGTTTTTTCAGCTGTGACTGCTTTTTTTCTTCGAGTTCTTCGTTTTTGCTTCACAGGCTCTTTTGCTTCTTGAGGAGCTTCCTTCGAAGCATCCTTGCCTCCACCAATTTTGATGGAGCGGTCCACGCCGACATTTTTAAGTACCATTCGTGTCTCTTTTAGTTCAATTACTTCGTAGTCACTAACAGGTAAAAGAAAAGACTTCGGTCGTTCTAAAGATCGATAAAAAATAGAATTCCCAAAGGACACGACTTCAAGGGCGTCCACATAATAATCTTCTTGAGTAACTCCCTTACTATTACGCAAAATAAGTTTGCATCCTTCACGAGGAGTAATCACTGTTTCAATAATAGGCTCGCGCGTAAAGTTCACTAAATTTCCATATATGTTAAAAGTTGTTATGTTTTTTATTCATAAGATCATACTATTTCTCCCAATAAGCCCTTCATATACTAGGATTGCACTATGCAATTTGGGAGGTAATCATTTTAAGCATGGCATTAATTTTCTTTCGTTGCAATATAATCAAGCAAATCAACAACACGTTGCGAATAACCGACTTCGTTGTCATACCATGCCACTAATTTAAAAAATCGTTTATTTAACGCAATTCCCGCTAAACTATCAAAAATAGCTGAAAATTGGCTTCCTATAAAATCGGTTGATACAACTTCTTCATCAGTATACTCTAATATTCCTTTTAAATAAGTTGCAGCAGCATTTTTCATCTCCTTACAAATTTCATCATAAGAAGTGTCACTTTCTAATTTCACAGTCAAATCCACGCAGGACACATCTGCAACAGGTACCCTAAAAGCCATTCCGGTAAGCTTCCCTTCCACTTCAGGAATACATTTTGCTACAGCTTTAGCTGCTCCTGTAGCTGCAGGAATAATATTTAAACTTGCAGCTCTGCCTCCTCTCCAGTCTTTATGGGATGGACCATCTACCGTTGGTTGAGAGGCTGTCATCGCATGCACTGTGGTCATCAAGGCCTCTTCTATCCCAAACTTGTCTAAAATTACTTTCGTAATCGGTGCTAAACAGTTCGTTGTACAAGAAGCATTACAAATTACAGTGTCTTTAGCAGGATTATATTGAGTATGATTTACCCCCATCACATAAGTAGGCATATCATCTTTTCCTGGAGCTGTAATAATGACTCTTTTAGCTCCAGCCTGTAAATGTTTCTTAGCCAAATCCATTTTCCTAAACAAGCCTGTCGACTCTACAACATAATCGACTCCTAAATCTTTCCAAGGAAGACTTGCTGGATCTTTTTCAGAGGTAACCTTAACTTCTTTCCCATTTACGATCAAATGGCCGTCTTTTGCATGAACCTCACCTTTAAACCTTCCATGTACACTATCATATTTCAATAAATAGGCGAGGCTATCCGCTGGAACTAGGTCATTGACGGCAACTATTTGTATGTCTTTGTGCATAAATGCTAATTTACACACAAGCCGCCCAATTCGGCCAAAACCATTTATAGCTACTTTTAAAGGCACTTTTAGCCTCCTAAATTTTATTTATAAATAGCCGAAATCATATCTTATAAAAAAATGATTGTAAAGAAAGATGGAACTCTTAGATATACTCAATAATGCAGTTTTCTGCATTATCACCAATACGTTTTTTTGTACGAACGATACGAGTATAACCACCAGCTCTTGTCTGATATTTATCCTTCAACTCTCCAAATAATTTAGACAATATCTTTCGATCTCCATTATATGCAGATAAATCACCTTTTTTTGCCAAGATTGTCTCTTTTCGAGTTAACGAATTTTTACGAATCATAAGCTTTGATACCACCATGCGTCTTGTGGCAAGAGTATCTCTTTTAGCTAAAGTAATCATACGATCTGCATATCGTCTGAGTTCTTTTGCTTTAGCTGGAGTTGTTTCTATTTTATCATGTAGGATCAAATTCTTTAAAAGATTTGCAATTAACGCGCGGCGATGTGATCCATTTCTACCTAATTTAAATGTGTGTTTTCCGTGTCTCATACTTCACTTCCTATCTTCTCTTCAAGATAATTTGAAATCATAGTTTTAATGTTATCCCTTGTAATGCCATATTTACTGAGATCCATTCCAAGACATAAGTTCATTTCTTCTAGTTTTTTCTTAATTTCAGTTAATGATTTTTTCCCAAAATTACGGAAACGAAGCATTTCTGATTCAGGCATTACCACAAGTTCTCCAATTGTATCGATATTGGCACTTTGCAAACAATTCGTAGATCTTACAGAAAGTTCTATCTCATTAATTTTCAAAGCAAGCTTAGACATGATCTCATCACGATCCTTATTCGTCTCTACTTCACCTTGATCAAAGGTTATAGAATGAGTCTTCAACTGTTCAAAAACAGCTAAATGTTGAATTCCTATTTGAGCTGCAAAAGTAAGCGCTTCTTCAGGAGTAACCCTTCCATCTGTTGTTACTTCAAAAATAAGTCGATCAAAATCTGTATCTTGTCCAACTCTTGTATTTTCGACATAATAATTTACAATTCGGACAGGTGAAAAAGCAGAATCAATGATAATTTCATCGATCATTCTCTCGATGTTATGGCGCTCAGAAGGAACATATCCGCTTCCAATTGCGACCTTTATATCAATTCGTTTATTGAAATGCTTAGTCACAGTAAATAAATGTAAATCTGGATTCACCATTTCAAAATCAGATTCTCCTATTACATCTTTTAGAGTTACTTTATAAGCACCACCTAATTCTTGTATTTGATCTTCTGTAAATTCTACCTGTTTTGAAAGAATTCTTGTTTCATGAGACCCTAATTCACTTGAAGGTAAATGCCTTAAAAGAGCTCCTTTAAAATTTAAAATAATATGTGTCATGTCTTCGATAACATCATCAATTGCAGTATATTCATGAGGAACATTTTCAAAACGTACAGACATAATAGCAGGGGCTTCTAAAGACGTAAGCATTACTCTACGTAGTGCATTACCAATGGTATGTCCAAACCCACGTTCGAATGGCTCGACTATAAAGCGTGCAAAAGTATCTGATTTTGCGGACTCTTCTACTTTGATATTATCTGGCATCTCAAATTTGCCATATCTAGTTGTCATTGTAATGGGCTCCTACTTAAGTTAAATGTTTATACACGACGTCTTTTTCGTGGGCGACAGCCATTGTGAGGAATCGGCGTTTTATCTCGAACAATCGTTACGTTCAATCCCGCACTAATAATTCCTCGTACTGCAGATTCCCTTCCAGCTCCAGGTCCTTTTAAATTCACTTCACACTCTTTCATTCCCAATCCCATTGCAACCTTAGCAGCATCTTGAGCTGCAACTGTAGCAGCAAAAGCGGAAGATTTTCGTGAGCCGCCAAAGTTCATCTTGCCCGCAGATGACCAAGCAATAATATTTCCAGCAGGATCTGCGATAGCTATAATTGTGTTATTAAAAGTGGCTTTTACATGAACAACGCCAGTAGGTATTGTTCTCGTTATTTTTTTCTTCGTTTTAACTACAGCCTTTTTTACCATTTGCTGTTTTGTTGTTTTTTTTCCTTTATCTTTAGCCAATTTTCAATCACTCCCTATATTTTCTTGTTAGCGATAGTTTTCTTTTTTCCTTTCCTCGTACGAGCATTCTTTTGAGTGCCTTGACCTCTAACGGGGAGTCCTAATCTGTGTCTTAATCCACGATAACTATGAATACTAATTAAACGTTTAATGTTATTTTGAATTTCTCTTCTTAAATCTCCTTCCACAGTGTATTGAGATTGAAGAATTATGTTTAACTTCCCTATGTCTTCCGATGTAAGGTCTTTAGCCTTCATATTCGGATCGAGATTTAATTTTTGAATGATTTCTTCAGCAAGTACACTTCCAATACCAAAAATATAGGTAAGGCTGATCACTAATCTCTTATTATCTGGGATATCGATTCCAATAACTCTGGGCATCTTTATAAGTCCTTTTTTCCGTAATAAAATAGCATAATATTTATAAAAAAAAAACCGTGAAGTTTCTACACCCTAAAAACTTAAGGCTTATAGTCATTCAAGCATGATTCAATTAAATTTATCTTTTGTTTAGAAAAATAAATTTAATTCTTCACTAGTTTCTTCCTCTGAATCTTCCTTTTTTCATAAAACCATCATAACGTTTCATTAATAAGTGAGATTCAATTTGTTTCATTGTATCCAAAATCACTCCTACCATAATAAGAAGTGACGTCCCTCCAAAAAAATGGCTAATTGTAGCATCAACCCCTAAAATTCTACCTACAAGAGAAGGCAAAATAGCGATCATTGCTAAAAAAACAGCTCCAGCCAGGGTAATACGATTCATTGTTTGCTCTAAAAATTCTTGAGTAGGCTTCCCTTGCCTTACACCAGGAATAAAAGCCCCATTTTTTTTCATGTCTGATGCAATTTGATCTGGCTTAAATTGTGTAGCAGTCCAAAAATAAGTAAAAAAGATGATCAAAGATACAAATAAAAGCATGTAAGTCCAGCTGCCCGGGGAAAGCATATTTGCAAAGGTTGAAAGCCATGTACCACGGCTTAAAAATTGTGCAACTGTCGCTGGAAGCATTAAAAATGATGAGGCAAATATAACAGGAATCACACCCGCATAATTAACTTTTAAAGGAATATAAGAATTTGATCCTTGAACTTCATTTCGACCCACAATTCTTCTTGCATATTGCAAGGGAATGCGCCTTTGCCCCTGTATGATTAAAATAGCTCCAATCGTAATAAATATAAAAATACCAAACAAAACGATTAAAGAGGCAAAGCTGAGTTGGCCCGGTTCTTGAGATTCAAGATTCAATTGTTTAATAATCGCACCTATTGTGCTAGGCAGTGAAGCTAAGATTCCAATGGTAATAATTAGACTGATTCCATTTCCAATGCCTTTTTCAGTAATTTGCTCACCAATCCACATTAAAAATAAAGTACCTGTTGTCATTGTTGCAATCATAGTTAAATAAAATAGCCATGGAATTCCAAACATCTGAAGATTCATCAATTCAGAAACTACAATACCGGAACTAGATGCATTCATTTGAATCGCATACTTTGCAAAAATACAAGATTGAAACATTGCTAACATAAGAGTTGCAATACGTGTCCACTTTGAAATTTTACGTCTTCCGTTATCTGTGCTTTCTCGTATTTCTCTTTGTAAAGAAGGAACAATAGCTACTAATAATTGTAAAATGATCGAAGCTGATATATAGGGCATAACACCTAATGCTAGTATTGTCATTTGAGCAAAAGCTCCACCCGAAAATATATCCATTAGCTGAAATAAATTTTGAGATCCACCTGTAGAGTGTTTAAATAAGTTAACCGCAACTTCACTGTTAATCCCAGGTACTGGAATAAATGCGCCAATCCTGCAAACGCACAAAAGCATTAAAGTAAAAAAGATTTTTTGTCTCAACTCTGGTATAAGAAAGATTCGTTTGATATTGTCTATCATTTTGAAGTCCTAGAGTGATTTTTATACTATTTTGAAGGAAATCTTTTTTTCTTCTAGTTTTTTTAACGCATTTTTTGAAAAATTTTGTGCTTCTATAGTTACTTTCTTGGTTAAATCACCGTTTGAAAGTATTTTTACACCACCTGGAACTTTTCTTGGGCAAAGACCTTTTTCTTTCAGTGTCATTAAATTAACCGTTTCACCATCTTGATAAAATTTTTCTATCGTGGATAAATTAAGAGCTAAATGCTCTTTACAAAACCGCCCTCTTGTAAATCCTCTTGTAGGTAATCGTTTGTAAAGAGGAACAGCTCCTCCTTCATATCCATATCTTCTTTTGTAACCAGATCTAGATCCATCACCCTTAATACCACGACAACTTGTTTTACCACGTTTTGATCCAGGACCACGCCCTACTCTCTGTATTTTTTTCTTAGGTCGGCTTACATTTTGTAGTTCATGTAGTTTCATAATGAATTCCTCTGTCTTCAAAGCATTTTTGTCGATTTCTAAGGTTTTTTAAGGCTTTTACTGTAGCCCTTACTTGATTTATCGGATTATTAGAGCCTAAGCTTTTCGCAACAACATCTCGCACCCCTGCTAGTTCTAAAACAGAGCGTATTTTAGATCCAGCTACTACTCCCGTACCTTCTGGAGCCGGTCTTAAAAGAAGTTTTGCTCCATCCCAATCAACGATGATTTCATGAGGAATCGTTGTTCCTTCCATTTCAAAAGTAAATACATTCTTTTTTGCTATTTCTGATCCTTTTCTGATAGCGTCAGAAACTTCATTAGCTTTTGCAAATCCATAACCGACTTTCCCATTAGTGTCACCCACCAAAATAAGAGCCGAAAAACTAAATTTACGCCCTCCTTTGACAACTTTTGAGCATCGATTGATATAAAGAACTTTTTCCTCTAAATCTGATTCATCTTCTTGCTTTTTTTTAGACATCTATGTTCCTGCTTTAAAATTTTAATCCTGCTTCACGAGCGGCCTTGGCAAGTTCTGCAATCAATCCATGGAATTTAAATCGACCACGATCGAAAATAGCTGATTCTATTTTCTTTTCCTTTGCAGCATTTCCAATTAATTTCCCAATATGAGCAGCTGCATCTTTTGATTTATTACTCAACTTTTCTTCTTTCAAGGATTTTGAACCAGTTCCAATTCCAAAAAGAGTCACTCCCGATTCGTCATCTATGAGTTGAGCTGAAATATGTTTATTGGTCTTATAGACCGCTAATCTAGGTTTTTTAGCTGTACCTTTTAATTTTTTTCGGACTCTTTTTATTCGAGTTTTTCTTATTTTATTTCTTTTACTTAAAGAAGATTCCATTAATTTAACCCTTACTTTGCCTTAGCAGATTTACCTGCTTTTTTACGTACATATTCATTTTCATAACGAATGCCTTTACCTTTATAAGGCTCAGGAGGTCTTGTACTTCGTATTTTTGCAGCAAATTGCCCTATGTTTTGCTTATCAACACCATGAAGAACAATTGTTGTAGATTTATCAACCTTAACTTCAATCCCCTCAGGAATATCAAGCTCTGTAGGGTGTGAATAGCCTACTTGTAAATCAAGTTTCTTTCCTTTAATAGCAGCTCGATATCCAACTCCGATTAAAGTCAATTTTTTTTCAAAACCAACAGATACACCAATGACCATATTATTGATCAATGAACGATACAGACCATGAAACTTTCCGTTTGAATGAATTTTTTCATCGATAGAAACGTCAAGTATACCTTCATTGATCGAAAGCTTAATACCTTCCATCAACTGTTGTTCTAAATGACCTTTAGGCCCTTTGACAACAACAACATTGTTTTCAACCTTTACTTCCACACCTTTGGGAAGTTTAATTGAAGATTTTCCTAATCTAGACATGTTTTAAACCCTTCTCTTTACCAGACATAACACCAAACTTCGCCACCAACTTTTTCTTTACGCGCTGTTTCACCATCGATCACCCCTTTTGAAGTTGAAAGGATAGTAATGCCCATTCCATTTAAAACCCTAGGAATTGCTGTACTTTTTACATACTTTCTAAGCCCTGGCTTTGATATACGCTTCAATCCATTTAAGATAGATTTTCTAGAGCTATATTTTAAAAACACACGTAATTTTCGCTTGTTTTTATCGATTAAAAAATTCCCGATAAATCCTTGTTCTTTCAAGATTTTAACTATTTGCATTTTTGCATTGCTGATCACTAAATCAACGTATCGATGTTTAGCCTGATTTGCATTTCTTATCTTGGTGATACACTCTGAAATCGGGTCGTTAAATGACATACAATAAATTCCTCCGTTAATCGTTAAATGGAAAACCAAGATTTTTTAATAAAGTAACACATTCTTCATCCGTATGAGCTGAAGTCACAAAATTGAGATTCATACCCTGTACTCTTTTGACTTCATCTAAATTTATTTCAGGATAAATTTGTTGATCTACAATCCCTACGCTATAATTTCCTTGGCCATCACACTTAGGCTTAAACCCACGAAAATCACGAATTCTAGGTGCTATGATATTACAAAAACGATCTAAAAAATCATACATTCTCTTTTTACGAAGAGTCACCATTAAACCAACTGGAGTCTTTTCTCTTAACTTAAAATTAGAAATTGATTTCTTTGCTTTTGTCACAATTGGTTTTTGCCCAGATAAACTTGCGAGCTCTTTAATATGATCTTGTAGAGCATTTTTATCTTTCATAGCTTCAGCAATACCCATGCTAATAACTATTTTTTTTAAACAAGGCACTTGCATAACATTTTTATAGCTACCCTTTTCTTTTAAATTAGGGACTATCTCTTCAACGTATTTTTTTTGTAATCTAGACATTTTTTTATCCAACATGTTTTTTGAGGGATCGATAGACAATTTCTTTTCCATTCTCTTTATAAATCAAATTTTTATCATTATCTGTTCTTTGCACGTGTAACTTCACAGGCTTTCCTGCTTCTGAACAAACTTGTATATTTGAAATATGGATAGGCATTTCCATTTCAACAATTTGAGATGTTTGTTCTTGCTTTTGTCTTTTCATATGTTTTTTTCTTATGTTAATACCCTGAATGATAACCCTATTTGAACTACGAGACATTACAGTGCCCGTTTTCCCTCTATCATTACCGCTTGTTACAATAACGCGGTCTCCTGTACGAATCCATTTATTCATCATAGTTTTATTTTTCATGTTCTTTCCTTTATATTACCTCTGGAGCAAGCGATGAAATCTTAATAAATCCTGCTTCTCTTACTTCACGTGCGATTGATCCAAAAATCCGAGTGCCTTTAGGATTTTTTTTATCATCAATAATAACGCAGCTATTATCATAAAAACGTAAAACAGATCCATCGGATCTTCTAATATGGCTTTTTGTACGAACCACTACAGCCCTTACAATTTCACCTTTTTTTACATTTGCTTTCGGATCTGCTTCTTTAACTGAACAAATAATGAGATCGCCTACTTTGGCATATCTCTTTCTTGTTCCTCCGAGAACTTTAAAACATTTTACCTTTTTTGCTCCCGTATTATCTGCCACTTCTAGTTCTGTTTCTTGTTGAATCATTATATCCTCTTCAAGATTTTACCTTGTCTAGAACCCTCCACCTCTTCATCTTTGATACAGGACGAGTTTCCATAATTGTTACTAGATCACCTTGTTTAATATCTTCGTTTTCGTTATGAGCATAATATTTTTTCCAACGCTCAACAAGTTTGTTGTAACGTGGGTGTCGTACTCTACGTACAACTTTCACAACTACCGTCTTTTCCATTTTATTGGATATCACCTCACCACTCAAAGTTTTGCGTAGCTTTCTTTCCATATCAATCCTTCTTCTCTTTTTGTTTTTCCGTCAAAATGGTTAAGATTCTAACTTTCGTTTTTTTACTTTGTTTTAAAAAATGAGGCTTTTCTAATTTTCGAGACATTTTTAATTCGTTTCTAAGTTCAAAAATCGTTTTTTTACAATCTTCTAGTCTCGCTTCTAACTCTTCTTTTGTTTGCTCTCTGATTTCTTTTGCTTTCATAACAATTATACTTGCTCCACTCGTTCGACAAAACGTGTTTTAAGGGCCAATTTTGCAGCTGCTAATCGGAGTGCTTTTTGCGCTTCTTTTTTTGAAACGTTCCCTACTTCAAATAAAATACGTCCAGGTCGTACAACAGCAACCCAATGATCAGTAGAGCCTTTTCCTTTACCCATTCTTGTTTCTGCAGGTTTTTTACTCACAGGCTTGTCAGGAAATATTCGTATCCACACTTTTCCTCTTCGAGCAAAAGTTCTGTTGATGGTAACTCGACAAGCTTCAATTTGACGATTTGTAATCCATCCTCTATCGAGAACCTGCATTCCATAATCACCGAATGCGATAAAAGTTCCTGCTTTTGAAAGCCCTCTAAAATTCCCTTTTTGCTTCTTTCTATATTTTGTTCTTGATGGTAATAAAGTCATGTTTAGCCTCCCTTACCTTTCGAAGCCAGAATTTCTTCGCCGCGATTGATCCATACTTTTACACCAATAGAGCCATAAGTTGTTTCCGCTCTTCCTACACCATAATCAATATCTGCCCTTATGGTATGAAGAGGAATACGGCCTTCTTTATACCATTCAGTACGAGCAATTTCTGCCCCTCCAATTCTTCCAGAAAGTGCAATCTTAATTCCAGCAGCTCCTGCATCCATGCTTGTTTGAATTGATTTTTTCAAAGCTCTACGAAAAGGGATTCTCCTTTCCAATTGCTTTGCAATTCCATCCGCTACAAGTTTAGCATCGAGGTCGGGGCGTTTGATTTCCTCTACTTCAATCCAAACTTCTTGATTCGTTAATTTACGAAGTTCGTTTTTAATCGAATCAATTTCAGCACCTTTCTTACCGATAACAAGACCTGGTCTTGCTGTATGAATGGTAACTTCTATTTTTCCACTCATTCGCTTGATCGTTAATTTGGAGGTGCCCATACATGCTGGTTTTTTCATCAGAAATTCTCGTATCATACGATCTTCAGCTAGTAGCTTTCCAAACTCTTGTTTGTTAGCATACCAATTTGAAATCCATTTTTTCCTTCTAACTAGTCGAAAACCAGTAGGCGATACTTTTTGTCCCATTTCTTCTCCTATTCTGTAGAAACTACAATGGTAAAATGACTTGTTCTTTTCATAATCGGAACACGTCCTCCACGATTTTTTGGCTTAGCCCTTTTTATAGTGGGACCTTCATCTACGCGTACTTCATGAATCATCAATTTTTCACGAGAAACTTCTAAATTCACTTCAGCATTTGCGACAGCACTGTGCAATGTTTTTGAAAGCAACCTAGCACCTTTTAAAGGTGAATTCTCAAGTTGTAAAGTTGCATTTTCAACATTCTGTCCTCTGATAAGCCCTGCAGCCAATCTTGCCTTTCTAGGGCTGATTCTTACGTATTTAGTTTTAGCTCTTGCAAATTGCATTATTTATACTCTTTTTTAAGTAGATCTCTTAGCAACATGACCTTTAAAGGTTCTTGTTGGTGAAAATTCCCCAAGTCTATGTCCTACCATATTTTCAGAAACAAAAACTGGAATGAATTTTCTACCGTTATGAACTTCAAAATTATGTCCGATCATTTCAGGAATAATCATAGAACGCCTTGACCAAGTTTTAATCGGCCTTTTCGTTCCTTGTTGGTTCTGTTCTTGGACCTTTTTTAATAAATGATGATCTACAAATGGTCCTTTTTTTAATGATCTAGCCATACAATTCTTACCTTTACTTCTTGCGCTTTTTCACAATCCATTTGTTTGTTTTTTGTTTCGAACGAGTTCGATAACCCTTGGTAAATTGAGCCCAAGGAGTTTGGGGTTCGTTCCCCTTACTTTTCCCTTCTCCTCCACCATGTGGGTGATCAACTGGGTTCATTGCAACCCCTCGAACAGTGGGGCGAATTCCTCTCCAACGAGATCTTCCTGCTTTAGCATCAACTCTAAGGCTATGCTCTGCATTCGATAACACACCAAAAGTAGCTCTACAGTTTTCGTTAATTAAGCGAGCTTCGCCAGAAGGCATTTTTATGGTTGCATACCCGCCGCTTCTCGCTAAAAGTTGAGCAGAAATACCAGCTGATCTTACAAGCTTTCCCCCTCTTCCGGGATAAAGCTCAATATTATGAATAACCGAACCCAAAGGCATAGCTTTGAGTTTCATACAGATGCCCACTTTAAAAGGCGGCTCATCACTCGTAGAGATTTTATCTCCTACTTTTAACCCTTGAGGGGCTAAAATATACCTTTTTTCTCCATCAATATAATGAAGTAAAGCTATATGGGCTGAACGATTTGGGTCATATTCAATTGAGGCAACTTTGGCCCCTATACCTAATTTATCCCTTTTAAAATCTATAAGCCGATAAATTCTTTTATGCCCACCACCACGGTGTCGACAGGTAATATGGCCAAGGTTATTGCGTCCATTTATCCTTTTTTTTGCTTGAGTCAAGTTCTTTTGTCTTTTCTTCTTTGTGATTTCTCCAAAGCTTGGAAGAACTAGCTTTCTCTGACTCGGAGTAATAGGTCTAAATTTCTTTGTCATTCCTTTTCTCTATACCTCATCGATAACATCACCGGGCTCTAGCGTAACAATAGCTTTCTTTAAGGAATCGGTTTTCCCCAAACGCCCTCGGACCCTTCTTTTTTTCGGTTTTTTATTGATTGTATTCACAGAAACCACCTTAATGTTTTTTTGAGCATAAATCCCTTCAATCGCTGCTGCGATTTGTGGTTTATTTGCTCTTTTATCAACTATAAAAACATACATTGGTTTATTACATTTTCGCGTACATGCATTCGAATTTGATTCTTGCAAATTTTCTAGCATACGAGATTTTTCAGTAACGTGTCGGTGCTTTATTACATCGTATAATTCCATTTAATCCTAGCTCCCTAAAATGGCTAAAAATTCATCAACTGAAGCATCCATAACAATAATATTTTCAGCCAAAAGCAAGTCATAACCATTTATATTGATCGTTTTCATAAATTCAGCTTTGGGAATATTTCTCATGCTTCTAATAAACACATGATGATCCTCGCCTTTAGCGCCCAAGAAAAGAACACGTTTCCCATCTGTGTTTATGCTTTTCAAAAATTGATACACAGATTTCGTCTTGGGTTGAGTCATCTTTGACATTTCAAGAACCATTACTCCATTTTGATGGATTTTGTCTGTTAAGATCGAAGCAACCGCAGCTTTTCTCTCTTTTTTATTAATACGTACATGCTGTTTAAATTTTGGTTTTGGTCCAAATACAATCCCCCCTCCTCTATATTGAGGTGTAGAGATCGCACCTTGACGAGCTTTCCCTGAACCTTTTTGAGGGTGCGGCTTGCTTTTAGTTGATCGAATTTCAGCTCTGCCTTTCGTATTCGCTGACCATTGACGTGCATTTTTTCGTATAGCTACTATGTAATCTTTAATCATTTGAGCATGAGCAGGCTCCCCCAAGAGCTTTTCGTCAATTTTCACCTCTCCTGTTTCTTTTCCAGTTAGGTCGTATTTCTTAAGTACTGTCACTGTTCCTCACTCCAATTATTTTTTCTTAGCTTTCGAAATATAAACGATACTTCCCCGACTCCCAGGAATAGCCCCCTGAACGATCAAGACATTATTTGCTTCATCCACCATAATGACCTTCAGATTTTGGACTGTTTTTCTTTCTCCTCCCATACGAGAGGCTCTCTTTCCTCCAGGAAACGAACGACCCGGCGTAGAACGCATACCCGTAGATCCAGCTGATCGATGAAACCCCGAGCCATGCGCTGCAGGCCCCCCTTTAAAACCGTGCAATTTCATTACACCCTGAAAGCCTTTCCCCTTTGAAGTCCCTATTATATCCACATACTTAACATCATTAAAATAACTGAGGCTAACCTCAGAACCTGATTGGAATTCATCAATATTTTCAACACGCGATTCCGTGAGATGGCTACAAGGAGAAACCTTAGACTTTGCAAAAAAGCCTCTAATCGGTTTTTTCAATTTTTTTTCTGACACTTTAAACGCACCCAGCTGAACACCGGTATAACCATTTTTTTCTTTGCTTTTGATACTTGTAATCATATTTGGTTCAGCAGAAATAACAGTACAGACCACTAGTCGGCCTTCTTCATCAAAAACCTGCGTCATTCCTTTCTTTTTCCCAATTAACTTCAACGACATAAACATTTCCTTATTCAAAAATCTGGGATTTTATTCTTTCGATTGCCTTCTAAGCCGCTTAGCGGCTTAAGTTACTTATATATGATGGGCTCGTAATTACAGTCTTTTTAAGATTTTCTTAAAAGACTAAAAAGTAGACTACCAAATGGCTTTATTTAGCTCAATCTCAATCTTTAACTTCTTTCTATTTTTTCTCTAAAATTTTATATCAATCACGATTCAAGGATCGTTTTTTGAGCTCTAAAACAGTACTTCAAATCAACAATCATAAAATAGGTCCCTATTATTTCAGGTGAAAGTTTTCTTATTTTTATTTCAGAGAAGAGCTTTCCCCCTTTCTCGAAATTGATCAGAAACAAGACCCCAAAATTGATCTGCTTTTAGCTCACAATAGTTCTTATTTTATAAAAATCTCTTCACCATCTTTCAAAAGCCTTTTACTTTTTAAAATTTTACTACAGTCTTTATTTTCGGTATGGATCCATTTTTTTAAATGACACACACGCGTATTCAAGGGGACTTGTAAAATTTCTTTTTTCTCATCTCTCAAAATAAAAATTGTTATATTTTCGCGCTCTGGAATGAAAATTCTTTCCGATACTTCGATTTTTTTTTCAAGATTTAAAGATTTTAAATCAGATTGTTTTGTCGTTTTTGCTTGTTTTAATACTTTTTTTAAACAGGTGCCTTGAGTCACCGTATAAACACCAGGCTTCTTTACAGCACCTTCGATTACTACTTGTATTTTCTTCAATGGCCTTTCAACTAAATCTTCGCTTTGAATAATTTCCGCTGTATCTGCGCTGTTAATCAATGATTTTAACGACACTGATGCAATAAAACCTAAAATCGCAATGATTAAAAACCATTCATAATAAGAAATACTTTCTTTTTTTTTAGGCACCCGCTCCTTTGAGGGGTAGGGGCCCATTTCTTTGCTCTTCAAGTTTATACGTCATACTCCTTTCATACATGTCGCTAATGAGCAACAATGAAAGCGTTGCAATACCAGCTACAGCTGTCGTAATAAACGCTAAACCTGTAAAAATCTGTAAAATAGCAAGCGCTGTAGTAGCTATAGATACAACCGTAGCAGCTACTTTAAGAACGCGTAAATTAGAAAGCTCCTTTGCTATATTACCTTTACTTACTTCTCGTGTTTTTTCATTAACAAGCGTTTCTGCTTCTAAATTAGAATCTTGGCCATAAAGTTCATATAAATCGTAACTATCAAGCATTGCATCTACTGCGCATGCAGTCAGCATTAGAGGAACAATTATATTTCCAGGTAGTGCAGGTGTAACAAACAAAGCAGCTTTAGCTGATTCTCTTATTACCTCAAACCCACTGTAAACAACTTCCTTTAATTTGGAGCACTCGCCTTCACGTTGATATAACTGAAAATTGTTGGAAAATGCAGATATCTCAGCTATTAACTGCGTTGCAACACAAAATGTTCCAGCTGTTTGAAAGTTTTTCCCTAAATCTTTTATATATTCAGGAAGCTTTCCTCCCACTAATTCAATAGACTCTCCAAGAAAACCCATGAAAAATGCGTTTGTCTTAGCACTATAAAAACAGTCCCGTAAAGCTTCGCAATAATCACTGCTTCTAGGTATGAATGGCGTCGTTGCTGACATTTTTAAAACCTCTTTATTTTTTATTCAGATAATTTTGAAATTTTTAGTTCGAATTTAATATTTAATCGCTTTGTTTAAGCAAGAGCTACAAGAGGCGGATATACCAGCTGCGTGTGCTTCTCATTTAATAATTTTTCTGTTTTAAACCTTGGATATAGATCTTTTATAATCCCCACTACAAAAGTAGTCGTTTTAATAGCAAGCATGTAAGCAGGAAGAATCCCTAAAGCTGCACTAAAAAGACCGATTACATGCGCAAAAATGGATGAAACTGCTTTTGCCATTTTAATATAACACTCTCTTGTATTCTCTTTTCTCACTGAATTTATCTCTAATCTTGCTCCCACTTTATCCATTGTATTTTGTGTAATAACTTCAACATTCTGAAGCTTTTGATACGCATCTACGAGCTCAATTGAATTTTTAGATATATCGGCAAATATATTACAAGATTTACAGGCAGCTGCATATTGAGGAAGAATTAGCATTGCAACTAATGATCCACTTTCAATGACTTCTAGAGATTTTAAGCAAAGAAAAACTTGATTTACATTACTTGTACATTGAGCATAATTACTAGACGCCATAAGCATTTTTCCTACATCACTTATATGTTTAGGAATCGCACAAATCGGAATGCTTATTCGAAACTGTGAAGCCAGCTTAACCCATGTTGGAAGATTTTGATCTAAACTCTTAGCCACATCATCAATAACTAGAAAAAATTTAGATACTTTAAAGATACCAAGTCCTGATCCCACATATCCTTCAAAAGCTTTCACATAATCAACCCATTCAGGCTTAAATTGATGATTTCCTCTTATTCCTGCTGCTGCTGCCATTCAGAACTCCTTTCGAAAAATTAATTATTTATTTTACGTCAGATAGTTTACATCTTCTTTGCTTTAAAAGAAAGTGTTAAGATTTTCTGGGTGTTATAGGCCTAGAATCAGACTTTGGGTATATCTTTCCTAAAAGTAGGGGAAAAAAATTCACTAAAATTGAGCTTATTTCCACGAGTTAAAAAACGTCTTTGAATGCCTTAAGGAAACTTTACTACCTTTACTTTTCAGTATCCATTTTTAGAAAAATACGCCCGAAATTTAGGCTATGAAGCTGAAAAAATAAGAAAACAGATATTTTCAAAAATTAAATTTAGAAATAGCTGAGAATCAAGCCCATTTTAATGACTGAGAAGAGCCTTGAAGACCACGAAGAAACTGTGATGCATTCACTTTTTGCTTTCCCTCGATTTGAAGCTCCTCAATTTCTAAAGAGTTTTCTTGGCAAGCAACGATAAGTTTAGATTTTTCAAAAAAAATTTCACCAGGAACCCCTTTTTTATCCGAAATATGTGTTTTAAGAATTTTAATACGTTTTTTTTTATTATTCAGAAAACTCCAGCACCAAGCTCCTGGTTTTGGCGATAAAGATCGGATCAAGTTATGATTTTTTTTTGCTGTATCCTTCCAAGAAATTTCAAATTCTTGTGGATTTAATTTTTTTGCATAGGTGGAAAGGGAGTCTTCTTGAGGCTTTCGTATAACTTCTTTTTTTTGGAAAGATCGGAGCGTTTTTAAAAGAAGAGGTCCTGAAATTTCCATCAGCTCCTTTTCTAGTTCTCCGAAAGTCATACTGATGGGAATGATAACTTCTTGCGTACTTAGAATATCCCCTGTATCAAGACCCGCATCCATTTTCATAATCGTAATACCTGTTTTTTTCTCTCCGTTCATCAAAGCTCTTTGAATCGGAGCGGCTCCTCGGTATTTAGGCAGTAAGGAAGTATGAACGTTAATCGTTGCTTCTATCGGAATATCTAAGAGTTTTTGCTTTAAAATTTGCCCATAAGAAACCGTAACATAAAAATCTGCTTTTATTTTTTTTAATTGGGATAAAAAATTTTCATCCGATGCTTTTTCAGGCTGAAAAAGAGGCGAATTGGGAAAACATTTTAAAGCCGTTTCTTTTACTTCACTATAGACAATTTTTTGAGAGCGTCCCCTAGGACGATCAGGCTGTGTTACAATCGCTACAATTTGCAGTTTTTGCGTAAATAAATATTCCAGTACATAAGCTGCGAAAGCAGGCGTTCCAAAAAAAATAACTTTCATAAAAATCAGATCTTTTCAGCTGCAAAAATATCATCGAGCTCTTCTTGAGACAGCTCTTCAGGCTGTTTTTGACAAATTCCTTTAAGACCAATAAGTCCCCTTTTGGATGTATGACAAAAATGGATCCAATGCATAACTTCAGGAATAAGTTCCACTTCTTTATTCATCCGTTTAAGTGCATCGTCAAGCCTAAGACCCGAACGATAGGTAATTCTGAATGCTTTGCTTAAATGTTTTCGAACCTCTAATGAAAATCCATGCCTTTTTAAACCTACAATATTGATTCCCCCAAATTTGTAAGGAAATCCACCTCCGACTGTATAAGGAGGTACATCATTAGAGACACGGCTAAATCCCCCAACCATTGCATATTTTCCAATACGAGAATATTGATGTACAGGGGTCATTCCGCCGATAACCGCATAATCTTCAATCACGACATATCCTGCAAGCATAGCATTATTTGTCATAATAACTCGATTCCCTACTTGGCAATTATGAGCAATATGACAATATGACATAATCAAGCATTCATCACCAATTGACACAACAGATCCTTCACCACATGAAGAATTTATTGTTGTATACTCCCGAATTTGGCAATTTTTACCAATTTTAACATAAGTTTTTTCGCCGCGATATTTTAAATTTTGTGTTTTTGTTCCGATCACAGCTCCTGGCCAAATAACAGAGCCTTCCCCGATAGTTGTATGTCCGCCAATGTAAGCATGTGATTTAATAATTGTGTTATTTTTTAAAACAACATCTTTTTTCACAACGGCAAAAGGTTCAATAGTCACATTTTCGCCAATTTCAGCTCCGTCTTCAATGAATGCTTTAGGATGAATGTCTGACATGTGTATCCATTTTTATAACTTTTAGTAATAAGTTGTCTTTTATATCAATTATAACTCAAAACTCTAGATTTTTAACTGTGCTAAAGTTCCTCAAATTAAAAATCACAAATAGGTCTCTATTAATATTGCCTTACTTATAATCTTTGATTTGAGGGACTTTATACATGGCTTAAAAGTCACTTTTTGAATCCTGATTGGTATAGTGATTTTCCTCAATAATTTTTTAAGCTTCATTGCACTATAGTTGACTTTTTTCCACAAGTGCAAAACTTAATTCTGCCTCAACAGCAATACTTTCATTAATCATCGCTTTGGCTTTGATTTTACCTCCGTTTCCACTTATATGGAGCCCTTTCACATGAAAGTACAAAATATCTCCTGGAAACACAGGTTTTCTGAATTTTGCATAGGCTACATTAAGAAGAACAGCAATTTTTTTATCGTAGCCTTTTTTATGAACTAAAATGCCTCCTGTTTGTGCCATTGCCTCTAAAATAAGCACTCCTGGCATAATCGGAGCCTCAGGAAAATGTCCCTGAAAAAAAGGTTCATTCATTGTTAGATTTTTTTGACCTATAATTTCATTTTCTTGTAAATCGATGGAAATAATGCGATCTACTAATAAAAAGGGATATCTATGCGGCAAAATTTCCGCAATCTCTTTCGCATTTATTATAAAAGAATTTTTAGATTTTTCAGCTCCCATCAACTCGTTTCTCCATGAATATGTTTTTTTAATTTTTTACTGAATACTACATTGGAATAATGGCCAGAGCGAACAGAAATGATATGCGCACAAATTGGCATTCCTATTAAAGATAAATCTCCAATTAAATCCAAAATTTTATGTCGAGCCATTTCATTTTTAAACCGTAATCCTTCGAGATTTGCAATCTTATGATCTTTGATCATCACTGCATTTTGTAAACTAGCCCCTTTTAGAAGTCCTTGTTTAAGTAGTGGTTCAATTTCTTCATAAAGAGAAAAGGTACGACAAGGAGCAATTTCTTTCTTATATTTTTCTATATCCATTTTAAAAGAAAAATATTGAGAATCTAAAAGAGAACTTCTTGGATCATGAAGAGTATAACTAATTTTAAATCCTTCAAAAGGAAGAGCAATTAGACAAACTTCACCTTCAGACCAATAAACCGGCTCCTTTAAAATAAAAATTTCTTTAGGTTGGTTTAAAGAGCAGACTTTAGCCTCTTCAAGCATTTCTACAAATAAAGAAGCGCTTCCATCTCCAACAGGAATTTCTGGAGCATCCAACTGAATTTCAAGGTTATCAATCTGGTATGCACTTAAAGCTGAAAGTAAATGCTCTACAGTTTGAACGCTTGCTTTTGAACAAAGAAGTTGGGTACACCTTGGAGTATTTTTTATATATTCAACATCAGCTGGTATAAGAGGACTATCAGATAAATCTAATCTACGAAATTGAATTCCATATCCAGCCTCTTTGGGTACAAGACAAAGCCTAACCTTTTTACCTGTAAAAAGGCCTATTCCAAACCTTGAAACTTCTTTTTGAATCGTTTGTTGTAAAGGCTTGTTTAAATCGGTCAAAAATCACCTCTTAATACTGTAAGCAAAAAAAATGGGAAGAACCTTAGAATATATAGGCATGAAGCCTTTTGAAAAGTATGATTTTTAATTCGATTCTCTACCTTACTGAGTAAGGATAAAAAGTTATCTCACAATTTCTTTTTGAGCAAGTCTAAATTTTAAGGGCTGTTGCAACCTAAAAACCTACCCTATTACTTGAATGATATCTTTTTTTCCCATTTTAGATTTTTTTTGTCTCTTTTTTGATAAACTTTATAAATTTTCTCTTCAAAAGTACGATTTTGAGCTTCGGAAAAGGGATGCTCCTAAATAGCTTATACAAAGCAAAAAGGAAAGCCCCACAATTAAAAAATCTCCTATATACGTGTATAATGTGCGGTAAGAATAAAGAGGGATTTGTACATGTATTGCCCCTGAGAGATTTTCATAAGATTGATTGGAATCAACAAAAGTTGAAAGAACCCTCCCAAAAGAATCAATTACACCTGTAATCCCTGTATTTGTCGCACGAACTAAGGGAACTCCATTTTCTACAGATCTTAAAATCCCATGATCAAAGTGTTGTTTTGATAAACTAGTTTGAGGAAACCAAACATCATTTGAAATATTTACAAACATCTGTGCACCAAGAAGCCTCCCTTCTCGAATCAAATTCGCATAGGTTTCTTCATAACAAATAGATACTGAAAAAGGAACTTTCCCTTTTGAAAATACCATTGCTTTCTCCCCTGGTTCAAAAAAATCAGAAATTCCTAATTGTGCAGCTAAAGTATAGCACCATTGAAAAGGTAAATATTCAGCTAAGGGAACTAAAACTCTTTTTTCATATCTTTGAGGGGCAAAATTTTTAGGTGTAAAATGAAATGCAGCATTATAGCTTTTTTTTAACTGAGAATCATAATCATCTAAACCTATAACAAGCTCTGCATCAAAATGATTAGCTATTGCTTGCGCCCAAAAAGCATTGTTCACTTTCCACTCAGGAAACGACTGAGCTAGGGGTTCTTTTAAAGAGGGAAGTGAAGAAAGAGCTTTTTCTCCAAATTCTTGTTGCCAAATAGCAATAAAAGTTTCCAAATAATAAATATTATTAAAGGCCTTAAAAGGTAATGCTGCTTCAGGAAGGACGATTAAATCAATTTTTTTCCCTTGATGTTCTTTTAAATAAGAAAGAATCCTCCGCCACTGTTCTGTAGGTGCTATAAAGGAAGATTCTGAAAAAAAAGGTTCCTTTTCTTCGGGTAACAGAGAAGTTTGAATCAAAATAACGGAAGCATTTTTTTCGGATAAAAATTGGGGTTCATGAATTTTTTGTTGAATATAACCAAAAATGAAAGGAACTATACCTAAAACCAACCAAACAATGGTTTTTCTTAAACATTTTTTTAAAAAAAGAGCATTAAAAGCAAAAACATTGACTAAAATCACCCAAAATGAAAGGCCATATATTCCCCATAAAGAAGCAAACCCCCTACTTAACTGATGAGAAGCTAAAGCAAGACCTGCAGGATTCCAGGTAAATCCACAAATGAAATATACACGAAGCCATTCCATAATTACCCAAAAAGCTGAAATCATAAACATACGATGGTAAGAAAAAGAACAATTTTTTTTCGGAAGAAGTAAGGTTAAAAAGCCAAACTGAAAGCCTATTGAAATTAATAAAAAGGCATATACAATAAGGATGTAAATCCCCTGATATTTTAAGGAAACCATCCAAGAAAGCTGAATAGACTGTACGCACAAAAACCAAATCACCCCTCCTAAAAACCGTCCTTTTGATGAAAACGGCCAAATTGCTCGGAAAAAAAGGGCGTACCCTAAAAAAGCACTCACAATTCCAAACAAGAAAAATCCAGCAGGCTGTCCTAAAGACACAAAGAGCAAACTTGCCAAAAAATAGAAAAAGGAAACTTTCTTTTTTTCAATTACTAGATTATTCATCATTATTAAGATCAGG
>PVBE012184710.1_pt1 | contig 23289 bp, 19 predicted proteins | sample 1631181 | NCBI WGS metagenome assembly PVBE01 (sample SAMN08397723, study PRJNA350692) | Marine metagenome, whole genome shotgun sequencing project. | isolation source: water | place: Pacific Ocean | collected 2012-04 | reverse complement strand
TAGCAGGAGCATATAGTATTGTTGTTATGGACAATGTAGGGTGTCAAGCGATTGGAACAGTAAACATTACAGATATTGGAGGGCCAATAATTAATTCTAGTGTAGGCTCTGATGAATTATGCTTAGGTTCTTGTGATGGGTCTATCATTATCAATGCAACTGGAGCTAATCTTTTCAGCGTAGATAATGGCATATCTTTTCAAACGCTAAACACCTTTAATGGCTTATGTTCTGGCACTTATGACATTGTTGTAGAAGATAATTTTGGATGTCAAGCTATTGATCAAGTTATTATTAATCAACCTACTATATTAACCTTTGCAGTTACTAGTGTAGATTTGCTGTGTTTTGGAGTTTGTACTGGAGAAATCGACTTTACAGCTCAAGGAGGCACGCCTCCATATCAATACAGTATCGACAATGGGTTAACTTTTCAGCAAGCTGGTCTATTTAATAATCTTTGCCAAGGAGTATATGATGCTATTGTTCAAGATGCAAATGGTTGCCAAACATTAGGGCAAAATGTATTAATTGCTGAACCTCCTGAATTAACCATGTTATTAGGCGTCACTAATGAAACTTGTTTTGGAGCATGTGACGGAATGATTAATTCAATTCCTGCTGGAGGAACAGGTGCTGGAACTTACAATTATAGCTGGACACCAGCCTTAGGTAATTTACCTTTAATAACAAATTTATGTGTTGGAAATTATTCATTAACTGTTACTGATGCTAATGGCTGTACAGTGACCTCAAATGAAGTTATTACCGGTCCTCAAGCTGTAGCAATCAATAGCATATCTGTAACAGATGAACTCTGTAATGGGGATTGTTCTGGAAGTATTGATATTAATGCTTCTGGTGCAACTTTATACAGTATTGATGGAGTTAACTTTCAAACTAATAATATTTTTTCTTCCCTTTGCGCTAACAGCTACACTGTTTATATAGAAGATAACAATGGATGTTCAGCTTCAAGTCCTGTTGTTGTTTCATCCCCACCACTAGTAAATATACAACCATTAAATAATAGCACTATTTGTATTGGCAATTCAATTCAGCTTCAGGGGAGTTGTAGTGGCGGCACAGGAACTTTTACTTATGTGTGGGACAATGGAGCCACCACTCAAACCATTACGGTTTCTCCATCTACTAATCAAACATTTTGTGTAACAGGCACTGATCAAAACGGATGTGTTTCAAACAGTGAATGTGCAACTATTACAGTAAACCCTCCTCTTTCTGTTCAAGCGCAAAGTGATCAAACTATTTGTAATGGTCAATCTGCCAATATATCTGCTACTGGGTCAGGTGGTGATAGTGGCCCTTATACATATACTTGGGATCAAGGGCTAAGTGTTGGGCAGAATCACACAGTTTATCCAACTGCAACTACAGTATATTCTGTAATAATAACTGATGGGTGCGGATCTCCTGCTGATACAGCAAGTGTAAATATCACAGTTACTCCAATGCCTAATATTAGTTTTTCTGGAAATATTCTAAGCGGTTGCAACCCACTTGAAGTAACCTTTACTGAATCCAATGTTCCTGCAGGCTCACAATGTGTTTGGAGTTTTGGAGATGGAGGCACAAACAATAACTGCGGGCCTATAAATTACAGTTTTAACACTGAGGGCTGTTGGGATGTAACATTAGATATTACAACAATTAATGGGTGCATTGCTACTCACTCTGAACCTCAATACGTTTGTGTATATGACAACCCTATTGCAGACTTTATATTTGATCCTCAACCAACTACAATTCTTAATTCCACAATAGATTTTACAAATATTAGCTCTGGTGGGGTTAGCTATACTTGGGACATGAGTGGACTGCAACAATTCAATACTGTTGACGCATCCTACACTTTTGAAGATACTGGAACTTTCAATGTTCAGCTTATTGTAATAGGAGATGGCGGATGTATAGATTCAATTACTTATCCAGTTGTAATTAGCCCAGACCTTTTAGTATTTGTACCGAATGCTATTACTATAAATGGTGATGGCATTAATGATGAATTTCTGCCTAGTGTTATGGGACATGTAAATGCAAGTTATCAATTATACATATTTGATCGATGGGGAAATATTATCTTTGAATCTCAACATGAAAATATTGGATGGGATGGAAAATTTAATAACGAATATGTACAAGATGGTGTTTATGTATGGAAAATCATCTTACGAGCTAAATCAACTCTATTTGAGAGAGAATATATAGGTCACCTCACCGTTCTAAAATAAACCACCTTAACTCTACTTTTCAAAAGCAATATCTAAAGCTTCTTTAAATGCAATAATTGCATTATCCAACACTGCCTTATCATGGGCTAAAGAAACAAAGCCTACTTCAAATCCTGAAGGACCCAAATACACTCCTCTTTCCAATAAAGCCCTATATAATCTTTTAAAATAAATCATGCTGTCAGGGTCAATTTCTGCAGCTTTTCTAATCTTTATTTTATCACTGAATGCCAACCAAAAAATAGAACCAGCATGATGAATATTGAATTCATATCCTTTTGCATTTGAATAATCAAGAACCTGTTGTATAAAATACTTAGTTCGGTCTTCTAGATCATCATAAAAACCATTTTCAAGTAAGATTTCTAATGTTGCCTTTCCAGCACTCATTGCTACGGGATTACCACTCAGTGTTCCAGCTTGATAAACATTTCCTAAAGGTGAAATATGTGACATTATTTCGTGGCTAGAACCGTACGCACCAACAGGCAACCCTCCTCCAATGATCTTACCGAAAGTTATTATATCAGGTTGAATATTATATAATCCAGCTGCTCCTTCAAATCCTACACGAAATCCAGAAATAACCTCATCAAATATCAAAAGAACATTATTTTCTGTACATAAATCCCTTAATTTTTTCAAATACTGAACATCTTGAATTAATAGCCCGTTATTTGCTGGAATAGGCTCAATAATTATGCAGGCAATTTCATCCTTAAACTTATGAAAAGTGTTTCTTACTAATTCAAGGTCATTCAAAGGCAAAACAATAGTCTCATTGGCAAAAGATACAGGTACCCCTGCAGAGTTAGAGGTGCCTAGAGTAGCTAACCCAGACCCAGCCTTTACCAATAATGAATCAGCATGACCATGATAACAACCGTCAAATTTAATGATCTTATTTCTTCCAGTATAACCCCTAGCTAAACGTATAGCAGACATGGTAGCCTCTGTACCACTACTAACAAATCTTAATTTATCTACAAAGCGATGGTTTTTAATTATTAACTCAGCAATTTCATTTTCCTGTATTGTTGGAGTACCAAAAGAGGTTCCATTCTCTACTGCTTCAATAATAGCCTTTTTAACTTTAGGATGATTATGCCCTAGAATCATTGGACCCCAAGAGCCACAAAAGTCAATAAATTTATTACCATCAGCATCCCAAGCATATGCACCATCACCTTTAGTAAAAAAAAGTGGTGATCCTCCAATAGCTAAAAATGCTCTTACAGGAGAATTTACTCCCCCAGGGAAATAAGTTTTTGACTCTTTAAACAAGTTTTCTGACTGTATTGTTTTCATATCTAAATAATCTATTACCTCTTAATTCACTTATATTTGCAAAATCTTAAAACAAAGAAATAATTAAAAATCTATTTTAAGTAATGAATATGGAGAATAGTTTAAACTTCGCTAAAGATCTTGATGAAAAAGATGCTTTAAAACAATTTCGAGATAAATTCTATTTCCCTACTTTTTTAGATAAAAAAATCATCTATTATACCGGAAATTCTCTTGGATTACAGCCTAAATCAACTCGAGAATATATAGATCAAGAACTAAAAGATTGGGCTAAGTGGGGTGTAGAAGGTCATTTTCATGCTAATAATCCTTGGATGCCTTATCATGAATTCCTTACAGATAAAGCAGCAAAAATAGTTGGTGGCCAATCTAATGAAGTTGTTATTACACATAGTTTAACAACTAACTTACACTTACTAATGGTTTCCTTTTATCAGCCCACAAAAAAAAGGTACAAGATCTTATGTGAAAAAAAAGCATTTCCAAGCGATCAATATGCACTTCAAAGCCAGGTGAGCTTCCATGGTTTTGATCCAAATGATGCTATTCTTGAAGTTGGGCCTAGAGAAGGAGAGTATACAATAAGAGAAGAAGATGTTTTGTCAAAGATTAAAGAGCATGGCGATTCTATAGCAATGATTATGATCGGAGGAGTTAACTATTTTACTGGTCAAGTTTTTCCTATGAAAGAAATTTCTGACCTAGGTCATGATGTTGGAGCAAAAGTTGGTTTTGATCTAGCTCATGCAGCAGGGAACATCCCTTTGCAATTACATGATTGGAATATTGACTTTGCTGCCTGGTGTGGATATAAATATTTAAACTCTGGTCCTGGTGGGGTAAGTGGTTTGTTCATCCATGAAAGGCATGTGCTAAATACTGAACTTAAAAGGTTTGCAGGTTGGTGGGGGCACGACAAAAGCGATCGATTTCAAATGCCTGATAAATTTAGTCCCATGAAGACAGCTGAAGCGTGGCAATTAAGCAATGCTCCTGTTCTTTCAATGGCTGCACACTTAGCATCATTAGATATTTTTGATGAAGCTGGAATGGACAATCTTAGGAAAAAAAGTGAAAAGCTTACTTCATACCAGGAATTTATTATTCATGATATAAACAAAAGAAATCCAGGATATAACCTTGAGATCATTACCCCATCTAATCCTAAAAAAAGAGGATGTCAATTATCGATAATTGCACATGGGAAAGAAAAATCTTTATTTGAGAAACTTGCTAAAGAAGGTGTGGTTACAGATTGGCGAGAACCAAATGTAATTAGAATTGCTCCTGTTCCATTATATAACTCTTTTGAAGACGCCTTTTTATTTGGTGAAATTTTAGAAAAATCAATGAATGGTTGAAATTACTGAATATCACATTATAGAGTTAATTCTAGAAACATTTTTTGTTCTAGTTATTGGGCTTGTTTTATGGAGAGTAATGACAAGAGTTTCCAGGAAATCTAGTCAACCTAAAGGAAGTTCCTTTTTTGATTCAAAATTTAAAGACAAATGGAAAAGAAAGTAATAGGCACTAAGTTTATTTTGCAGAAAAAAACAGAAGCCCTTATCTTTGATGAAGATCCAAATAAATGGATGCATTTATATTATCAAATTAGCTTCTTTAATCAAAGGTTAAAATAATGTCAGACTATGATAAGATCCATTTTCATACTCCTCTTTTTGCTAATCACTAATTTTACCTATGCTCAATTTCATGGTCGTAAACACCAGCCTTTAATGGAGTTAAATGGAATTTACAGCATGAGTGGCTGGTTCTTTTCTCCAGGGCCTACTTATATGTGGCCTAATAAAATAAAATGGTTGGGAGGGCAAGAAAATCCTAATTTTAATCCAAGAGGAAGAATTGGGCTTTATTTAGAATTTGGGCGTTATAACATTTTCCCAGAAGGTGGTGCTTTTTTTAATTATATGGATTATTCCCTAGCATATAAAAGACTAAGTGGTAGTGAAACTCAAGATGGTGATAAAAAAATATTTAGAAAAAATTATCTTCTTGGTAATTTCAATATTAATAACATTTTTCAACTCTCTGATCGAACATTTTTACAAAATAGCCTGGGAGCTAACTTAGATTTTAAATTATGGGAAAGATCAGACCCTGGAGCTGACAATAAAAGACTACTTTTTTCCCTTCATTATAAGTTTGGATTTGGATTAAAGATTACCAAAACATTATTCATTATTCCAAGCATTGAAACACCCATATTAAACATTAGAGAATGGGATGGTGGGCGATCATCTTACTTTCTTTTCAATAGTCACTATAGACCCTTAATTTTTTCCTGTAGATTAATATGGTTGAGGTCTCCTTCTAAAGGGGCCTGCCCTCCAGTATATGTTAATCCAGGTGACAAAGCAAAACAAGATCAATATTTTATGGATCAACAATAAATCATATCAATTAAATTATGAAAAAGAAAGCAATTCAATCCTTAGCTATTCAAACAAAAGTTGTGCTTCCTAGTGATACCAATCCCTTACATACTTTATTTGGAGGAAGGCTTTTAGCTTGGATGGATGAGATAGCAAGCATTTCTGCACATAGACATTGTGGAAGAGTGGTGGTTACCGCTTCCATTAATAATGTTTCGTTTGACAAACCAATTATTGCAGGCGAAATTATTACTCTTGAAGCTAAGGTTAGTAGAGCCTTCACCTCTTCAATGGAGGTTTTTGTTGATGTTTTTGTAGAACAATCAAATGGTAAAAAGCAAAAATGCAATGAAGCTATATATGTTTTTGTTGCCATTGATCAAAATAGAAATCCAATTGACGTTCCTTCTCTAATTCCTGAAAGCATAGAAGAGAAAGAACGATTTGACTCTGCATTAAGAAGAAAACAACTTAGTTTAGTATTGGCTGGAAGAATGAAACCAGAAGATGCTAATGAACTTAAATCTGCATTATTTCCAAATGTTTAAAAATGAAAGCAACAAACTGTATTGAAATATTTAATAAAAGCATAAATGATTATCATATAAACAACAATGTTAATCATCCATGTAAAAACCCTTATCCTGAAAAATCAATAGAAAGGATTCTTTACTTAAAAAATTGGATAGATACTGTTCAGTGGCATTTTGAAGACATTATTAGAGACCCTAATATTGACCCTAAGGAAGGAATAATATTAAAAAGGAAAATAGATAAATCTAATCAAGAAAGAACAGACCTTGTAGAAAAAATTGATGACTATTATATTGATTTATTTAAAAACATAATTCCAGACACAAATGCAAAATTAAACACTGAAAGTCCAGGATGGGTAGTTGATAGGATTTCTATTCTATGCTTAAAAATATACCACATGCAAGAACAGGCAGAAAGGTCTGACGTAGAAGAAGAGCATATAAATTCTTGTAATAGTAAATTATCTATTCTAAAAGAACAACAAAATGACCTCAGCAGCTCTTTTGAGGAATTATTGGATGATCTAAAAAAAGGAATTAAAACAATCAAAGTATACAGACAGATGAAAATGTACAATGATTCTAGCCTGAATCCCGTTCTATATAAAAATAAATCCAATTGAATATTGTTGTAATACGATTTTCTTCTTTAGGAGATGTTGCGCTAACTTCACCTGTAGTATCATCTATATTAAAAAACAATCCTGATGTCTGCATCTGGTTTGTATCTAATCCCAACCACATTGACCTTTTTGAAAAAAATGATCGCTTTCATTTTGTTTCAGCTAACCTGTACGGAAAACATAAAGGATTTTTTGGCCTTAAGAAATTAGTTGCTGAAATATCAAATAAAGTGAAAATTGATGCCGTTGTTGACCTTCATGATGTTTTAAGAACAAAAACAATGAAGTTCTTTTTTAAATTAAAGGGCTTTAACACAGTTACTTTTGACAAAGGAAGGAAAGAAAAAAAAGAATTAATATCAGGGAAACTACCTTTTAAAGCACTCCCTCATATTACTGAACGATATTCAAAAACCTTTAAAACACTGGTGAAAAATCATACACTTACACAAGACACCACACTTAAAAACACAAAAGCTTCTCCTTTAACCATAGACAAAAACGTAACAACTATTGGCATTGCCCCTTTTGCAGCACACAAAAGCAAAGAGTGGGGTATTGATAAAATAGATGATTTGATAAATCGATTATCTAATTACAACATACTTCTTTTTGGAGGAAAAAATGAATTATCAAACCTGCAAGTCTTAGAAAAAAAATATGACCATTGTTTAAGTATTGCTGGAAAATTTAACCTTAAGGATGAGTTAATAATAATTTCAAATTTATCTTTAATGGTGTCTATGGATAGTGCAAATATGCATCTTGCTCATTTAACTGGAATTCCAATTGTATCAATATGGGGCCCAACTCATCATTATTTGGGTTATGGACCATTAAATGATCTTGAAAATATTGTAGAAGTTCCTAAAAAACTACTGCCCTGCAGACCCTGCAGCATATACGGAAAGATTAAAACAAATAACCAAATAAAATGTGCTAAAGAGTCAATGGAAAAAATAAGTGTTCAGCAAGTTTTAGAAAAGATCAGTCTTATTATTCAATCTTGATTTATACTTCACTGATATCTACAGTATAGCTTTCCATTATTTTATTGCAAAGTAAACGATCACATGCTTCATTAACCTTTTTAGTAGCTAGGTCCTTATTTTCAGCATCAACTAATAGCGTAATATGCTTACCAATCCTGACATTTGTTATAACATCAAGTCCTAAATTCCTCATGCTTTTAGAAACAGCTTTTCCTTGAGGATCTAATAATGCTTCAAGTGGCATTACATCAATATTTGCTTTAAATTTCATTTTTCTTTAGAATGTTTTTTACTGTTGACATGAATAGGTACAAAAGTATTATAATTGACAAACATACAATCGGGTTTCCTGTTAAAAAACAGCCAACAATTAATATTGCTGAAAGAAATATAAATAAATATCTGACCTTATTATCATCCCAATTATAATTACTGAATTTTAAAGAAAAGAATCTAACAGGCGACACTAAGAGTAAAGAAAACACAACTATTAATATGACCAAAATGTAATAATCAAATACTGCTACTTTATATAATGTCCCCATTTTTAATAAAGAAGCAATGGAAGATGAAAAAAACAATGCATTAGCAGGTGTAGGTAAACCAATAAATTCAAATTCTTGGCTATCATCAATATTAAATTTTGCTAAACGAATTACTGAACATACTGGAATACATATTACTGATAGCTTAAGGTAACTCATTTCATAAGGAATATCTGAACTCTGTAATTCACCTAAAAAGACATAAATAAGACATGTTGGAGCTAAACCAAAGGAAACTAGATCTGCAAAAGAATCCAAATGTTTGCCTAATTCACTTTGCACATGGAGTAATTTAGCAAAAAAGCCATCAAAAAAATCTAATACTGAAGCAACCATTATTAGATAACAAGCGTATAAAAACCATCCTTCTATTACACAGATAATTGATAAAATTCCTGCAGTTAAATTAAGAAGGGTGATAAAATTTGGAATGTGCTTTTGCATTTAAATCATCTGATCCGTTTATTGCTAAAGTAACAATTCAAGCAAATATTATTGATTTTTTAGAGTTATATATATAAAACAATTTATTATTACAATTAAATTTCAACATGTAACAAAAATGAACAACCTTTATTTTTGCTTTAATAGATGAAATTTCACTATAATAAATTATTATCTTTAAAAATATGAGAAATACAATTGGAATAGTGTTTTTAGTTATTTCACTCTCAGCATTTAGTCAAAATAGCTCCAACACTCCAAAATACAGCAATGAGTTTTTAAATATCGGCATTGGAGCAAGGGCATTAGGTATGTCCAATACCATCATTGCATCTTCTAATGATGTTACTGCAGGTTACTGGAACCCTACTGGATTATGCTCAATAAAATCTGATCTTCAAATAGGGTTAATGCATGCTGAATATTTTGCAGGAATTGCTAAATATGATTATGGAGGTATCGCAAAAAAAATTGATTCATCAAGCGCCTTTGGCTTGTCTTTTATCAGATTTGGAGTAGACAACATCCCCAATACTACTGATCTTATTGATGCCCAGGGAAATATTAATTATGATAGGATCTCCTATTTCAGCGCTGCTGATATGGCTTTTTTATTGAGCTATGCAAAAAAACTGAAATCTGGACTTCTTCTAGGTGGTTCAGCTAAGATCATTCATAGGAAAGTTGGTGACTTTGCCCAGGCATGGGGGTTTGGAATTGATTTTTCTGCTGCTTATCATTATAAATCCTGGAAATTTGCAGCTATGTCTAGAGATATCACTTCGACTTTTAATGCCTGGAGTTATAATTTATCTGAAGACATGATTGAAACGTTTCTTCTAACTGACAATGAGATACCTGAAAATGGCATTGAGCTCACAATGCCTAGATTAATTCTGGCAGCTTCAAAAGAATTTTCTTTTGGAGATAAGTTTTCCCTTATTACTGAACTAAATACTGACATTACAACTGATGGCATGAGAAATGTTTTGATCTCTTCAAATCCATTTTCCATTGATCCTCACCTTGGCATTGAATTAAATTACAGAAATCTAATTTTTATCAGAAGTGGAGTTGGCAATATTCAAAAAATAACAGAAATTACAGGCAAAAGAGTAACCACCATTCAGCCTAATATTGGACTTGGCATTCAAATTAAAGGGATTTCTATTGATTATGCCTTAACAGATATTGGTGATGCTTCAGTAGCCTTATATAGTAATGTTTTTTCATTACGGTTCAACCTTAATCCAAACAACTAACTTCCTTGAAAAAATCTTTACTCATATTTTTTCTTTGCAACAATTTTTTCCTTTTGGGTCAACAACATGGAAATGAATGGATTAATTATTCTCAACCTTACTTCCATTTCCCTGTTTATGAATCTGGAATTCATCGTTTAGATTATACAACCATTAAAACGGCATTATTTAGCATTGGAACCAATATAGCTACAATACCTTCAGCCGATTTTCAGGTTTTTGGAAGAGAAAAAGAAGTTCCTTTATATATCGCTGATGGAGGGGATGGCTTTTTAAATTCAGGTGATTTTATTGAATTTTATGCTGAAGGTAATGATAGCTGGCTTGATAGCCTTGTCTATGATTCTGCTCATTTTGTACCTGATCCTTATTATAGTTTATTTAATGATACCATTAGGCATTATTTAAGTTGGAACGGGAATAGTTCCAATAGCAGAATACAGGAAGAAACTGATGTTAATTTTAACGCCTATTCTACTATAGATTTTTGTTGGTATAAAAATCACATTAAATACAACAGTAATTATGTTTTAGGGCCACAAACTAATGGAACCTCTTGTCCTGTATATAAAAATGGAGAAGGCTGGATGGGTTCAACTCACACAATAGGGCCTAATTATCAAGAGCTAATAAACACAGAAAATACCTATGCAAATGGGCCTGATGCAATATGTAATATTGCCATTGCTCCTTCAAATTCTCCTAATTCAAATACTAGTGGTTTTAATCATAACACAAGGGTTTTATATAATAATACAGTTGTTCTGGACTCTTCATACTATGGATACAAATTAATTAATCACTCTTTTTCTATCCCAACAAATTCTTTAGGAAGCTCCTCTACAGCAATCATACATAACATTGGCAATATTGGGCAAAGCCAAGATCGTCAGAGTGTATCTCATATTACTATTATGTATCCTCATACTTTTGATTTCAATAATAATTCTACAGTGTTTTTTGGCATTCCTTATAACTCAATTAGTTTAAAATCGAGGCTAACATTCAGCAACTTAAGCTCTTCAGTTACAAACCCAATTTTATATGTTATAAATGATGATGTTAAGAAAATTCCAATAGTTAATAATTCAACTGTGTGGGAGGCTCTCGTCCCTAACCAAATAAGTAATGATAGCTCAATCTGTTATATTACAGATTCATTGAACTTTATATCTGTAGATGATCTTTCTCCAGTATCAAGTAATGGATTATTTAATGACTTCTCTTCATTAAACCTTAATGATGCTTTCATTATCGTAACAAGTAAAAAACATTTAGCTGCAGCTAGAGACTATGGAGCGTATCGTTCCCAAGTATACGATACCTTGGTTTTAAACATTGAAGAACTTTACCATCAATTCAGTGCTGGAATATATAAAAACCCTCTTTCAATTAAACGATTTCTACATATGTGTATGGATAATTGGCCAAGCTGGCCATCACATTTGTTTCTACTGGGTAAGTCAATAAAAACAGTTCCTGAAGCACCGGCTCTTGGCTCCAGACATGACCCTGTATCTTATGCAAATAATTTAGTGCCTTCCTGGGGTTACCCGTCCTCTGACAATCACATAACACTAGGTCTAGACCCTTCTTCTAGAGGATTTGCCATCCCCACAGGAAGAAGGAGCGTTACAGTCTCTTCACAAATTGATTCCTACTTATCTAAGGTACAAGAATATGAAGCAGAGCAAGACTCAAGTAGCCTTTATGACTTAGCAAATAAAGAATGGCAAAAAACTGTTCTTCATTTTGGCGGAAGCGGAGATAGCGTTGAACAAGTTTACATAAATAATTGGCTCGACACATATGAAGAGACTATAGAAGATTCACTTTTTGGAGGATTTGTTTACAACTACGCAAGAGATCCTTTTGCTTCAGCATTAAATAATGCTGATTTTCAAAATGTACAAATGAATCTAGAAGATGGAGTATCCTTAATTACATTTTTAGGTCATTCAGGCGTAACTTTAGGCTTTAGTCAAAATATTGATGTACCTGAAAACTGGAACAACCAAGGAAAATATCCACTTGTAATTGGGCTTGGATGTTACACTGGTGATGTTCACACAAGTGATACTTTTTCTTACAGCGAAAGGATAATAGATGCAAACCAAGCTGGAGCCATTGGTTTTATTTCAACATCTACACAAGGGTTTATTCCTTTTATAAACAACTATACGGGCTTTTTATATCATATGATCTCAAATGTTGGATACGGTCAATCAATAGGTCAACAAATTAAATTAACAGTTGACTCATTAGACATATTTATGACTGGTATTGAATATAATGAAATTCATCAATCAAACTATAACGGAATGTCCTTACAAGGAGATCCAGCTATAAAAGTGAATTTTCATAATAGACCTGAAATCATTCTTGATGAATCACGTATATGGCATGAACCTTCAATAATCGATCTTTCAATTGATACTTTCGAACTATTTGTCGTAGTAACAAACATTGGAAAAACATTTGATGATTCTATTAGGTTAGAGGTTGTAAGACATTTTCCAGATGGTCAGGATTCCATCTTTTCAAAGACAATTCCTGGAGTTAAATTTAGAGATACCATTTCCATAAAAATCCCTGTTCAAGCAAATATTGGAGTTGGCATAAATGAATTTGAAATAAAAGTTGATCTGCCAATTTCTGTAGTACATGAGCAACAAGATGAAATAGCCAATAATCAAATTAATAAAACTATTATCATTTCTTCTAATGCAATATTTCCAATATGGCCATATGATTATGCGATAATAGGTAATCAGATTGACACCTTAAAAGGGTCAACAATGAATCCTCTAGAGCCAATTAATAATTATATCTTTGAGATTGACACTACTGACGAGTTTAATTCTCCTTTTAAAAAATATCAAAACATTACAAGCATTGGAGGAGTAGTCAATGCCCCTCCAAATAATTGGATGAACTCTTTAACAAATTCTTCAGACCCACTATATTTTACAGATAGTTCAGTTTACTTTTGGAGATGCTCTCCTGATAGCTCAGTTCTTTTATGGGAAGAAAGATCTTTTCAGTATATAAATAATAAATGGGGCTGGGGTCAATCACACTTCTTTCAGTTCAAAAACAACGATTACACAAATGTTAACTACAACAAGCCTAATAGACTTTTTGAATTTGACCCAACATTATCCAAAATCAATATTTATGCATATATAAATTACTCCGGATGGAATCAATGGCAAGGGAATTTATGGCAAGTAGGAGGAACTACGCTAGATTACGGGGGATGGTCATGGCCAGCAATTATTATTGGAGTTGTTGATAAAAGTAGCTTAAAGCCTTGGTGTGTAGACAACACTAGTGGTGTAGGCAGGTCGGCTTGTCATAGCTTTCATTGTGTAGGGCAATTTAATGGACAACCTTCTATATGTCCAACTGCCAACACAACAATGGGAAGAAATAGATGTCATTTTTACTTTATTTTTAATTACCAATATCCAGAAGAGCTTGATTCTTTAGCAAGCTTTCTAGAAAATTACATTCCAGATTCAAACTATATAGCTGCCTATTCATATATCCCTGATAATTATTCTAATCCTACAGATCTTTATGCTCAATGGCCACAAAGTCTAATGGATGCTTTTTCAAATCTTGGAGCAACTGGTTTTTATCCTGGGATGCCAGATGGTGGATTTGTCTTTTTTGCACAAAAAGGAAATCCTGGATCAGCAATAGAAACACACACTATCGACTCAATTAGTGGCGCCCCTGGTGATCCTTTAGAGATTCTTTCTCTAGAAGCAAACATTAATGGAAATGAAAACTCTGGATATATATTATCGCCTATAATTGGACCTGCACAGCAATGGAACAATATATATTGGAAACAACATGCAATGGAAAATCCTACAGGTGACAGCACAAGATTATTAATTTATGGAGTTAGCTCTAACTATGCTCAATCATTATTGATTGATACATTGTTTTCTCTTAAAGATTCTATTATAAGTTTGAGTAATTTAATTGACCCTATTATTTATCCAATGTTAAGATTTGAAGCATTTGCAATTGACTATTTGACCAATACTCCTTTACATATAGAAAGATGGCAGGTAATATATGAACCAGTTCCAGAATTAGCCATAAACCCAAAAAAAGGATATTATCTTAGTATTGATTCATCAGGAATTCAACAAGGAGATTCGGCAAAAATTGCAATTGCAATTGAAAATATATCAAAATTTGACATGGACAGCTTGATTGTAGATTACACTGTCTATGATGATAATTATACAGGTCATCAACTTAGCTACCCAAGACAAGATTCATTAAGATCAGCTGAAGTACTTTTAGATACTTTAACCTTTTCAACCAAGGACTTTCAAAACAACTCTAATTTATGGGTTATTGCCAACCCTATAATCAATGGGGTTGATCAGGACCAGCTAGAACAATATTATTTTAATAATATAATCCAAACTAGTTTTAAAACTATTAAAGATGAAATAAACCCACTTTTAGATGTCACTTTTGATGGTATTCATATTCTTGACAATGACATAATCAGCCCAGAACCCCATATTGTTATTAGTTTGGATGATGAAAATCCTTTTTTATTACTCAATGAAGATGAGGATACATCAAATTTCAGTGTTCATTTACTAAAGCCAAATTCCAATACCTGGGAGCGTATCTATTTCATGAATAATGCTGGAGATGAAATTCTAAAATGGTATCCAGCCGATAACTCTAATAATAAATTCACAATTGAATATGACCCTACATTTACTATTGATGGAAACTATTCATTAAAAGTACAAGGAAGAGATAAATCAAATAATTTCTCTGGTGATTATGATTATCAAATAAGCTTTGATGTTATTACCGCTTCCACCATTACTAATTTTTATAATTATCCTAATCCTTTCAGCACCAAAACTCATTTTGTTTTCACATTAACAGGGAGTGTGTTTCCAGATCAAATATTAATTCAAATATTAAATGTATCGGGGAAGGTTGTTAGAGAAATTGATCAAGCTGAATTGGGGCCAATTAAGATAGGGCACAACAAAACAGACTTTTATTGGGACGGAAGAGATCAATTTGGAGATCAATTGGCCAATGGAATTTACTTTTATAGGGTGCAAACAAAAATAAATGGAGAAGATATTGAGCATAGATCTTCCAGTGGAGATCAGGCTTTTAAAAACAGTTTCGGAAAAATGTATCTCATGAGATAATTCTATCAAAAATGATACTTTTGGGATCGTAAACACTTCATATAGAATCAAAATAACATGTCTTATCCTTTAATAGATACACACACGCATTTATACCTAGATAATTTTAATGATGACAGATCTGTTGTTATAAAGGATTGTCAAGAAAATGGCATTAAAAAGCTGTTATTACCCAATATAGATTCTAAGACTATTGAAGCAGTAAATAAGCTTTCTTCTGAATGCCCTGGCACCTGCTATCCGATGATGGGTCTTCATCCATGCTCTGTTAAAAAAAACTATCAAACTGAATTGGCTATAATTGAAAACCAGCTAAATAAAAGAAACTATATTGCCATAGGTGAAATTGGCATAGACCTTTACTGGGATCAATCAACTTTAGAAGAACAAAAGAAAGCATTTGAAATTCAAATAAATTGGGCCAAAGAAAAAGGTCTACCTGTAGTTATTCACGCAAGGAATTCATTTGAAGAAATTTTTTCTATTATAGACCAACTAAATGATGACTCGTTAAATGGAGTATTTCATTGCTTTACTGGGAATATTGATCAAGCAAATCAAATTATTAATTATGGAGGCTTTAAGCTAGGAATTGGAGGTGTGGTTACCTATAAAAATTCTGGTTTAGATAAAACATTAAAAGAGGTTGATTTAAATCATCTTGTTTTAGAAACCGATTCTCCATATCTTTCCCCCGTTCCATTTAGAGGAAAGAGAAATGAAAGCACTTATTTAACATACATTGCAGAAAAACTATCCTCCATATACCAATGTTCTATAAATGAAATTGCTGAAAAAACAACAAAAAATGCTATTGAAGTATTTAAACTTTCAGAATAAGCTTAGCTTTTTATTAATTCTAATTTGTTTTAATGGCTTTGCTTCAAATAATCAATTACCTAATACGATTTCAAAAAATGCTCAAGTAAGTCTATTAACCTGTAATGAAGGAGATGAAATTTATTCTCTTTTTGGACACAGTGCTATCAGAATCTATGACATAGATAGTCAAATTAACATTGTATTTAATTGGGGGATGTTTGATTGGCCTGAAGATCAGTTTGATTTTGGTTATCAATTTGCAAAAGGTAAATTGAAATACTACATGACCATACAATCTTTTAACGAATTCATGTATGATTATGAAAATTTTAATCGCGAGGTCTATGAACAAGTCCTTGACCTTGATCTGTCTCAAAAACAACTTCTTTATGAAAAATTACTGATCAATTACCTGCCTAAAAACAGGGTTTACAAGTATGACTTTTTTTATGATAATTGCTCCTCTAGGATTAGAGATATGTTTCAATCAGTTTTAAGAGATAAATTAATTCTTTATCAGCATAAAGATGCCAATATGAAATCATTTCGCGAGATCATTGATGTGAATTTAGCTTCCCAACCATGGCTAGATATGGGGATTGACCTAGTTCTTGGTTCAAGAATAGATGTAATGGCAACAAATCAAGACCTTATGTTTTTACCAAAATATATGGAGCAAATAATTGATTCTTCATATGTATTAGATGTAAATGGAGTTAGAAAGCCATTTGTAATAAGAAAAAACCAAGTATTAAATTCAAATAAATCATCTGAACAAGAGTCCATGGGAACTGGATTATATTTTTGGATTCTACTATCTACAACATTAGCATTAATTGTTTTTAGAATTAATTATGCTACCATTTCATGGATAGCTATAATTTTATTTATAACAGGATTGCTGGGAATTTTATTAATCTTTATGTGGATTGGAACAGATCATCAAGCTACTAAAAGTAATTATAATGTATTGTGGGCAAACCCTTGTCACCTTATCACCTTTATTTCGCTTTTTATTCCCAGATTAATAAAACGTTTTAAAATTTACTACCTGAGCATGACTATTGTTTTATTTTCACTTGTATTATTCTGGATAATGCTTCCTCAGGAATTTCATCCATCTACCAGCCCTATTATCCTTAGCCTAACCATGATCTATTTCTTTCTTTTTTCTGAATCTAAAAAACTAATTAATACTAAAGCACAAGACAGCAGTAGTTAATAAGAATAGTTAAATTTGTTCTCTAAATTTTTCACTTATGAGTAAATATGATGTTGCTATTATTGGTTCTGGACCTGGTGGTTATGTTGCTGCAATAAGATGTGCACAATTAGGCTTTAAAACAGCTATTATTGAAAAATACAACACATTAGGGGGGACCTGCTTAAATGTGGGATGTATCCCTTCTAAAGCACTCTTAGATTCTAGTGAACATTACCATAGTGCTCAACATAATTTTGAAAAGCATGGTATACTGATCAATGAACCAAAAATTGACCTATCTAAAATGATGGATCGAAAAAAAGAAGTTATTGGACAGACCTGTGACGGCATAGCATTTTTAATGAAAAAGAATAAAATTGATATTCTTCATGGAGTAGGCTCTTTTATAGATGCAAATACCATAAAGGTCAATGGAGAAAAACAAATTACCATAACTGCTAATAAAATCATTATCGCAACTGGTTCAAAGCCAAATCATTTTCCAGGTATGGAGCCTGATAAAGAAAGGATTATAACTTCAACTGAAGCTTTGAGTCTTAATGAAATTCCTAAAGAATTGATTGTCATTGGAGGGGGTGTCATTGGATTAGAGCTTGGCTCTGTTTATGCAAGACTTGGTTCTAAAGTAACAGTAGTTGAATATGCTGACTCATTAATACCTACAATGGATAAAACTCTAGGAAAAGAGCTAATGAAAGTATTAAAAAGAGAAGGTTTTAAGTTTAATTTTAATCATTCAGTTGAAAAAGTAACTAGAAATAAGGATAGAGTAGCTGTTTCTGCTAAAAACAAAAAAGGTGATTTAGTTACTTTTGAAGGAGATTATTGTTTAGTTTCAGTAGGTAGAAAGGCTTTTACTAAAGGACTTGAGCTAAATAACGTTGGTATTAAAACCGACCAACAAGGGAGAATAGATGTCAATGAAAATCTTCAAACCAAAACTGCTAATATTTATGCAATTGGTGATGTCATCAAGGGGGCAATGCTTGCCCATAAAGCAGAAGAAGAAGGTGTTTTTGTAGCTGAGCATATTGCTGGTCAAAAACCTCATATTAATTATAATTTAATTCCTGGAGTTGTCTATACATGGCCTGAAGTTGCTGCTGTAGGGAAAACTGAAGAAGAATTAAAAAATAATAATCAGGAATACAAAGTAGGCCAGTTCCCTATTCGAGCATTGGGTAGGGCTCGTGCTTCAATGGATATTCAAGGCGTAATCAAAATATTATCAGATAAAAAAACAGATGAGGTTTTGGGGGTTCATATGATTGCTCCTAGGGCAGCAGATCTTATTATGGAAGCAGTGGTAGCTATGGAGTACAGAGCAAGCGCAGAAGACATCTCAAGAATCTGTCACCCTCATCCAACTTATAGTGAAGCCATAAAGGAAGCAGCACTTTCAGCTACAGAAGAAAGACCATTACATATTTAAAATGAAAAAAAGAGGTGTATTAATTCTTAATCTCGGCACCCCAGACAACCCATCTGTAAAGGATGTAAGGAAGTATTTACGTGAATTCTTAAATGACCCAAGGGTAATTGACATTCATTGGTTAAAAAGGCTTTTGCTGGTTAACCTAATTATTGTTCCTTTTCGAGCACCAAAATCAGCAATAGAATATCAAAAGCTTTTTAACCTAAAAGACGGAAAATCACCTTTACTTACATACGGTAAGAATTTAAAGCACAAATTAAATAAATTGGCCAACAATGATTTTGATGTAGAATTGGCCATGCGCTATGGTAATCCAAGCATGAATGATGTTCTTAAAAAGATGAGCCAGAAAAATTATGATGAACTCTATATTTTTCCTTTATATCCGCAATATGCCTCTGCCACATCAGGGTCAACTATAGAAAAAGCTTTCAAAATCATTAAAAAATGGTGGGTAATACCAGAAATAAAAGTAATAGGACAATTTTACAACAACACTAATTATATTGATTGCATCATAAATCGATCTAAACAGTTTGAAATATCAAATTATGATCATATTGTTTTTTCATATCATGGACTTCCTGAAAGACATGTAAATAAAGTATATCAAGACAATACTATATGTGATGAACACTCATGTGAAGAAGGTATTAATGAATCCAACACACATTGCTATAAAGCTACCTGTTATGCAACTACAAAAATGCTTGCAGCAAAATTAGCTTTAGATCCAGCAAAATATACTACTTGTTTTCAATCTCGTTTAGGAAAAACTCCATGGATCACTCCTTATGCTGATCAAACTATTAAAAAACTTGGCAATGAAGGGCAAAAAAAGATTCTTATTTTTTCTCCCTCATTTGTTGCCGATTGCCTGGAAACCATCATTGAAATAGGAGAAACATATTCTAATCTATTTAAGGAAAATGGAGGAGAGAAATTAGACATGGTCCCTTCTTTAAATAATGAAGATGATTGGTCTAATGGTCTTTTTAATATTATAAAAGAAAATATTTCTTAGTTTTCCTTTAAATTTATTTAATGTTTGTTATTCTAGGAAATAAGATTTTTTCGGGTATAAAGGATGAATTAACCATAGAAACCGATCGTGTCAATCCATTAAATAAGGTAGATGATTTTATATGTCAACATTCTGGAGAACACATTCTCTGTTTTTTATCTTATGATCTAAAGAATTCAATAGAAGAACTTTATTCAGACAATAAAGACCACATTCAATTTCCTATTATTAAATGCATTATACCTTCAAAAATAGAATCCTATAACTCATTAGACGATATATCTGAAAAAGAACAAACCTCTGATCAGGAACAAATTCTATTTGAACCAGAATTAAACAAAGAAGATTATCTGACTTACATACAAAAAATAAAAAAGCATATTCAGCTAGGTGACATTTATGAAACTAATTTCTGTTATCAGTGGAATTCAAAAGCAATTTCTTTTAATGGTTTATCAATTTTTAAAAAACTTTCAAGCCTTACTGAAGCTCCTTTTTCTATATATGCTAACCTTGGCAATCATATTATAATTTCTGCCAGCCCAGAGAGGTTTATCAAAAAAACTGGGAATAAATTACTTTCACAGCCTATAAAAGGAACAGCAAAAAGAGGCACTGATGAAAATGAAGATGGTTATATAATTGAGCAATTAAAAAAAGACCCAAAAGAAAGAACTGAAAATATCATGATTGTTGACCTAGTTAGAAATGATTTAAGTAAAATAGCTGTTAAAAACTCTGTTAAGGTAGATAATCTTTGTTCTGTTCACACTTTTAAAAATATACATCAAATGATATCTGATGTAAGCTGTGAAATTAAAAAAGGCACTTTGTTTAGTGATGTCATAAAAGCTACTTTTCCAATGGGTTCAATGACTGGAGTTCCTAAGATCAAAGCTATGGAGCTTATGGAGAAATATGAATCTTCCAAAAGAGGGCTATATTCGGGTAGTATTGGGCTGATATCTCCTAATGGTGATTTTGATATGAATGTAATTATCCGTACACTTTTGTACAATAAAACAAATCATTGTTTATCTTTTAGTGTTGGAGGCGCCATAACTATGGAAAGTGATCCGGAAAAAGAATATGAAGAAACCTTAACAAAGGCAAGTTCAATTTTAGAGGCATGTAAATGAAAGATCTTAAAAAAATATTCTTGGATTTTTTATCCCATAAAAACATTAATAATAAAAGTTTTTTCCTTATTGCTGTTTCTGGTGGGATAGACTCAATGGTTTGTCTTCATATTGCAAATGAGCTAAACCTTAATATAGGAGTTGCTCATGTTAACTTTCAATTAAGAAATAACGAAAGTGACTATGATGCTGAATTAATTGAAAATTATTGTACCAAACAGGATATCCCATTTCATTTACTGGTAAAAAACGCCAAAGAACATGCCTCTGAACACAAATTATCAATACAGGAATCTGCAAGAAATATAAGATATACTTTTTTTAATTCAATTCTTGAGTCATACAATTATCAATATGTAGTAACTGCTCATCACCTAAATGATAATATTGAGACTCTATTCATTAACCTCAACAGAGGGTCTGGATTAAAAGGTTTATCAGGTATTCCATCAGTACGCGATAGAATTATTAGGCCCTTATTGTCTGCTTCAAAAAATAGCATTATTGAATATGCGGATATGCTTCAAATAGCTTATAGGGAAGACAGCAGTAATAAAGAGCTAAAATATGATAGAAATTATATTCGAAATATAATTATTCCATCTATAAATGACCAATTCCCTACTTTTAATAAAGGGGTTCAATCAAGTATTTCAGCAATAAATCAAGATTATTCTCTTTTAATGGATCTTGTTAATGAAAAAATAAGTCCATTAGTAAAAATGAATGGGGCCTGCTACCATATTGAATATAAAAATGATATTCCCGAGCTTATATGGTATCATTATTTAAGAAAATTTGGTTTCAATTATGATCAAGTTAAAGATCTTGTATCAAATAACCATCAATCAGGGAAAAAATTTATTTCTGATAAATACACCTTATATATAGACCGTACATCCTGGCTCATCAATGACCGCATATCTGATGAAAATATCATTTACTCCATACCATTTAACTCTTCTTTGGATAAACCTATAAAACTACACTGTAGTCCCATTGAAAAACCTACCTTTTTAAATTCCCCTGTTGATACAGCTTATTTTGATGCTGATAAATTAACTTTTCCACTACAATTAAGAAAATGGCTTCCTGGAGATAAAATAAAACCAATTGGGATGAAAGGAACAAAAAAAATAAGCGATCTTCTTATAGACCAAAAAACGTCTATTCCCGATAAAAACAAAACCTATGTGCTGCTTTCAAATAATAAAATTATTTGGGTTATTGGGAAAAAAATTTCTGCTGATTTCTTAATAGACGAATCAACTAATAATTGCTATAAAATTATGTTTTTACCACATTAATTGATGAATTCAGAAATATTCCTTCTTTTATTGTGAATTATTGAAACATAATCACACTGTACTGCGTAAAATAATTTTTAAACTACTTACTCATAACACCTTTTTAAGCCTATAAATATGATTACAACCTATACTACACAAGTAATTGAAAAAGAATCTATTCCTTCTTTGCACTTCCCCAATGAACCTGTAGAAAAATCAAATGATCAGCTTTTAATTTTAAAGAAAAAATTAAGAAGATCCATGATTTTAGGCAATATTCATCGCACAAAAATGAGGATCATTTTTGAAGATGAAGATGGGGTGAAAGAAGTACAAACAACAATTTGGGCTGTTGGAGACAGAAATATTGTCTTAAAACGAGGAATCATCATACCTATTCATCGGCTAATCGATGTTATTTTATAATAACACTTCAATAATCATAAAATAAGAATCCAAGAAAGAGAAGAGAATTTTTCTTAGAAAATCACTTTATATTTTAACTTTAGGCTTTAAATATTAATTCAATGAAAAGAAAGCTGATCTTATTACTTACTCCTTTATTTTTTCTTTCCACCTTTTTTGGTCAATTAGAATATCCAGAAGATAAAGTCCAAATGACTTTATCTGTAGAACAATCTGATTGTGAAGTCACTATAATTGCAAAAATAAACATCATAGACAACTGGCATATTAATGCAGCTAATTTACCAGAAAGTAGTTTTTCTTTTCCAACTTCAATTCAAATTGACACTTCATCAAATTATATAATTAATGATACTAT
>PVBE011288821.1_pt1 | contig 23294 bp, 21 predicted proteins | sample 1631181 | NCBI WGS metagenome assembly PVBE01 (sample SAMN08397723, study PRJNA350692) | Marine metagenome, whole genome shotgun sequencing project. | isolation source: water | place: Pacific Ocean | collected 2012-04 | reverse complement strand
CGACTCCATCTGTACCAGCAAGGGCTGCTGGGTCAGCCTCAAGGACGGCAAGGGAAACCAGTGCAACCTCAAGGTAACCGACGGCTCGGTGGACCTGCGCAAGCACGCGCTCGTCGGCGCCTACGGCATCGGCGAGGGCGTCTATGTCAGCTCCGGTGGTCACGGCGCGCAGGTGCAGATTGACAAGCACGGCGCGATGATGGGCACCAAGGTCTGCACGCCATAACTTGACGTTGACGTCGACCTCCTGCGCCTCCGCTGTGATACTCTGCGGCCCATTCTCAGGGAGGTCACCCATGCGCACCAGCTTCATCCTCATCGCCGTCGCCCTCTGCCTCGTCACCGGCTGCAGCGACGACACCACCGAGAGCAAGACCGACAGCGGCGTCTCCACCGACGCCGGCGGCGACAGCGGCGTCAAGGCCGACGCGTCCACCGCCGCCGATGAGGTCATCACCGACAAGGGCAAGATCAAAGGCTCGGTCAAGACCGGCTACCGGGAGTTCCTCGGCATCCCCTACGCCAGGGCCCCCAAGGGCAAGCTGCGCTGGACGAAGCCCGAGCCGCCCGACGCCTGGACCAAGACCCTGGTCACCACAAAGTTTGGCAACCAGTGCCCGCAGATCGCCCTGGTCGGCGCGGGCTCCGGCTCGCCCATGGACGAGGACTGCCTCTTCGTTAACGTCTGGACCCCGCACCCGGCGCTGACCAAGGCGGCGCCCGTGATGGTCTGGATCCACGGCGGCGCCTTCGTCACGGGCAGCGCCGACCTCGCCACGTACAACGGCGCCAAGATCGCCGCCAAGACCAACACGGTGGTGGTGTCGCTCAACTACCGCCTCGGGCCCCTGGGTTTTTTGGCGCACCCCTCCCTGGGCGAGGGCGCGGGCAACTTCGGCATGCTGGACCAGCAGGCCGCCCTGAGGTGGGTGCAGAAGAACATCGCGGCCTTCGGCGGCGACCCGAAGAACGTGACCATCTTCGGCGAGTCCGCCGGCTCGGTGAGCGTGGGCGCGCACCAGGCGATGGCTGGCAGCAAGGGCCTGTTCCACAAGGCGATCATGCAGAGCGGCGGCCTGAGCCAGACCCTGAACGCCAGGGCCAAGGCCGAGACCCAGGGCAAGGAGCTGGCCAAGAAGCTGGCCTGTGACACCGCCAAGGACGTGCTCACATGTATGCGCGGCAAGTCAGCCGACGCGGTTAAGAAGGCGCTGCCGATGAAGAGTGGCTTCTTCTTCGGCGCCGGCGCCACCTGGGGACCGGTCATCGACGGCAAGGTGCTCACGGGCCAGCCGTTGAAGCTGGTCAAGGACGGCAAGGGCAACAAGGTGCCGCTGCTCATCGGCTCCAACGCCGACGAGGGGACGCTATTTCTGTTCCTCGCCGGGCTGATGGCGATGACCCCGGCCGCCTACACCACATCGCTCAAGGCCGCCTTCGGCGCCAAGGCTGCCGACGTGGAGAAGGAGTACCCGGTGTCGGCCTACGCCTCGGCGGCCTACGCCTTCGCCGACGTGCTGGGCGACCTGGCCTTCGTCTGCCCCAGCCGCGCAACCGCGCGGGCGGTCTCTGCCACGGGCCAGGACGCCTACCTCTATCACTTCACGGTGGAGCCCTCGTTTTCGCTGCTCAAGTGGCTCAAGGCCTACCACAGCGCCGAGATCCAGTTCATCTTCGAGAGCGCCACGTCCTTTACCAAGGCCGAGCAGACGCTCTCGTCGAGGATGATGGGCTACTGGAGCAGCTTCGCCAGGGGCGGCACCCCCAACGGCCCCAAGTCCAACGACTGGCCCAAGTTCAACAAGGCCGGCGACGAGCACATGGTGCTCGGCCTCACGCCCGGCAAGAGCAAGAACCTCAAGCAGAAGAAGTGCGACTTCTGGGACAAGCTCGGAGCGGGACTGTAGCTACTGTCCGCCGATGTTGGCGCAGGTCTTGTGCTGCGGCGGCGGCACGGTGGTGCCGGCGGGGGTGGTCCAGACCTCGATCTCGGTGAGGGCGAAGGTCTCCCACAGGCCGGTGCCGCCGTTTTCCTCGAGCCAGATGGCGATGTTCTGGGTCAGGCTCTTGCTGTTCTTGTAGTCGAACACGTCGTTGCCGCCGTCGCCGTCGGTGACCTTGGACTTGGGCACCCAGATGCCGTCCTTGAGGTTGGGGTCGGTGGACGGCTTCTGGGCGATGAGCACCTGGTACTGTTTGCCGTAGTGTGAGCCGGAGCCGGTGGAGTCGCGCCAGCGCACCACCACCTTGTCGATCTCGTAGAGCTTGTCCAGCTTGACCAGCGCCCACGCCGTGGTGCCGCCCCAGTCGTAAAACTCGAACACGGCGGCGGCGCTGCTCTTGCCGTCGGTGAGCATGCCCACGTTGCCCGACTTGGGGGTCGAGCTCGAGGTGACCTTGGCCCCCAGCGAGACCATCTTCGGCTTCGGCTTGGGCGGGTCCTTGGGGAACTCGTTCTTGCAGTCCTTCTGGGTCACCTTGATCGTCACGGCGTCGCTCATCTGGCCCGCCTTGAAGGAGAAGATCTGCAGCGTGTTGACCTGTTTTTTGTGCAGGACGACGTCGACACAGAACCGGCCGGTGCTCGGGTTTGTCGAGGGCGGCTTGTGGGAGAGGCCGCCGCTGATCACCGCCTCGGCGCCCAGGGGGACGCGGCCCTGGATCGGCACCGACTCGCCGCAGACCTCCTTGTCCCAGGGGTCTAGCACCGGTGGCGAGAGGTTCCCCACCGGTCCGTCCGAGGTGGGGGTTACCCCCGAGTCGCGGTGCGGATTCACGGGCGGGCCGTCGTCGCCCATGCCGCAGCCGAGGGCCGCCAGCAGGCCCCCCATGGCCAGGAGAGAGCCGAGTCGTCGCTGCAATCGGTGGTTCATTGTCGCGGTTTCCAGTCGGTTCAGTTCATCCATCTGCGCTTATTCTACCACGACCTACCCCGCCACCGCCGCCATGCCGAGCTGATAGGCCTTGCGGTTGGCGTCCAGGTGCTTCGCAGGGATGCGCCGCGCCACGGCGGCCCAGAGGTCCGGCTCCGCCAGCGGCAGCGCGTCGAGATTGGCCAGGGCGCCGAGCATGCAGATGTTGAGCGAGCGGGGCGCCCGCGCCTGCTCCAGCAGGGCCGGGCCGTCCACCACGTGCAGCTCGGACGTCACCGCCCGTATCTGCTGGTAGACCTGCTCCAGGGGGGGATACTGCAGTCCATCGCGGACCATGGTGAAGGGCACCACCTTACCCGCGCTGACCACCACGCGGGTGCCGCGCCGCATGCGCGGCAAGGCGCGCAGGGTCTCCAGGGGCTCCAGGCCGAGGACCACGTCGGCCTCGCCGTCGCCGATGAAGGTGCTCTGCCCCGGTCCGATCAGCACCAGCGCCTCCACGCTGCCGCCCCGCTGAGCCATGCCATGGAGCTGGCCCACGCGCACGTCCAGGCCCGCGGCCAGCGCCGCGTCGCCCACCATCCGCGCCACGGTCAGCACCCCCTGGCCGCCCACGCCGACCACCAGAATCTTGGTCCGTTGTGCGTCCATGGCTAGGTACCCTATCACCATTGTCCCGCTCGTGCTCCCCCTCTTCTCTTGCTATGCTTCACGCAATATCGACCTACCCTCAAGAGGTGACAAGTGTACGTGCGCATAACCAGGTTCCTCGTGTTGATGGTGCTCGGCGCCTGGGCCTCCACGGCCCTGGCCGGACCCGATCGTGCGGCGTGGCTCAAGACCCAGCGGGCCAGTGCTCAGCGGGAGCTCCAGCGGCTGGGCGGCGCCAGGCTGACCGTGCAGTGGCCGGCCCACCGCAGCCGGCCCGCCGTGATCCGCGGGCTCGCGGTGAAGGCGCCCGGGCGCGGCGACGTGGAGCGGGCGCGCAAGTTCGTCGAGCAGCGTCCGGCGCTGTTCACCGGCGCGGGTAGCCGCCTGGTCCATGACAGGACCCTGGCCGCCGGCGACGTGCGCGTGGTGCGCTTCAAGCAAACCTTCCGCGGTGTGCCGGTGGAGGGCGTCCTGCTCTCGGTGGGCCTCCGCGGCGGGCGGGTGACCTCGGTCAACTCCGACGTCGAGCCGATCACCTTGCGCAGCGTCACCGCCCGCGTCAGCCGCGCCGCGGTGGTCAAGGTGGCCCTCCACGCCGCCGGCGCCCGCGGCCGCGCGGTGAGCGCCGAGCCGCGGCTGGTGATCCTGCCGGGCGGCACCGATCGCCTGGTCTACAAGGTGATGCTGCCGCTTTCGGTCAACCCCGCGGGGCGCTGGCACCTGGTGGACGCCGTCACCGGCAAGTACCTCGGGTACCGCCGGGGGATAATCATCGACGGCCACAGCTGGCAAAAGGGGGTGCGCCGATGACCCGGCACGCACCGCTGATGGCCATGGCGCTCTGCGCCGCTTTGCTGGGGTCGGCCTGCACCGACACCCCGGCCGCCGAGGACGGCGCTCCAGCCAAAGGCGACGCCGGCACCCCGCCCGCCGACGCGCTGAAGCCCGACTCCACCGGCCCCCTGGCCAACATCTACAAGGTCAACCCCACCGTGGACAAGAAGACGACCTCCAAGGTCAAGCTGGCCCACGTCAGCGGCGCCAAGGGCAACCTCACCGGCAAGTGGGCCGACGTGTGGAACTGCATGCCGGCCAAGGGGGGCAAGAAGCTGTCGCTGGACTTCACCGGCATGAAGTTCACCGGCACGCTCTGCACGCTGAAGCAGACGGCGCTGCCGGGCAAGGACGGCACCTACCTGCAGATCAAGCCCCCCAAGGTGGACACCGTGGGCAACGACGCCTTCGCCGAGGTGATGATGTACCACCACGTCACCACCTTCCACGACCACCTGCGCAACACCTTCGGGCTCAAGCACCTGGACAAGCAGTCGCTCAAGTCGGTGGTCAACCTGCAGGGGTTCGTGGACATGTTCGGCAAGTGGGTCGGCCTGCCCAACGCGGCCTTCATGCCCAAGGAGTCGACCCAGCTGCTCAAGCAATACGGCATCGAGCTGTTCAAGGACTCCGACACCATCGTCTTCGGCTACAACAACCTGATGCCGACCATGGGCTCGGTGAACTTCTCCTACGACGCGTCGGTCATCTATCACGAGTACACCCACTACGCCATCGGCAAGGCCCTCTGGACGCCGGCCAAGGACAAGTACGGTCTCGACCCCACGCCCAAGGGGCTCAACGAGGCCCTGGCCGACTACTTCCCCTCGTCGTTCCTCAACGACCCGAAGCTCGGCGCCTACGCCCTGGGCACCAGCGCCCGTGACCTCACGCGGGACCTGCGCTGCCCGGGCCACATCGTGGGCGAGGAGCACCGCGACGGAGAGATCGCCTCGGGGGCGCTGTGGGCCGTGCGCAAGCTGCTCACGGCCAAGGTGGCCGACGCCGCCTACTGGAAGGCCATCGTCACCTTCACCGCCTCCACCAACTTCGACACGGCGGCCAAGGCCTTCCTCGATGAGCTGAAGAAGGCGAAGGTGCCGCAGGACCGGCTGGACAAGGTGAAGAAGCTCTGGGAGACGCGCGGCTTCCTCGGCTGCATCCGCCTCAAGGACCACAAGGACTACGCCGGCAGCGCGACCCTGGGGCCGGGATTCGGCGGTTCGTCCAACGCCCCGTCGGACTTCGCCAACGGCGTGCCGGGCTACGTGCAGTACAAGCTCGAGGTCAAGGACACCACCAAGGAGATCACGGTGGAGTACGTGCCAATGAGCGGCGGCATGATGGGCATGGGTGGAGCGCTGGGCGACGTGTCCGTGCTGCTCAAGACCGGCGAAAAACCGATCCTGTGGGACTACGCCACGGGCAAGGCGGTCAACGACGCGAAGAAGACCATCAAGGGCGCCGTGGTCAAGGACACCAAGGGCAACGCCACGGGCTTCAAGCTGGTGTTCTCCGGGGACTGCGTGAAGAAGGGCTACCTGGTCTATCAGTTCCTCAACCACAGCACGGGCGCCGGCGGCATGACCAAGGTCAAGATCACCCAGAGCGCCACCAAGACCAACAAGACGGACAACTTCACCGGCTGCGTGACGCCCTAGATAGCCTGGCGCTTTAGAAGTAGCGCGCCACCAGGGCCTCGAGGTCGGGGAACACCTCCTCGGCGCCGGCCCCCCGCAGCTCCTCCTCCCCCTCGAGCTTGCCCAGCACACCCACCGCGGCGACGGTCGCGCGGGCTCGCGCCACGACCTGAGTCCGGCTCGCGGCCCGGGCCATGGCCATGTCCGCCGGACGATCACCGACGCAGATGATCTGGCGCGGCAGGGGCACCACCGCCCCCAGGGCCTGGAGCAGCGGCGCCGGGTCGGGCTTGGCCTTGCGCCACGGCGTGCGCCCGATGACCGAGGCGAGGTTGATGGGCGCCAGCCCACAGGTGGCCAGGGCGGCGCGCACCGCCTCGGCGGAGCTGTTGCTCACCAGCACCACCGGCTCCCGGTCCAGGGCCCGCACCAGCGTCTGCAGGCCAGGGACCGGCACGACGCGGCGGGCAGCGTCCACCTCGAAGCGGGTGATCAGCCGGTAGGCCCGCTCCACCAGGGCCTTGGCGGTCTCGGTCCCCACCGGCGCGGCGGCGGCCTGGGCCGCCTCGTTTACGCGCTGCAGCAGCGGCACGAACTCCTGCTCCACCCCCATGGGCCGAAACATGTCGGCCAGAGCCTCCCGCACATGCTGGATGTTCACCGGCAGGTGCAGCAGGGTGCCGTCCACGTCCAACGCCCAGAGACGTGATGGGGCCTCGCTCGCCATGGCGCGAGGATATCCCATCTGCCCGGGACGAGTCATCAACTCGCCGACAGGAGGCGCTGTTGGAGGCGGATGCCTATTTTCCTTAATCCCCAACCGTACGGTTTACCTGTCGCGCTGGATCGCGGTATCCTCGCTTCAAACTTAGGCAGTCAGGAAAGGGAACCGGGCCTGCCACGCCACCTGTGTTTGGAGTGCATGGAGCGGCTGGTCGGTGCGGTGGCTTTAGTGTAAATGACCGACGATCCCGGACAGGGCGACCCCAAAACGGAGGACACCTCCAGGGCGGGGATCGCGCTCGAGCAGACGGACATACTCCCGCCGACCACCATGCTCAGCGAGAAGTACCGTCTGGGCCGCCTCATCGGAGAGGGCGGTATGGGCGCCGTGTACGAGGCGGAGCACACCGGCCTCGGGATCAAGGTGGCGATCAAGCTGCTCAACGAGGTCTTCGCCTCGGACCACAAGGCGCTGAGCCGCTTCGACCGCGAGGCCAAGGCCACGGCCGCCATCCGGCACGCAAACATCGTCGAGGTCACCGACACCGGCAAGGACAACGAGGGCATCCCCTTCCTGGTCATGGAGCTGCTGGAGGGCGAGAGCCTCAGCGCGCTGCTGCGCCGGGAGAAGGTGCTGGCGCCGCACCTGGCGGTGGTCATCGCGTCGCAGATCCTCGCCGGGCTCGCCGCGGCCCACGGCAAGGAGGTGATCCACCGCGACCTCAAGCCGGGGAACATCCTCCTGGCGCGCAACAACGAGGGCGGCTACCAGGTCAAGATCCTCGACTTCGGCATCTCCAAGTTCCGCTCCAACCTGGTACAGGACGTCACCGCCGCGGGCGCTGTGGTGGGCACCCCGCGCTTCATGGCGCCGGAGCAGGCCATCGGCCAGCCCGACCTGGACGCGCGCGTGGATCTTTACGCCGTGGGCGTGCTGCTCTACCGCATGGTCAGCGGGCGCCTGCCGTTCACCTCGCGAACCCACGAGGGGGTGATCCAGCAGATCCTCGAGGGGGTGAAGGTCAAGCCGCGGGAGGTCCGCGCGGACGTCCCGGTGGCGCTGGAGGAGACCATCCTCAAGGCCATGGAGCCGAACCGCGAGCGGCGCTTTTCCGACGCGCGAGCTTTCATGGCGGCGCTGCACGAGGCCACGCCGGAGTTCAACACGGGCACGCTCAACTTCACCCTGCCCACCATGACCGCCACGCCCCCGGGTGGCGCCAGCCCCACCGGGCTGTCCCATAGCGTGAGCATCGCCTCCGGATCCATCCCGTCGGCGATGTACGCCGGGCATCCGTCCACCGGCGCCACGACCCAGCCGTCGCCGGCGGTGACGCCGTCCGTGGCGGGCGAGAGCATGGCGCCGCAGTCGCGGCCGCGCTGGATCCTGCCGCTGATCCTGGCGGTGGCCGTGGGCGGAGGCCTCGGGCTCTTCTTCCGCTTCCGCACGGTGCCGCCGCCGAAGAAGGTGGTGGCCGCCGCAGACGCCGGGGCCAAAAAGGGCGTCGGTCCCACCGCGCAGAAATATGCCGGCGCGGTGATCCGCGTGGGCATCACGCGCTACCTGCCGCGGGGACAGCTGGCCACCGAGCACAGGCGGCTGGTCAAGCACCTCACCGAGCAGATCAAGCGCCCGGTGCAGTTGAAGATCCACGAGGACTACGTGGACATGTCGGCCCAGCTGACCACGGGCAAGCTGGATCTGGCCGCGCTGTCGTCCTACAGCTACGTGCGCTCCAAGCGCAAACACCCGGGAATCCGACTCATCGCGACCCACGAGACCAAGTCGGGGCGCACCTACGAGGGTGTGGTGGTGGCGCTCAAGTCCCAAAAGGAGATCCGCTCGCTCAAGGACTTCAAGGGCAAGCGGTTCTGCTACGTCAACCCGACCTCCACCTCGGGCTACCTCTACCCGCGCGCGCTGTTTCGCCGGATCAACATGGATCCCGACACGATCTTCAAGACTACCCGCTTCACCGGTGACCACCTCGCGGCGCTCAAGGCGCTGGAGAGCGGCGCCTGCGACGGGGCGGCAGTATTCCGCGGCATCTTCTTCGAGGCCCAGCAGCACGGTCTCAACCCCCAGCGATATGCCTGGCTGGCCACCACGGATCCGATCCCGTACGACGCCTACTGCCTGTCTCCGCGGCTGCCTGCGGACGTGGCCGAGATGCTGAGCAAGGCCCTGCTCTCGCTGCGGCCCAACTCCGAGATCACGCGCAAGGTGCTTGGCGAAAAGAGCCGCATCGTGGGCTTCGTGCCGGTGAAGGACTCCGACTACGACTCCGTGCGAAAGATCGAGCGGTACCTGGACTCCCCGACGCCCCGAAAAAAATGAGCGCCGAGAGCAAGACCCTGCACGAGATGCTCGGCCGCAGCGCCGCGCGCGCCCCGGACCACCCCGTCTTCATCCAGCGTGACAGCGCCACATCCTACGAAGAGCTGGACCGGGCGTCGGGGGCCTTCGCCCACGGGCTGAAGGAACTCGGCGTTCAGAAGGGCGACCGCGTGGTGCTGGTGCTCAACAACACCATCGACTACATGGTGGCCTACTACGGCATCCTCAAGGCCGGCGCCGCGGTGGTTCCCCACTACACCGACACCCGCCCCGGCACCCTCAGCTACGTCTTGGCCCACTCCGAGGCACGCGCGGTGGTCATGGAGCGGCGCAACACGCGGTTGCTGGCGGGCCTGGCTGCGCAGCTGCCCCAACTCGAGACGGTGATCAGCCTCGGCCCTCCCCTCCTCGCCGAGGACGAGGGGCTGCGGCTGGCAGAGATGGCCGCGCTGGCAGAGGGCGGACCGCAGATCCACGATAGCGGCGCGCTGCCCGATGACCTTTCGGCCGTGGTCTACACCTCGGGGACCACGGGCAAGCCCAAGGGCGTGATGCTCTCGCACCGCAACCAGCTGGCCAACATCAGCTCCATCGTGCAGTACCTGGAGCTGACTGCGTCCGACACCGTCGCCATGGTGCTGCCCTTCTTTTACGTCTACGGCAACTCGGTGCTGCAGACCCACGTCCACGCCGGCGGCACCATCGCTCAGGTGGGGACGATGACCTTCCCCGCCGCCGTGCTGGGCGGGATCCAGAAGCAACGCTGCACGGGCCTGTCGGGGGTGCCGTCGACCTTCGCCCGCCTGGTGCAGTTCCGTGGGCTGGAGCAGTTCGACCTGTCGAGCCTGCGCTACCTGACCCAGGCCGGCGGCCCCATGACCCCGGCGCTGACCCAGAAACTGCGCGCCATCGTGCCGGACGCCGACATCTTCGTGATGTACGGCCAGACCGAGGCCTCGGCGCGGCTGTCCTACCTGCCGCCCGCGGACCTCGATCGCAAGCTCGGCTCGGCGGGCATCGGCATCCCCGGAGTGACGCTGAAGATAGTGGACCCGCAGGGCGAAGAGCAGCCCCGGGGCACCGAGGGAGAGATCGTGGCGTCGGGGGACAACATCATGCTCGGCTACTGGAAGAACCCGGAGGAGACCGAGCGGGTCAAGGGGCTGGCGGGCCTGCGCACCGGCGACCTGGCGGTGATGGACGACGAGGGGTTCATCTTCATCGCCGGGCGGGCGACAGACATGATCAAGTCCGGCGCCCACCGCATCGGGCCCAAGGAGATCGAGGACGTGGTGGAGATGCTGCCGGCCGTGGCCCAGTGCGCCGTGGTCGGCGTCCCCGACGAGATCCTCGGCGAGGGCATCGCCGCCTTCATCATCACCAGGGAGGGCGAGGGGGTCACCGACAAGGAAGTGCTCAAGCACTGCCACAAGCACCTGCCGCGATTCAAGATGCCGGGGCACGTGCGCCTGGTGGACACCCTGCCGCGCACCCCGTCGGGCAAGCTGCGCCGCAAGGAGCTCAAGGACTGGTTCGCGGACGGGGCCGGTCAGTCCTGACCAAAATCCTCTGCCCGCAAGGCCGCCAGCCGCTGCCTGAACGCCTGCTCGTCGTACTCGCCGCCCTGCCCCACTGCGCTGATCAGCTGCTCGGAGATGACCGTTCCGATGGCATGGATCGCGTCGTGTCGCGTGAGGCCCTCGGCCATCAGCCGCGCCAGGGTCTGGCCGGTCTCCGGGGGCGCGCCCTGGGCGACCTGGGTCTCCACGACGGCGTGGGTCGCCACGTGCACCCGCAGGCGGGGGCCGTCCAGTCCGTGGTGGGGTTCTTCGAGGTGCTCTTTCATGGCCCGCACCATCAGCCGGGCCTGGATCTGTTGTTGCTTGTCGCTCATATCCGATACCTGACCTTGCTCCGCGCAGTGAGGTGTCATATCATCCCCGCGGAATCGTATTAGTCAATACCAGGATTATCGATGCTATTGTACGAGTGGCTCCAGAGAGCAGTGAAGGCCAAGGGAGGCGCAAAGGCCCTCATCTACCGAGACACCTATCTCAGCTGGCGAGGGCTGACCCACCGGGTAAACCGGCGAGCCGACGAGTTCAAGTCCATGGGGGTGCGGCCAGGTGACTGGGTTGGGCTGATGTTGGGCAACGTGCCCGACTTCGTCATCCTCTCGCTGGCCCTGAGCAAGCTCAAGGCTGCGCCGCTGCCTCTGGACCCCACCACGAGCACTCGCGAGTTGGAGATGGTCATGGCGGCTGTGCCAGTGCGCGGGCTAATCACGCGCCCTCGCGGCGGCGACGCGCCCATCCCGGCCAGCACGGGGGGCAGCAAGAAGGGCTCCAAGCGCAAGCGCGCGCCCGAGAGCCGGCGACGGCTCCAGGGGACCCTGCTCAGCTGCTCGATCTACGCCTGCGACGAACAGAAATTACCGCGGACAAAGAACCAGGCCATCGGCACCGTGCTGATCACGGCCGACTCCGCCGGCGACCCGAAGCCGGTGGAGCGCACCCTCGCCAACCTCGCCGCCGAGGCGAGCCACGTCACCAAGGCGCTGAAGATCACCGGCGACGACCGCGCCCTGCTCACGGTTCCCCTCTTCCACTCCTACGGCTTCGACGTCGGTCTGATCGCGGCGCTCTACGCCGGGGCGTCCATCTACCTCGAGGACGAGGTGGCGGCCAGCCGCATCATCAAGCTGGTTCGCGACCAGCAGATCACCCTGCTGCCGGGCAGCCCCACCCTCTTCGAGGAGATGGTCAAGCTGCCCGCGGTGCGGCCCCTGACCCACAAGCCGGTGCGGTTCATCTCCGCCGGCGGCAGCCTCACCGGCTCCACCATGGAGACCTTCCGCAAAAAGTACGGTTTGCGCCCGCTGGCCTGCTTCCACACCTCCGAGACCGGTACAGTGAGCATCGACCTGGACGGCCAGCACGGCGAGAGCGTGGGCAAGGTGCTCGACGGCGTGCAGGTCCGCATCACGAGCGCCCAGACCGGCAAGAAGGTCGCCGCCGGGCGCAAGGGCCTGTTCTGGGTCAAGAGCAAGGCCGTCTCTCCTCTCGGCCTGCTCGAGAACCCGCCCAAACCCGACGAGGCCCCGGTGGGCGGCAAGGACAAGGAGGGGTGGTACCACACCGGCAACCTGGCCACGCTGGACCGCGCCAAGCGCCTGCGGCTCCAGGGGCGCGAGGACGACGTCGTGGTGTTGGAGGGCAAGCGCGTCGCCCTGGGCGAGGTGGAGGGCTGCATCGAGTCCTTCCCCGCCGTCAAGGTCACCGCCGCACAGGCCAGGCTGATCAACGACCCGCTGGGCGGGCCGATGGTGGTGGCCAAGGTGGTGATCAAGGGCGAAGAGGTGGAGGCCGAGGACATCATCGACTACTGCGCCCGCAACCTCTCCCCGTACAAGGTCCCCCGCCGCATCGAATTCTGCAAGTCGCTGTAGCGCCCTACAGCATCCCCTGCACCAGGTCCGCCAGCCGCGGTATCAGCTCTGATGAGCCCGCGTGCACGGAGACGTCGCAGGCCCCGCTGATCTCCGTGGGTGTGAGGTTCAGCTCCACCAGCAGCGCGCCGTTGCGCTTGGCCTGCATCGGGATCATGGAGGCCGGCGCCACGGTGGCGCTGGTGCCGACCACCAGCATCACCTGACACGTCCGCACCAGCTCCATGGCGCGCTCCATGGCCTCGGCCGGGATCTGCTCGCCGAAGAAGACCACGTCGGGCTTGAACACACCGCCGCAGGTGCAGGAGGGAGGCATGCCCAGCTCCGGGCGCCGCGACGCGGGCTCGTTGCGACCGCAGCTCATGCAGCTGAGCGAGCTGCCGTTGCCGTGAAACTCCACTACCTGACTCGAGCCGCCCTCCTGGTGCAGGTTGTCGATGTTCTGGGTCACGATGCCGTCCAGCACGCCGGCCTGCTCCAGGCGCGCCAGGCCGGTGTGGCCGGGGTTGGGGCGGGCGTCCACAACCATGCCCTCCAGCTCCACCAGCATCTGCCACACCCGGGCGGGGTCCTGGCGGAAGGAGTGGATGGAGGCGTAGTCCATGGGGTCGAAGCGATCCCACAGGCCGCCTGGCGAGCGGAAATCGGGGATCCCCGAGTCGACGCTGACGCCTGCGCCCGTGAGGGCCACGCCGTGGCGGCGGCTCACCAGGGCCTCGGCCACTTCCTGCAACTCGCTTTGCATGGGCGCTCCTCTCGCTACCGGGCCTCTTCGTCGTTATTCTGGCCGGCCTCCGTGTCGTCGGCTTCCTCGGCCCCCTTGGCGTAGAACAGGCTGTCCTTGTAGGTCGAGAGGGCCTTCTTGATCACGATGACCACGGAGGCGGCCACAGGCACCGCCAGCAGGATGCCGACGAAGCCGAAGAGCTGCCCGCCGATCATCAGGGCCAGCAGCACGCCCACGGGGCCGAGGCCGACTTTTTCGCCCACGACGCGCGGCGTGATGACCAGCCCCTCCAGGGTCTGCACCACGGCGAAGACGCCCGCCACGGCGATGAGCTGACCCGGGCCGTCGTACTCCAGCAGGCTCACGGCCATGGCCAGGACCACGCCCACGATGACCCCGACGTAGGGGATGAAGGCGAGGCAGCCGGTGATCACGCCGATGAGCACCGCCATCTTGACCCCGGCGATGGAGAGGCCCACGGAGTAGAGCACGGCGAGGATGCCGATGACCATCAGCTGTCCGCGGATCCAGGCCGCCAGCACCTTGTCGATCTCCTTGCCCGTCTCCTGCACCCAGCCGAGGTAGCGGCGCGGGATCAGCTCCTGGGCCCCGGCGAGGATGGCGGGGAACTTGGGCAAGAAGTAGAAGGTGAAGATCGGGATCAGCACCACCGTCCCGAGGGCGGAGAACATGGCCGAGGCGCGCTGCATCACCTTGCCCGCCACGCCGCCGAGGGGGGCCAGCGCCTTGGAGGCCAGCGCCTTGGCGTCGGCCCCGAACTGCTCGGTGATCTCGTGGAAGGTGCGCGGGACTGTGACGTTGAAGGTGCTCTCGATCCACGGCAAGGCGGTGTTGCGGATCTTCTGCACGTAGCCAGGCACGGCCTCCGAGAAGGACTGGATCTCCCGGATGATGATCGGCACCACGATGACCAGCACCGCCGCGATGAGCCCCAGCACGACCGCGAACAGCAACGCCGAGCCCCGCCAGCGCGGCACCTTGAAGCGCTCCTCCAGCCGGATGACGATGGGGTCGAGCAGGTAGGACAACACGAGCGCGGCGGCCACCGGCGTGAGCACGGGCCCCAGCCCGCGCACCACGACGTATAGCAGCGCGAGCACCAGCGCGAAAAAGATTCAGGTGCCAGTAGAGGTGGCTCTTGCGGATTCTGCTGATGCTGCGCAACGCCATTGTGCGGTCCCCTCGCGTTCAGGTGATGCTCAGAAAGGCTCCTTGCGGAGCTTGAGCTTGAGCTGTTGACGAACCCCCTTGACCATCTTCACCTCGGTGAAGTGGGCGAAATAGCCGTCCTTGCGCACCTCCACGCGGTGCACGCCTTCGGGCAGCAGCAGCGGCTTGCTGCCGAGGCCCTTGACGCTGCCCATGTACTTGTCGTCCACGTAGATCACGGCGTCACCGGGATCACAGCGTACCAGCAAGCCGGCCAGCGGGCGCACCTTGACGTTCGGGCCCGGTCCGCCGCAGGACAACAGCAGCAGCGCACCGGCCAGGGCCGCCAGCGTGGACCATGCCCGCCTCATGGCCGGGCCGGTTGAACCGTCTCGACGATCATCCAAGCGGAACCTCCCACGGTGTTTTTGGTCTTCAACAAAAACGCGCCGAACGTCTGCTTTTGCAGCTCGGCGGCCAGGGCCTTGGCCGCGCGCGTGGTCTGGACGGCGTACCACACCTCGCCCGGCGCCGTGCGCCGAACCTCGCAGCGAGCCACGCCGGTGATGCGCTCGCGCAGGGCCCTGGTGATGCGTCGATACTGGTCATAGGACGTCAGCCCCGACACGTGCACCACACGCTTCCCGGCGCCGATCTCTCCCGGCCGCAGACGTCCCTTGAGTGCGCCCAGCACCGTCCGCAGGCCCCTGTCCAGGGCTCGCTCCGCCGCCGCGCTGCGCGCCTGGTCCCCCTTGATCGCCGCCCCCCAGCCCACGGCGGTGGCCCCCGTGAGCTTGGCGCCGGTGGCCACCATACCGAGCCACAGCGTGGCCGTGGCGTTTGCGCCTGCCAGGTCGAGCCCGCGCACGCCCGGGGCGCCCTTGAGCTCCAGCGTCACGCGCAGAGCGAACGCCGCGCCCAGGGCCTGAGCCTGCCTTGACCACTGGTCCCCCGGCTTCTTCAGCGCCACCGGGATGAAGCCGGCCTCGGTGATCCGCCTGTGCGCCAGGGACACGAGGGCCGGCGTCGCGCCCTGAGCGGCCGGTTTGACCTCGAGCCAGACGCCGACCTTGGCCTTGACCCCCATGGCGTTGACCGGCCCGGTGGGTCGCCCCACCAGCTTGCTCAGGTCACCCTGGAGCCGCTTGGCGTTGACCTTGACGGCCACGCGCACACGAAAGACCTTGCCCTGGTGCGTCTCCTCGAGCACCCGGTACGTGCGGATGTAGCGCGAGGCGCGGCGGTAGATGGCGCTCCTGAGCTTGACCTCCAGCTCGGCGAGCCGCGCGGCGTCGACCCTGGCGGCCACGGCCCGGGCCACGGCGTCCTGGCGTGCGTTACGTAGCGCCCGCCGCCGGGCGGACACCAGGTTGCCGCCCACCACCTGGACCTCGCCGACGCCTTCGTGCTCGGGGGCGCCCGCCTGCACCGCGGGCGCGGCCAGCGCCAACCAGATGGCGACCGCGACGCTGCACAGGGTAAATCGGCGGCCGGACGGCAATGGAATTCTTGGAGGGCTTACCTGAGGATGAACGGATAGGTGAAGGTGATGGGGGAGCCCTTGAACTTGGGGAAGCGGGCGCTCCTCGTGGCCTTCTTCACGCAGGCACCGGTGGGGGTGCCGGCGAAGACGCCCTTGACCTTTGCCGCGGTCACCCTGCCCGCGCGGCCGATGGTCATCCCAACCCTGGCCAGGCCCGGCACCTTGAAGCGGTCGTAGCAGGCCTGGACCCGGGACTTGGTCTTGCGCATGCCGCCCTGGATCTGAGACTTGGTCAGCGTATCGGGGAGGTTGGACGAGGCGGCCGGCGCGGCTGCCTTCTTGCGAGCCTTGCGCTTCTTGTTGCCCGTGAGGGCGCCGTCGATGAGATCGTCCAGGGAGTCGCGCTTCTTTCTTTTCTTGCGTCCACCACCGGAGGACGCCCTCCGCGGCGGGGGCGACGAGGGCAGCGCAGCGCTGGTGGTGCGGGTCGTGGTGCGGGCCCTACCGCCGCGCTTCTTCCTGCGGCCCTTGCGGCGCTTGCCCGGCTTGGCCTTGGCCGGCTCGGCGGTCTCGGTGTCGCCCTTGGTCTCCGGCTTGGTATCCCCGGCAGGCTCGCCAGCGGCGGCAGGCTTGTCGCCGGTCTCCTCCGTGGCCTTGGCTGGCTCATCGGTCTTTTTGGCCTCTTCCGTCGTGGGGGCCTCGGCCTTTTTGGTATCTTCCTCGTCAGCGTCGTCGCTGGCCGAGGCCGGGTTGGTTTCGGTGTTGGAGGCGACCACGGCGGGCTTCGGCTGCGTGCGGAAGGCGGCGAGATAGACTACCAGCCCCACCAGCCCCACCAGGATGCAGCCCATGCCGATGACCAGCGGCAGCACCCACTTCGGCTTCTCGTCCTCCACGGTGGGCATCAGCACCGGGGCGGCTGTCACCGGAGAGGAGAAGCTCCCCAGGGACGGGATGTCGTCGAAGCCCCCGTCGTCCGCGGCAGCAGCGGCAGGCGCTGACAGCCCGGCCATGGCGCGGATGTCGATCAGCCCCGATCCGGCCTCGCCGCCCTCAGGAGTAGCAGCGGCGGCGGCGGCGGCGGGCTCCGAGGCGCCCACCGAGACCGGCTCGGACGACTTGCCCATGGCCAGGTCCTGGAGGTTGGAGAGGCTGAAGAGCACAGAGTTTTCGCTGCGCGCACCGGTCATGCCCTCGCCAGCGGCTTCCTGGCCCGAGTGAATGACCACCTCGTTTTGGGGCTCGGGCTGTGCGGCCTCGGCGGCGCCGAACATATCCGCTCCTGCGCCGGGCTGTACCGGAAGGAGGCCGTCGTCGCCGTGGTACGTGGCGAACAGGTCCGGCTGTTCATCCTCGGTCGGATTGCTATAGGCCAGCTGCGCCGGGTCCTCCGCGGGCTGCTCGGCGGCGGGCTGGTCCTCGCCCCAGGCGGGCTCCGCGGCGGCGACCGGCTGCTCGGGCTCGGCCCCCCAGGCGGGCTCCGCGGCGCCCGCGTCGGGCTGCTCGGGCTCGCCGCCCCAGGCCGGTTCGACCTCGCCGACGCCAGCGTCGGGCGCGGCTCCCCAGGCGGGGTCCTGGTCCTGGGCCTGCTCCTGGCCCCACTGGTCATCGCCGCCGAACCCGGCGTCCGGCGCAGCGGCCTCCGCGCCGCCCAGGGCCGCGGTGGAGGCGACCTTGGTCGCCTGGCACATCTCCACGAACTCCTCGGTGGAGCCGAGGCGCTGCCAGCTGCCCATGCCCTCGCGCCAGATGTAGGTCTCCTCGTTGATGTCGCCGTTGGCGTAGCGGTCCCTGACCTCGGGAACCGTCATGGGCCCCACCTGTTCCCTGTCGATAACCATGTGCCAGACCGGGGTTTCTCCCTGATCGTCAGCGGCATAGCCGTCCTGTTCCTGCTGCTCGGGCGCGGGCTCGTCCTGCTGCGTGCCGCGAACGACGATGATGTTCTGGCACTTTTTGCATCGGATCTTGAAGACCTTGCCGCGAACTTTCTCATCGGCGATGGAGTATTTGGTTCTGCAGTTGTCGCAGATGATTTTCATCTTGTCGCCTCGTGTCCCACTGGTTGCGAATCAACGCGCTCGCACTGTTAGGGAGCGTATTATAGAGGGTGGTTTTTTCAATTGCAACTCGCTTGAAAAGCGTACTTTTTTTCGAAAACAAGCGCCCCGCGGGTGAGGGTTGAACCGTGCTCCGCGAGGGCCCGTGCTGTCTGGCGCCGTCAATGATCTCTGACACCACAACGCGGGGATCACCTTGGCGTTTTTTACGCGGCCGTCGAGGACTGGCCCGGCACCCCCTTGTGCATCACCTCGCGGATGCCCTACTATCGTGCACCCTCCGGATCTTTCACAGGAGCCAAGATGAAGAAGACATGGATAATAGTTCCCGCACTGTTCCTGGCCCTCGGCTGCTCGGACGACAGCACCTCCACCAAGGACACGGGGCCCTCCGCGGACGGGTCCACCGGCGACGCAGGATTCACCTGCCCCAAGAGCTTCCCCAAAAAGCGCGGTGAGGTCTGCTTCCCCAAGTTGCCCGACACCGCCGGGAAACGCACCCAGTGTGCTGAAATCGTTGAGGAGTGCGACAAGACCGGCAAAAAGGAACCGGATCTCAAGTGTCTCACCGGGGCCGCCCCCAAGGCCCCCTCCGGTCCGGCGACAGTGACCCTGGCCGGGTTCGTCGACGTCTTCTCCAACGGGCCGGACTCGGATAACGTCGTGGTGGAAGTCTACGACGGCGAGGCGCTGATAAAGGCCATCGTCGCGGACAAGAAGGCCGGCAAGCTCAAGGCCAAGTACTTCCCCACGTCGGTCAAGCCCATCGCCTCCGACACGGTCTACCTCAAGTGGACCGACAAGAAGAAAATCCCCGAGAACGCCACGCGCGGCAAGGCCCGGGCCTGCCCCCTGGACAACAAGCTGAAGCTGCCCTGCATCGTGCCGAAGCTCGAGTGCGGCCCGACCAAGGTGGAGTGCGACCTGGACGGCGACGAGTACTGCCACAACGGGCAGTGCATCGAGCGCCTGCGCTGGGAGTCCCGCTACCGCATCGCCAACATCCCCACCAACAAGTACCTCGTCATCCGCACCGTGGGCACCCACGGTTTCAAGCCGGGCACCTGGGGCATCATGGCGCAGTTCAACGTCTACCTGAGGGCCGACGCCCCCAAGTGCAAGGACGGGGAGTTCAACGACTGCCTCAACACCAAGGGCGACTACGAGCTGGAGGTCAACGCGCTCTACTCGGGTGACTACAGCACCATCCCGATCACCGCGGGCCTCTCCGGCGGCGTTCCCGAGGGTCACGGCGCCATCGCGGGAGAGGTGCACGACTGCGACGACATCAAGCTCTCGGGCTTCCAGGTCGGCACCAACCCGATCCCCTCGGTGATGGCCTACTTCAACGGCAACCCGGTCAAGACCCTACCGGACCTGCTGCAGCTAAAGCACGGCACCAACATCGACGGCATCTTCGCTGCCCTGGACATCGAGCCGGGTGAAGTGACCATCAGCGCCGTGGGCAAGGTCGGAGGCAAGCTCGTCTCCGCCGGCACGATCAAGGCCGCGGTGCTGCCCGATACGGTGACGGTGATCACCTTCGACGGGAAGAAGCCCGAGAAATAAGCCGCCCCTCCAGCGCCGCCTCGATCTCCGCTGAGTATCGCCCCGGCCGCTGCTCCACCAACAGCTCAGGCAGCTCCTCGCAGGCCCCCGCTCGCGTTTTGGTTGCCAGCACGAGCACGCGAGTATGCTCGCGGCCCGGCAGGGGCCGGACCATGCGGACCAGGCAAGGCGCCAGCGCTCGGCGCCGCAGCTGCTCCAGCACCTCGTCTCTTCGATCTGCGGCGTGGATCAGGGCCAGCGACTTGCCAGCCACGAGGGAGGCCGCCGCGGCATCGACCAGCTCCTCCAGGGTGCAGCTCACTTCGTGCTTGGCCACCGCGACCTGGCGGTGGCGGCTCTGCCTGCCTGCCCCGAGGCGGAAGAAGGGAGGGTTGCTCACCAGCAGGTCGGGCGCCGCTCCCGGCCAGGATGCCGGATCGCGCAGGTCCGCCCTCTGGACCTCCACCCGGCTGTTCAGCTCGTTGTCCTGGACATTGAGCCGCGCCAGGTCCGCCAGCTCCTGCTGAAGCTCCACGAGCCGCACGCGGCAGCCGGGCCAAAGGCGGGCCAGCAGCAGCCCGACCACGCCGCACCCGGTGCCCAGGTCCACCACCTCTCGCGGCTCCTCGTCCAGGGCGCGCACGCAGAATTGGGCCAGGATCACGGAGTCCACGTTGAAACGGTATCCTCCCCCGGGCTGTCTCAGCACGAGGGCTCCCCGACAGATGCTGTCGCGGGTGTGGCTCACCCGCCATGGCCTCCGCCGCCGAGGTCCACCGCCACGGCCCCCTGGCGCAACACCACAGGCTCCGCGAGGAGCGACAGCACGGTGCTGGCCTGCTGCTGACGCTTGCCGCCGTCGAGCACGAGGGAGATGCCCTCGAGGGTCGCGCCGTGGGCCGTGGTGGCCGGCGGCTGGCTGGTGAGGTTTGCGCTGGTGGCGGTGACGGGGCGGCCCACGCGGCGCACCAGCTCGGCCGCCACCGGGTCGCTGGAGACGCGGACTCCCACGCCGCCACCGGGGCCAACCAGGGGCGCCGGCAGCCCGTCAGCCGCTGGCAGGATCAGGGTCAGCGGCCCGGGCCAGTGCGCCGCCATGAGCCGCCTGGCCAGCCCCGAGGTCTCGGCTACCACACACCGCAGCATGGCCTCGTCCGAAACGAGAATCGAGATATTGTGTGTGGGATCGCGGCGTTTGACGTGGAGCAGTCGCGCGAGGGCTTCTTTGGAGAGGGCGTCAACGGCGAGGCCGTATAGCGTCTCGGTGGGATAGGCAACCACGCCGCCAGTGAGGATGACGTTTGCGGCGCGCTGGATATGCTGGCTGCTCGCGGGGACGACCTCGCGAGCTTCTGATTCGGGCACCGTCCGATCAGTTCTCGTTGGTGATGCCGTCGGCGGCGGCGACCATGCGCATCTTGACCAGACCGCGCACCTCGACCTGGCGGATACGCTCGCGGGTCAGGTTCATGATCTCGCCGACCTCCTCGAGGGTGATGCCGCCGCGCTCTGCGACATCCAGCGCGCAGGTCTCGGACATCTGCCACAGCTCGAGGTGGGGGAAGTTGAGCTTGATCGACCCGGTGTCCGGGTTGACGTCAAGGTAGAGGTGGTGCTTGCAGCTGACGTAGGGGCAGGGCCGCGCCTTGCCCGCGCACTGCGAGCGGCTGGCGGGCCGCCGGTAGTCCATGTGCTGCGCGAGCGCGGCGCCCTGACGCATCTCCTCGCGGGTCAGCCGCTTCATGGCGATGGTCTTGCTCCGGGGCCGATCCCGGCGGCGGTGGCGGCGGCGCTTTTGGCTTTTGGCGGGCGCAGTCTCGGCGGCGAGTTTGTCAGCGTCCTCCATGGCGGTCATCTGGTTCTTCTTGGTCTCCATGTTCTTCTCCTCAGCGGCCAGCTTCATCCTCGGTGAGTAATCCTCGTGAGCGCGCCACCGCTGGCGACGCTCAGTTTCTTCTCGGGCCAGGAAACGTGGGTCTCGATCTGCATCACACGACGCAGCAGCTCGTTGGCCAGTTTCCTCGCCTTGTCGATATCCTGGTTCAGGCTCCGAGCCCTGGAGTTGTCGAAGCGTGGCCTGGCCAGCTCCCGCTCGAAGCCCTTGAAGAGGTCGTCCAGCGACGACTCGATCTCGTCGATCTTCTCCTTGTAATTGGAGAAGGAGCGCTGAATCTCCTCTATGGTGTAGCTCTTGGCCATCATCTTCTTGATGGCGTTGATACGGCGCACGGTGGCGCAGGGGTAGATGCCGTGGGAGCCCTTGTGTTTGCCCTTGCTCCCCACCCGCTTGCAGCGGGGCAGGAGCCCGATCTGGACGTACTTGCGAAACGTCGCCTCGGAGAGGCGGGCGCCCCTGCCCTGGAAAATGCTGATGATCTGCGCCGACGTCAGACCATCGGGGTGTGCCCGCTCGATCCGCTTGAGGGCCGGCTCGCTCAACAGCTTTTCCCCCTTACGTGTCAATTTGGCTCACCTCTTCTTCGTCCTCTAATCCCAAAAAGTTGCCCGCACCGATCAAGGCAGTGATGATGGGCCGTACGGGGCAGCGCTTCACGCACCTCTCCCGCACGGCCCATCTTGGATGTACACACTTTATATACACCCAATGGCTACCGCCCAATAGAGACTATCTAAGCTAGATTACTGAGTAGGATGAAGCGAATATATTATAGTGAATGGAACGGTTCAAGAAAAAAATGAATGAGAATCGACTTTTACGCGATCGCATGCTGTATAGATGTTCAGTGGATTCGAACTAGGTTCGACATCCTGGCAGGATAGCCTGATGGATCCAGGGCGGCCGGATCCAGGCGTGGATCCCCTCTCCAGGCGGCGAAACCGCCATGATTAAAAATGTACACACATGCTATAAAGGCGCCTCTGCGGTCCTGAAAAGGACACAAAAAAAGGGTCCGGGCGGCGCTGTTGAAGGGGGTTCAGCTAACCCCTCTTATTTACTCCAGTCCAGCCTGATGGACGGCGCCTTCTTGCCCGGCGGGATGGTGACCTTGAACCGCTTGCGCCGCCCGAGCTCCTTGTTGAAGACCTCGATGGTGTGAGGACCGGCGACGAGCCGGCGTCCCTTGATCGGCGTGGGACCGACCGGCCGACCGTCGATCTTGACGTCGGCCCAGGGAGCGACGAAGACGTCGATGACACCGTAGCGCTTCGCCCGCGGGCGCTTCACCGTCCCTGGCCGTGGACGCGGGGCTGGCGGGGCTGGTTTCCGTGCGACGGCGTCCGGCCTGAGGGTGGCGGCGTCCGGTTTCGGCGCCGCCGCGGCGTCGGCCTGAGTCGGTGCTGGCGGCGCCTTGGCAGGAGGAGCCGCCGGGGTGGCCCTGGCCGCTGCGGGCGGCAGGTCCAGGGAGACCTCCCCTGCCCCGGCGGTGAGCGTCACCTGCTTGCGGACCTCCCTGCCGTCCAGCCGGGCGACGAGCGTGAGGCCCTTACCCGCCTTCCCCGTGAGCGTCACGGGTGCGCGCCCCATGGACACGCCGTCCACCCAGAGGCTGGCCCCCGCGGGTCGGGAGCTCACCACCAGCCTGGCGGCTGACTTCGTGGTCCTGTCGCCGGGGCGGAAGAGCCACCAGCCGAGCACGCCGCAGAGCGACGCGCCGAGCAGGCAGGCCAGCACCACGAGGCCCGTCCGCCGCGGCCTCGCGGGGGGCTCGGCGGGCTCGGTGAACGCGCGCTGTGGAGCCAGCACTGGCGTTGGCGTCGGCGTCGGCGTCGGCGTCGGCGTCGGCGTCGGCGTCGGCGTCGGAGATTCCACCACCGTCTCCGGCAACGCATCATCGCT
>PVBE010450251.1_pt1 | contig 23309 bp, 10 predicted proteins | sample 1631181 | NCBI WGS metagenome assembly PVBE01 (sample SAMN08397723, study PRJNA350692) | Marine metagenome, whole genome shotgun sequencing project. | isolation source: water | place: Pacific Ocean | collected 2012-04 | reverse complement strand
CGCGGATGCCAGGAGTACGACGAGTATCGAACAGAAACGGATGGAACGTGAAGGAAAGGTCATGGCGCGCTGTCTCCAAGGTTGCAAGGCGTGAATGTCGTTTCACTGCGACGAGTGTCGGTGTATAAGGGTGTGACGAACTCTGTTGGAACGTGGCCACCATCGTAGCTTCAGAACTGCTCGGCGTCACGCCATGCCAGTGAAAAAAAGGAGAACATCTCACGCGAAACAGTACATTCAGCGCACGATCCCAGTGACTTCGATCAGGTGCAATTGCCGGCCCTGGCCCTGGTGCGGCGCGTCAATGCAGACAAAATGACCGTCCGGGCTAGAGCGAGGATGGGTATCGACGCGCCATTCACCAGTGTAGACCTTGGGTAGATGGAAGCTGCCCAGATCGACGCGGCGGCCCGTCGGCACATGATACAGGTGTGGAGTCTGCAGTCGAGCTTCGCCCTTCGGATAGGTGTCATTCAGAATCCAATCGTTGCCAGGCAAGTAACTCAGATGCCCGGATGGATCGAGCACGCCGTGTCCGATCTCTTCAACGGTGCCGCCTTCGGCATCTTCAAAGAGAAAATCTCCCCAATTAGGATTGCCTAACAGGTTTTTGGACTGGGCAAGAATGTGGTGTTCGTCTCGCCAAATGAAATGCGACGTGTAGCCGTTGGGGCAGACCATACGAATGTCACTGCCGTCCGGCCTGGACGTGATCATCCGCGTCAGCCGGCTGCCGTTGGGGTAGCGCCAGCGGTGCAAAGCGATGAACCGAGCCCCATCGGGGCTGAACAGTAAATGGTTGAAGTAATGCTTGATGCCCAGCGTCTCGTTCGGAATCACACCCAAGCGAGCAATGTCGGCCAGTGAAATAATCAATTTCGAATCACCGGACTGCAGATCGATGTGGAAGATGCCCGTTGCGGTGGGAGCAAGTTCATCCACAAAAGGGTCCGTCAATCCTGCATAGCCATAACCAGGCCGCACGTCATTGATACGCCGAAAGTCCGGCGCGACTGCGGACTTTCCGTCGGAACTGACCGAATAGATTGGATGTGGAATCGTTTGCTTTTCTCGGGTCCGCGTATCCAGGATATGACAGACGAAGTGATCGCCGTCCCGATCGTTCCACAACACCTTGCTTGCCGATCCCGGAAGCCATTGCAGCATACATCCTTGCTGCCAACACCAAGCGCTGCTCGTTCCCAGTTCGATCCACCGGTCGTTGTCCTGGAGGTCGACCATGCCAATCTGAATGACATCAGAAGCCTGCGGAGATCGATGCTCGAAATCGACCTCCATGCCGAGCACGTAGCGACCGGTCGGGTCGAACTGTAGTTTGTCGTAATAGCCGAACCAATGGTGCTTCGGGCCCCGCGTGATGACGCGTGTCGGCGGGAACTCGGCGCTCCAGGCGCGATTTCCGAATACCATTGCCGCTGCGCCGGCCGCGCCCACTTTCAGAAAGGTTCGGCGGTCAAGCGTTCCAAACATCATTTTGCCTCCTGGTTGTTCTTTCTCGTGCCGTACCATGCAGCCAAACGTCCTGTCTGATCATAGCCGTTGTTCGCTCCGCGAACATTGTGTGTTGTTCGCGGAGCGAACAACGACTATACGGGCTAACTTGACTCGACCGGAAAGATGTCGCCGCGTTAACAACCAAAATCCGGTCTAAACAGATCCACTTGAATATCTCCTCGGCGATGGTATATCTACGATCCGCAAGACGATAAGATTGGTGATACTGACAGCTCCACACCAACGAGATCAACCGCTGACTTCAGACCGACTGCTGGATCGTCTCTACTGGTCCTCAGTCGGGTCCGAAAGTGCACGCGAGGCGAACGCCATCGATGCCTGAATCGGGTAATCACAAACGCAACCGCTGCTCGCCTCTGGAATCAGAACCAGGCCGCCGGCGGGGATCATGTTGATCCAACAGCCTGGCCGGCTGACTCGAGTCACCTTGGTTTTCGTTCCAGAGGCCAATTCGCACATCGTGGGGTTTCCAGCGCGAAAGAAACACATCTTCGCTGACGCGGAAATCGACCCGCAACCGTGTCCACCACGGCCAAGAGACCAGCTTTCGGTCCGTTGTCCCGTTTCAAGATGGTATGCATACGGTTCGACAAACACGGTGTCACCCACGATGACAGGATGGTGGTCTTGTTCGCCATGCGAACCGCCGGCACTCTGTCGTTGGTTTTGAGTTGCTGTCCAAACCGGTTTCCCATCCTCGGCGCTAACACAGTGCGTGTCGTACCACACATACGCTCGCGTACCGACTGTCTGATTCCTCGTACCGACAACGATCAACTTGTTCCTGGCGTAGGACATAAACAGATGGTGTTCGATGCTGCCCAGATCGATCGGAGCTTGCCATGCGACGGATCCATCCTTGACATTAAGCGCGACTAGGTTGGCACCTTGTTCACTGGCCGCGAGTTGCTTGAGCTTCGAGCGCCCACTTGGTTCCTTCAGCGTTTTCGGGTTACCACTTTCGACGAAGTATAGTCGGTCGCCGCCGATCGTGATCGTGGAATTGACAATCGCGCCTGCTGTAGCCTGATACTGCCAGCGGCGCCCGCCAGTGTGACGGTCGACGGCGAACACCGAGTCGCTCGTCACCAAAGGCACTGCGTCGTAATACGCTTCACTGATCTGCTGCTTCGAGTGACCGGACCGCGCTGCGTTCGGGCGAATGGTACTGCCAAACAACGCATCACCGACTGCCGCGACGTAGCCCCAGTGGCGCGGTTCGCCGTCAGTGTCAGCGAGGAGGTCAAACTTCACTAAGGCCTGGCCGGAACCCGCTTCGAAACGGTGACACGAATCGCCGGCCACAACGTACAGTGTGTCCGGTGTCGCAGCCATGCTGCCGCAGTCGCTTGCAATGGCCACGCGTCGCGATCCGGGAATCTCGATCTCCCAAAGCGGTGTGCCATTGTACGCATCCACCCCATAAACCCGTTCGTTCCCGGGAACAAACAGTCGGCCGTCACAAAACAGTGGCGAGACCGTTCGATGATGCCGGTCAACCATCTCTCGCGGCCCCGGCGGTCCGAACCATTGCAAGGTCAGACGGTCATCGATCTGCCGGTCATCACTGCAGGCAGTGTTTGACGCGGAAGCATAAAGATGTGTCCACTGACCGGCACCGCGCAGCGTCTTGCGTGTGATCACAAGCCACGTGCCGTCCCGTTCGACCAGCTGGTGGTCATAAGCACCGCGGTTTGCAATTGTACTCAGCCAACGCTCGATTTGGCTGGGAGACGCGTCACCTTCGGGTAAGCGAATAAACGCCCGGCCGCCCGCCGGCCGCAACACGCGCGCGACCTCTGCGATCAATGCGGAACCCAGGGTCTTCGACCCGCTTGGCACGATCACCACATTGAACAACCCTGAACCATAGGGCAGGGGAACTGATCCGCCATGATGCACGGCCGCGCGCATGGCCAAGTGTGCCGCGTCAAGGGCCGTTCTCGTTTTATCGATCTTGGCCTGTGTTTCCCGACGACAGACGAATCGCCAATCCGCTGCGTCAACTAACGTACTTGTAACCGCCGGATCGATGTCGCCGAGTAGTAAGCAGTAGCCTCGCTGGTTCTTGAAGTACGATGTGACAAAACGCGCAGTTTCAGCCGCGGCTTCACTCGGCGCAGCGACTTCTTCCCGTCGATCGACGACGTTCTGGTCATCTTGGCGGGGCTTGGATCCAAAACAATAGACCCGCCCCTGGTCGGTACTGACGAGTAACTTGCCATCGGCGAAGGCCAGACCGTAGGCGCGTCCGAGCACTTCAGCGCGCCAGACTTCCTTTCCTGCTTTCGTAAACGCAGCAACCTGCCCGTCACCGCCGCCAATCAGATGCTCGGCCGTCCCAATCCAGGCAAACGGGAACTCGGTTGAGTTTCCCATTACTCGTCCAACGTTGGTCTTGCTGGTGCTTTCAAGTGTTGCGAGAACAGTGGAAGGCGCTCGGCCTTGCGAAATCTTGATCGCATTCCCTTCAAGCTGCATATAGCCTTGGGGAGAAAACGCAAGCTGTCCCTCGGCCAGTAGCTTGCCAGTTGTAGCGTCTAGCGCATATTGGTACGTCCCTTGATTCGGAAACAGCCCGGCAGCGAATCGCGCGTGACCATTGTCGATGATCACGCCGCTACGGATCGGCCACAGGCTGATCATGCGGCCATTGCCTGGGATCCGATGATCGCGAGGCCCTGCGCGAAATTGCCATGCCAGCTCGCCGTCCGCGACACGTATGCAATACAGTTGGCCGTCGTCGGATCCGACATAGGCCTGACCATCGTGCAGCGTTGGTGCGAATCGAACCGGCCCTTCGGTGGCAAACGACCATTGTTCTTTCCCCGTCGCCATTTCTAAGCAAACGACTCGATCATCGGCGCTTGTTCCAAATATCACATGCCGGCAGTCGGACACGACATGCATCGCGCGGTCGAATGCAACCCGCGCCGGTAGGTCCTTCTGATTTCGCCAGAAATTCTGCTTTGCCGGTAGCGGCCAAGCTGGGGCAAGCGGATAACGCGTCTTGTAAGACCAATGCCTGTTTAAAGGCAGAGTGAGCTGTTCTTGCGTCTGACCCGAGCGAGTGTTGTCGTGCATGTAGGTTGGCCAACCTACAACCTGTGACACCACCGCCTCGATTGCTGGAAACCGGTCCTTGTGCGCTTCGAAGCGGGAACCAATCTCAGCGGCTGACAACACGTTCTTGTGCAGCCGGACTTCTGCCAAACGACCGGCACATGGATAGAACTCGTCGTCATCACGGTACGCGCCGAGCCCAAAGACACCGCGCTCTGGGTAGAAGATATCACCCGATTGCTCCAGCGACTCAGCGGCGAGTCGACCGTCGACATAAAGTCGCATTGTCTCGCCATCATACGTGGCAACAACGTAATACCATGCGCCACTGACGAATGCATCATCGGCCGAGAGGTACGTCAGACGCTTGCGGTCGATACTGCTGACGGCGAAACAGAACTTCGCGTCCCGGTTACCGATCAACCAGCCACGTTCGTAACTGCCGTTGTCCTGCATGGCGGTGGCGATCGCTCCCCACTTCTTCGGCGCATCGATGCGAACCCACGACTCGACAGTCATCGCGCGAACCGGCAATGCGGCTTGCCCGAGATCGTCGCTGATGACCACCCAGTCATTCTGACCATCCAAGACGAGCGACGAGGGCATTTGTGTGTCTAGCGTTGCGGTACCGTGAATGGTTCCGTCGGCACCAACGACAGCACACAGTTGCTGCCCTTCGATCAGATCGTCCTGAAATCTCCAATGGCCCAACGTCGAATCATCTTGAGCCAGTGTCCGGTCAACTGCCATCAGTAAAGACAAGATCCACAAACAGCGGATCAAAACACGACTAAGACTTGATTTCGGTTGCATGCGGTTCACATTCAGGAAATTCGTTGGTCTGTCATTCGCGGGTGTGCATTCTCCTTGACAACGTGCGAAGGAGCAATCGTGCGAAATTTTTCAATTTGTGTTATTCGTCGTTAGCGCTGCATCTCGATGGAAAGCGTTCAAACTGAAACCAGGGAAATTAAGCGACGCCTTTTCCACCAATCCCTCCTCGAACGAATTTGGGAACTAAGTTAGGAGAAGAGTCGTATATACCCTTGCCAGGTCAACGGCCCTTCCCGATGGCAAATACCACCAATCCACGCCAAACGCGACGAACTCCATCATGGAAGAGCGACTCGATGAAGTGTCCACCGAAAAGCACTCCAAAAATCCGGAAAAATACCTGCCGTGCCGGCTGGCAGGCGGACTATTCGGGGCGAGTTGCGGCATTCAAAGAGTTCGCTTCAACGTGAACCCCCGTTTGACCAACCGGGCCACTAGGGGGTAGAAACTACCCTCATCATCTGCATCGCTTCATACGGAACTCCCACCAGATCTATGCCACGTCTTCTGTTGATCGACGCCAACGCGACAGATTCTGCGCAGTTCATTGCAATGCTTGCTGAGGACGGCTATTTGGTCGAACAAGTTGCAACGTTGGCAGAGGGAATCGAACAGACCAAGAGAAGGGCATTTGATGTGCTGTTGCTCGATCTGAATCTTCCCGACAGCCAGGGCATCGCAACCTATCTGGCGGCGCGGGAGCAGCTTCAGACGATGCCAATTGTGATTCTCACCGAATTGACTGACGATAGCACCGTGTCCGTTGCCTATCGCCTAGGTGCGCAGGATTTTCTGATCAAGTCGACGGTCACACCTCAATGGCTCGTCCATTCCATTAAGCACGCGATGTTTCGTGGCCGGCTGCTCGAAGGACGTGAAGTACCCTCTGCAGTTCCAGACGAGCATGCTTCCGAGCTGCGATCGCTGTGGTTACAAGAAACAATTGACAACGTTGTTGTTTTGCGATTGCTTTCCAAGCGGCTATTGGATGCAGGCGCCATTTTGACGATCGAGCAACGCTTGACGTCCCTGGTCGAAAGAGGCAACTATCACTTGGTCGTTAGTATGCAAGACGTCGAGTACATCTCGAATGCGGCGCTCGGTGTGCTGATTGGGGCGCAAAAGAGGATTCGCTCAAAGAACGGCACACTGCATTTGGCGGATGTGAGGAAGAGCGTCCGCAAACAGCTCGGGTCCCGTCAGTTTCATCGGCTATTCCAAATCTATGACAACGTGGGTAGCGCGATCGCGTCAATCGCAGCCGCTTCCTAGAAAGCTTGTCAAGACAAAGAATTCGGGTTGTCGAGCCCGATTGTCGTGGTTCGCTCCGCGAACCAAACGTATTGATCGCGGAGCGATCAACGACTATCTCGCCGGGCGACCATTCTTCTTCAACCCTAAAACACCGTCACTTTCAGGACGCTGTTTGATCTATCTGACGAGTGTCAGAAGCTGTGGACGCTTGCATCCCGTGAGGAAGGGGCTGGCGGCAATGCGAGACCTATAGTTGTACATGGGTTCCTTCTCGCGAATGGGCGGTTGACCTTTTTCATTCTCAGTAAGGCGCGTCACATGGCCGTTGCAACCATCACCACCGAGCCAAACGGACCGCTAAGCGAATCGCACCAGCACGAGGTCGCCGCCGCCCACGATCGCGCACGAAAGATCCGCAAAGCAGCGGCGGTTGCAACATTCAACGGTTGGGTTACTGGCATTTTTGCGGTCTGTTCGGCTCCATTCGCATTGTTCAGCTTGCCCGGCTTCGTTGTGACGGTCGGCTTGTCGATTGTCGCATTCAACGAGTTCAGGGGACGCAAACGGCTTCTGCAGTTCGATCCAAAAGCCCCTGCGTTTCTCGGTTGGAATCAGGTTGGCTTTTTGGCGTTGATCATCTCTTATTGCATCTGGATGCTCATCGTTGGCCTGACGAGTGAGGGGCCGTTTGCAGCGGAATTGAAAGCCAAACCTGAACTCGGCGCCGTCTTTGACTCCGTCGACGAGTTTGATCAGATCTACCGAATCCTGATTGCCGCAGTCTACGGGATGGTCATCGTGCTGAGCGGTGTCTTTCAAGGTCTAAATGCGATTTATTATTTCACGCGTCGAAAGCATGTCACAGCCTACGTGCAAAATACCCCCAATTGGGTGCTCGAACTCCATTGTCTAACGTCACCCGCCTAAATGTTATTTGTGACGTATACTTTCGATTGGTGAGTGTGGTTTCTGCCACACCCTTGGAAATCGCTCCGTGTAGCTATCAAAAGTCATGCTTGGATCAGTTCTGAACACCGCCTTGAGCGGCATCTCTGCTGCCGAAATGGCGATCAGTGTCTCAGCCAATAATCTGGCCAACTCGCAGACCGATGGCTTTAAGTCTTCACGGGTCGTCTTCGAGGATCAAACCCCGCAGACACTGGACAACGGTCTCGAAGTCTCAGGATCGTCTGGAGGCCGGAATCCGACTCAGGTTGGTCGGGGCGTTCGACCGGCGGCGGTCGATGGGGATTTCTCGCAAGGCACGATCGTGGTCAGCGGAGATCCTCTGGATCTGGCACTCGAAGGCAATGGGTTCTTTGTGCTGGAGGGAGCCGACGGCGAACAGCTATTTACACGTGACGGGAATTTTCATTTCAACGGCAACAGCGAACTGGTCTCCGATACTGGGCTGCGCGTGCTGGGGTTCAACGTTGATGGCAACTTCCAGCTCAACACCAGCAACCTCGAAGCGGTGAAGGCGCCTCGTGGGCCGGCTTCTTCAAATGCCGACGTGACTGACGTTGCCGTCGGAGAGGATGGCACCGTTCGAGGACGTTTTGCCGACGGCATCGTGCGCGACCTGGGCCAGGTTCAGCTGGTTGAGTTTGACAACCCCAACGGTCTGGTGCGGCGCGGACAAAACACCTTCTCGACAGGTAACAACTCTGGGTTGCCTACCCTTTCCAACCCCGGCTCCACACGAGTCGTGTCGGGCGCTCGTGAGCTTTCCAATACGGATATGGCGGGCGAGATTATCAACATGTCGCTTTTCTCGACGATGTTCCGCACGAACATGCGAGTGTTGGAGACGGGCGATGAGTTGTTAGAAGAACTGCTCAATCTGTGGAAGTCTTAGTGTTCAGCCTACAGCCCCGGTTTGAAGTCTGTGCCATATTTCTCGTTGATCTCTTCATAGATGGGTGCAACAACCTCGGGAAACGCCTCGCGGCCCGAAAGTGTGAAGTCAGAGAAAGGGATAGCACCCCGGAAATCCGGCGGAATCTTCTTTTTGAGGGCTGGCGATGGCCAAACTTCTTCGTCCTTCGCGGCCATGCGAACCTTGATGTCATCCTTGGTCACGTTCCAGACCATATAATCGACTGCCAGTGATAAGGGGCCTTCGTAAGTCTTCCTTACGCGGCGTCGAACTTCCGGCTCTGTGTCGAAGTCGTTGTAGAAGTGATAGCCGATCGCCAAACGTGGTTGGACAATCGACATAACCTTCCCGAACTGTTCGGGTGACGTGTGTCCCTGCGTTCCGACAACGAGCGCTTCGAGTGGGGAAAAGCCCTGCTTCTCGACCATCAATGTCGGCGGAAGAAAGCACTCGTGGATGGCGAAGTCTGCGTCAGCGGCGTGTTCGATGTACCACTTGTTGGGATAGGTATCGCTTCCGTAAACGAACTTCATGCCGTTCCATTCAAGAATGAAGCTGACGGCCCCATCCAGGCCGTGGATGGCAGGGAAGCTGCGAATGACGACGCCGTTTTCGTCATAGATAACCTTATTAATTCCGTCGAAGGGAAACTCGTTCACCTCGAGCTTTCCGCCGCGAAAGTCGATGACACCGGAACGAGTGGCGATATCCCACTGGTACATCTCCTGCATCTTCTCCATACAGAACTTCGTACCGAGCTCCGGTTTTGAGCCACTTGGTCCCCAAACACGAAGCGGAACGAGACGGTTCATCACGGTGCCGCCCAACCAGAAGGTAGGCAAATCGCCGAAGTGGTCCACGTGCAAATGGCCAATGAACACCTTGTCGAGATAGTCGTACGGGATCTTCTGAGCGGCAATCCGCTCGTGAGACCCACTGCCGATGTCGAATAGAAATTTATCGCCGTTGCCTAGCTCGACGAGAAAACATGCGGCAGCTTGTTTTGGACGAGCACTTGGCATCCCTGTTCCCAGTGCGGTAATGCGCATTTCATCGGGCTTGAGATCCTCCGTCCCCGGGAAATAGATGTCGCGATCGGCAAGTGCTTTCGTTGGCGAGATTCTGGGAGGCTGACTGCCACGTTGCTGGGCGGATGCAGACTTGATAAGCGGCGTTTGCGATCTGTCTTGAATCACGAAGATACCAGTGAGCATTCCGCACACGAATATGAAAAGTACTCCAACCGTAATTCTGACTTTCATGGAATAAATCCTGAGTTAAGTGTGAAATATCGCGCCTTGTTGATGTTTGCGTGCAGCATGATCTAACCGCTCGCGGCAGTCAACAGGCGGGATCCAAGGTTGATGAACGCGTTTCACAACCGACGATTTTTCGCGGAGAGAGATCCGGTCAAGGCAAAGGCTGCTTAAGCAGTCCGTAGATGCGAAAACCTTCCTCCATGAACGACCGCACTTCCGCCGGCTTGATACGTTTTCGGGATCGATAGTAGATCAATCGATTGTTGGAGGCCTCGACACTGACTCCAGCTTGCCCCTCGAAGAACTCGATCAATTCCGGCGTAAAGAAATCACGGACGGCAGCCTCGTTCGGGCCACGTAAAAGGTATCGCTTCGAGAAAAGTGGATGCGAATCGAAATTGACGTCTTCGTAGCCGAACGCCTGGCCGATCTTGTGAAACAGGTTCTCCGGTCGAAGCTCGAATTCCGGCAGTGACAGGTGCGGTGATAGGAAACTGATCACGGTTTGCTGGTGAGTTTGCTGGTTCTTTCCACCACCTGTCGTGTACCGATAGCCGAAGATCGCAAGATCAATATCCTCGGTTTGGCCACAGATCATGTTCTTGGTTTTCCGGCTGTGTCCCTGATTGAACAGCCGAAGGTGACCGATCGAGTTCTGAACTTCAGGATCCCCCTGGGGGTGAAACTGCAGACCCAGTTGGTCGGAAACAGCCTGAAACTGCTCGGTGCGAGCTTTCTCAAACTTGTGAACCCCAAAAACAATCAGACCCACCAACGCGATGCCGCCAGCAACGATAAGTACAACTTCCATTTCTAATCCCACATGTGCGGGTCACGTTGCGGTCCGGTCTCCCGACCGGCCCATATTCGGGTTGTTATTCACCACCGTGGCACGGTCGGGAGACCATGCCACAACAGCTGACCGTGCCACAACAGTTGACCATTCCACAACAGTGGTCGGGGAGGCCGTTCCACAACAGTGCCACCGCGCCGCACGTGGGCTGGTCTCCCGACCAGCCCACGTGCGGCGGAGTCTTTCAGGGCCGCACGGTCGTAGACCGTGGGTTTAAGACGCACTAAGGTGTCCCGCCCCCGGCCTGGGTCCGCACTAGGACGGTCTCGCCCTGAATCGTGCGGTAGATCACTTCGAAGTCCAATAATGCACCCGCGTAGCTCTGCTCGATCTGATCCAACTGGCTCACCTGTTGGGCCATTTTGCCAAATGCTTGAAATTCCTGCTCAGCTTGCGTCAAAGCGATCTGGACCCGCTGCTTACCCCCCCTGGGGGCCTTTTTCAACTGATCTTGGAGAAACGCAACTTTCGCCTGCTTGATCTGCCCTTGTTGTGACGCGCTTTGCGTAACGCGTTTTTTGGTCCCCTTGTTGTAGGACAAGGGCTTTTCACCAGCGAATTTCAAAAACGGTTTGAGAGTGACCTGAATGCCCCGTGCTGTAACAGTCGTATCAAGCTTGAGTGCCAGCAGTGCAGTATCTTTGTTCTCACCCAGGTAAATCCACTGAGTTCCTTTCATGGCACCGATTGGCTGAGGTGGATCTAACACCATCTTGTGGCCTTTGAGACTAGTGGCGATCTGCAAGGTGCCGGGGTCCGGTGGCGAGTCGACATTCCAACGCGCTTGGATAGAAGGTTTGGTCAGATCGATCGGGACGGATTCACCCACAATCGGGCTCCGCAATGCAAGCAGCTGTGGCTTGGCACTTCCCGCAGTCATCTTCAAGCTACAGTTACGGAGATTGCCGGCGAACTGGCTCTCCGCGGCCGCGGGTTGCCAATGAAACGACAGTTCCTTCTCAGGCAACGCCAACGTCGCAATCACTGTGTCGATGGAATCGTCTCTGACCACAAGTTCCCAGTCGCGGGGCGCCGTCCCCGACTTCGCATTGCGAATCGAGAATTCGGCGCGACCGCGGGCGGCGGTATCTCCACCGGTCATGCTGATGAAACAAACATCGGTGGGCGAGATATTGATCTTGCCCAGGACAAATGGAGTTCCGGCGGCGTCTGCGGTGGGTATCGCAGGTAGTTCGACCGTGGGTTTGAATACGAAAACAGGAATGGCCTTCTTTTTCTTCTCTTCGGCCTTCTTCTTTTCGGCGGCCTTCTTCTTTGCTGCAGCGGCTTGATCCACTTTCTTCTTGGCGGCTGCTTCGGCTTCGGCTTTCTTCTTCTTACCGTCGACATCTGCTGCTGGCTTTTTAGTGTCGGTTTCGGCTGCGGGTTTCACTTGCGGCTCGTCGCTCGCCGGCTCGGATTGGACGTCGCCCGTCGCAGCGTTCTCCGCCCCCGGGGTTGAGGAGTTTGCGGTTTCGGGAGTTGCCGAGTTCTTAGCCCCAGGGGTTGAAGGCGGTGTTGAGGCGGTGGGTGTCGCGACGGCATCTGCCGGGGGATCGGCGGGCGGATCCGCGTCGGCCGAAGTTGTCCCTGCTGTCGTGTCAGCCTGATCGATGGCCGCGTCCGCACTGTTGGCACCCTGTGGATCATCTTGAACCAGTTCAATCGCGTCTGGCATGTCTTCAGGATCAACGTCGGGGTCAGAGGCTTCAGGATCAATTTCCGACTCCGTCGCCGCGTCTGCCGCGGCAGCGGCTTGCGCTACGACATCCTCGCCACCTCGTAACAACAAGAACGCGATCAGTACGGCACCACCACCAAACAAGGTCAAGCCAAATAACGCCGCCAGACCAATGATCACCCCGAGCGGAATCCCCGATCTCTTCTTGGCTGCCGGCCCGTCCTTGGCTGGCTCGGACGTCCCTGAGCCTTTGGTGGATTTTGCCACCGGTTTGTCCTTAGATTTCGCTGCATTCTGTTTGGTGGCAGTTCCCAGCGAACCTGTGCCTGGCTTTGCGGCGGTGACGAATTCATCTGTTTCGGCAGGTGCCGTAGCGGGTTTTTCCTTGGCTGCGCCCTGGGACTTTGGCTTCTTCTTTTTCTTCTTTTTCGTGCTGATCTTGAAAGCACCCACTGGACCGGCTGTCGCTTCCTTTCCAGTAGAAATCGCGATCGCCGTCGTATCGGAAATTGGGGAGGTCTTGTGCGCATCACCGATTGCCACATTCACGACCGTGTCATCAGAGGCTTGTTCGTCCTTGGCACCAGCGGCCTTTTCCGTGGCCTCACCGGCGGTCGGTTCGTCCGACTTGCTGTCATCTTCCAGTTCCAAGAGAACATCCGCTTCGAGCTCGACCGGGTCGGCATCATCGCCGGCTGCGGCGAACTCGGTCAATCGCGATACCACGTCCTGCATCAGCCCCAGGCGCTCGGTGGGATCGTAAGCCATCATTTGATTACATAGGTCGACCAGCGGGCGGGGAACGTCCTTGCAGAGCTTGTTGAGCGGGATCGGTCGTTTCGAGTCCGCGATGGCTTTCTCCTCTTCCGGCGAGCTTGCCTCAAACGGCGCGCGGCCAGTGAGCAAAAAGTACAGTGTGCTGCCAAGTGAAAAGAGATCGGCACCTGCATCAGCTGGTTTGCCGTCAATCTGTTCCGGTGAACAATAACCTCTCTTGGCAGCGCGCAACGGAGCCAGACCCCAGTCCGCGATCTTGACGACACCACTGGCATCAACCAAGAGACAGGCTGGCTGCAAACTACCATGGATTACTTGCTGTTTGTGGGCCAGTGTCAAGGCGTCAGCGGCTTGTCGAAGATAGGTCACCGCTTGCGTGGCCGTCAGCGGACCTTCCTCTTCGATCTGCTTTTTCAAATCCCGACCGCTCACATATTCCGTGACGATCAGGTGCCGCTCGCCTTCGCTGTTCAGTTCCAAAACACGCGCCACATTCTCGTGCTTTAACTTGATCGCTGACTCGGCTGCCAAGACGAATCGTTTGACATTGTCGGCATTGGCTGCCGCGGCCTTGGACAACGATCGGATCGCAACGAGCTGGCTTCTCTTTTCGTCGTGGGCGAGAAACAAGCCCCCCAGCCGGCTCTTGCCCAATTGGTCGCGCAAGACGAATTGGCCCTGCCGAAACTTGAAGTACCCAGACAGCAATTGGCCCGCCTGCCATTTGCTCAATTTGCGGTTCTTGACCAGCATCCGAGCAATGTCTAGTGGCTGCTTGTTAGAACCCTTGAGGTCTTGGCGGAGTTTTTGGATCCGTTCGGGGGAAAACAGTTTACTCTTTTCCAAGACCTCGAGGAACTGTTCGAGCGATTCGATCAACTTGGCCTGCGTCATCTGGCCACCTCCCATGATGCGTGTCTATCCCCATTAGTCTCCTTATGGTCGGAAACTAGTTATGTTTGAGTCAAGTTCTAGCGACGGGCACCGACCGCAGGTTGGTCGGGGAGCAGGTTAGCAAGACCGAGCAGTAGCTCGGATTGGTTCGAGACCCTGCCTCGTTAGATTCTGGCAAGCTAGCGGCATTTTCGCAACAAGTTGCTCCGATTTACGTCTTACAACCAACGGAGTTTCTGATCGCTGGGAGGGAAGATACAGCTTGAGTACGGTCGCCGGGCATTCGCGTCTGCCGCCGTGGAAACTGGCCGGGATCGCAGAAACAGGTGCACGTACGTCCACGATCTTCCGATCCAGGCGACCCGGATGCTGTCGTGCGTTCTGCCTCGAAAGATCTTGAAGGTGCCACTTCGGCGGTTTTGTACCTGCGTCATCGGTGAATTTCCACCCACTCGGAATGCCCCGGCCCGCTGTGCTGGGCTCAGGAAGTTCTGTGCGAGCGTCCAGGCAAACCGCCACTGATACCGCCCAGTCAATCTATTTCCCCGCGTCGATGGGATCGGGCGCAGAAAAGATCCGCCAGAGAAGGAGGAAAACCAGGAAAGGCAGGAGTTTGTGGGCAAGCCTGCCGATTAAGGTCACTATTCCGAGAAAGCGGAAAGAAGTGGTTCTACGTTTTATACCGGACCGATAGTTAGTTTCAGCGAAATCTGCGGGTGAGTCGTTTTGCATGGCTTGTAACGATCGAACGACCTCGTGGGGCCAGATTCCACATGGAAACCGCTGGCGTTTCATCTTGCATTGCGGAGAAGTCCAGATGAAAACTGTAAGGAAGTGCTTCCTGGCTGTTCTGTCGACCGTGTTGGTTGCGGTTGCCGCATCCGGTGTACAGGCACAGTCGCTTCCAAGTGGCCAAGGCCTGAATCTCCAGTATGATGCTCGCATTTCACAGCCAGGCGCCCCTGTCGTCCCCGGAGCAGCAGTTGTGAGGGATGCGAATTCCCGCTCCTCTGCATTTGCGCCCGGCGGAAACTTGCCGTTCAACCCAATCCGGCAGCGTCCCCGTGTGACGCCTGGCGATGGTTTGCCACCAGTTGTTCGAGCACCGCAGAGCGGTCCGCCAGCCGAGTCATTTGCCGCGCCGCAAAACATTCAAAACGTTGGCCTGTCGCAGTTGCCGGAAATCACTCCTGCAGTTGGCGCAGCACCGGCACAAACCGGCCTCCGCGTACAACAGCAAATCCCACTACCGGCCGCTCAACTTGCTTCCAATGGACCGCCACTGGCCTACATACCGGGCGGTGCAATTCCAACCTATGTCGTCCCGCCTGGCGCTCCCACGAGGCCCCAAGGCGGATTCGGCCATCCGTCTGCTGTGCCACCGGGTTACGGTCAGGTGCCGTTTCAAATGCAACAAGCAACTTTTTCCCAGCCAGCCATGGGCTATTCACAGGGACCAGCCATGGGCTATCCACAGGGTCCACCCCAACCGAACAACTGGACGATGCCCGCCAGCTACGGCACGCCTCAGACGTTCCCACCAGGTGTCGGTGGCATTGCAGGTCCCGCCGGCAAATCTGGTGGCCAGTCGTTCTGTGGCAGCTGCGGTGGTAACGGCTGTGCAAATTGTGGTTACGGTCACGGTTTTGGAGCGGGCGGCGGTTTCATGGCTGGCCTGCTGGATCGCTTGCTGCCCTACTCAGAAGGCGGGCAATGCGCACCGCGATGGTACGACATCACCTTGGATGCGATGTACCTGAAGCGTGATGACGTTTCCCGGCGAGTTGATTTCACCGCCGACGGCCCGGGACCAGCTCCAAACATCATCATGAGCACGGAAGATCTGAATTTTGACGAGCAGCCGGGTGTTCGTCTTAATGCGGCCGTTCAGGTTCTCGCGACGGCAACTGCCGAATTCACCTACTACGGTCTCTTCAGCTGGTCTTCGTCCGACAGCCGATCAGATCCATTGGGCGGACTGTTTTCACCGATCACCAACTACGCAACCTTCCCGCCCGGCGGTTTTCCACAGACTGATAACGCGATCTTTCACTCGATCGCCTACTCTTCTTCGATGGATAACTTCGAATTGAACTTCCGGCGCCGCTACACTGCCCCGAATTGCCGAGTGCAAGCGTCCGTTCTGGCAGGTGTTCGCTATTTCTACCTGTTGGAAGACTTTCGTTACTTTACCGAAGGCAACGACACGGATCCCATCACCCCGGGCAATCAAGCCGGCACCATGGATTATAATATCCGCGCACGCAACAGCCTGACCGGCTTCCAAGTCGGTGCCGACCTGTGGAGCGCGGTAGTCCCCGGAATTAAAGTCGGTGGAGAAATCAAGGCAGGTGTTTTTGGAAACTATGGAAACCAGACGACGGTCATTGATGTCACCGAGCCGAGTGCCACGTTCAACGAGAATGTCGACATGAACGATATCGCTGCCGTCGCCGACGCGAATCTGATGGTGATCTGGCGGGTCAATCCAAACTGGACGGTTCGCGCCGGTTACTTTGGGCTGTATCTCGAAGGCATTGCCTTGGCACCAGAACAGTTCAATTCGTCCGCGCCACCGAACCTGGTCTTCCCATCCCTGCGAACTTCGGCTGCCAATGACAACGGCACCGCGTTCTACCACGGTGGATTCGCCGGTATAGAGTGGATGTGGTAAGGGACGCCGTGTGAAGATCGAAGCGTCCACGGTGCCTCGATACGTGCAACGAATTCTTTACCCGCACGTTGAACGGTATTGGGGCTAACAGGCTGTTAAGGGCCATTTGCCTGTCAACCGTCGTTCAGGTTGATTGTGGGCCCCCGAGGCTGCCGGAGCCTCCCACGAGCTCTCTCGCACCTGCAAGAGGCCAATCCTGCTCAGAAACCGGTGATTCGTCTGCAAGACGGCCGAATCTGGCTTGTCTCCCGCTGTCACATTTTACCCAGACCGTGGGAACGCGCGCAAGCTGGCCTCCGTCTAATCTGCGTTCGACATTTCGTTGACAGCTTGTGATGTCGGTTTATAATCGACAGGTTATGTCCCACTAATTTGCCTATTCTTCCTAGAATCACTTCCGGGTAACTTGCAGATCGTCCCGCCCCGTGTCGCAATTTGCTGCGAATTGGGTACGGCCTGCAAGGGATATGCCGATTGTAACGAGCGCGGAACTCCAGTTAACACGGTAGTTTCGGCAAATAAGTGGATTTAATTGTGGTGCGTAATTAGACTGATAGGCACAGTCCTTTTTCGACCAATCACCCACGTCTTGGCCTAGCCCAACAGGGGTACTCGTTGTGAATTCAGCCAATCGGGTCCAAAACCGTCTCAAAACGACCAATAAACGACGATCCTCCCACGAGGTGAGCCATCGGCGTCGTATCCTGTTCGAGCAGTTGGAAGATCGCCGCTTGTTGGCGTTGACTGTCGCGGATTTTGGTGCGGAAGGGGAAGGCGGGTTTGCTCCTTCTCATGATGGCGACCATCAGCACCAGAGCGGGTTGTTCTATTCGGCCCCGCGCCAATACGAAGGTAGCACGAGCGCGTTCCTGACGCCCCCTCGGTCAGGTGATCCATTGACGATCGCCATGAACTACCTGCGTCAAAACGCGTCGCGGTTTGGGCTGAACTCGAGCGATGTGGAAGATGCGATTGTCAAATCGCAGTACCGCAGCGAGAACACCGGTGTAACGCATATTGCTTTGCGCCAAACGCACAATGATCTTGAGGTTCAAGCCGCCGACATTTTGGTCAACGTCATGTCGGATGGCCGGATTTTGGATGTCTCCAGCACGTTCGTCCCGAATCTGGCATCCGCAGGGGCAAATAGCGTACAGACGTCAGTTGGTGCCGCCGCCGCATTCTCTCAGTTTGCGCAAGAGTTTGGTTTCCAGTTGAACTCAGAACCACGTGTGGTCGATTTCGAGGGTGGTGCGGCCAGCAAAACGATTCTTTCGACGGGTGGCTTGGCGGAACAAAACGTCGTCGCCGAGTTGGTTTACGTACCGATCGACGACGGTGGCCAGCCGGGCATCGAGCTTGCCTGGAGTCTCAATGTGCAGATGCTACGGCAAAATCACTGGTATTCGGCCAGCATGAGCGCCGAAGGTGGCGGCAACCTGTACTTCGAGGATTGGGTCTCCAACGCCTCTTACAACGCGCTTCCGATTCCGAATGAGAGTCCGAATGATGGCGGCGGGCGCACGATTATGGTCGATCCTCACGACCCGGAGCAGTCGCCGTTTGGATGGCACGATGCGGATGGTCGGCCCGGTCCGGAGTTTCCCGACACGCGTGGAAACAACGTTGATGCTCGAGAAGACCGGGCGAACAATTCAGGCACCACGGGCAACCCTGCACCGACAAACCGGCCCAACGGTGGTGCGAATCTCGACTTTGATTTCCCCTTGGATCTCACGCTATCGCCGATAGGATACACCGACGCGTCGATCACGAATCTTTTTGTCTGGGCTAACCTTGCCCACGATATTTTTGGCAAGGCCGGCTTCACCGAAGAGGCAGGAAACTTCCAGGCCACAAACTACACCCGTCGTGGTCTGGAGGGTGACCCAGTCTTGGCCTTGGGTCAGGTTGCCGATGACGGGATTGTGGCGGGCAACAACGCTTTTTTCGCGACTCCTCCGGATGGCATACAACCGACGATGTCCATGTTCACGATCGATCTGGACTACTCGGATTTCATTGTGGATAGTGCGAATACTGGTGGTATCCCGCCAACCTACACCCCGCGACGTGATTTTGACTTCGCCCCCGACGTAATGATCCACGAATATGGTCATGGGGTCACGAACCGCCTGACTGGTGGCCCGGCCAACTCGGGTGCCCTCAATGCGTTACAAAGCGGTGGCATGGGAGAAGGCTGGAGCGATTATTTTGGGCTCCACGTATTGCAGCGACCGACCGACCAGAAGAACGACGCATATCCGGTGGGAGCCTACGTAACGGGCCCCAACCCGCTCACCGATACCGGGATTCGTCGTTTCCCGTACAGTTTCGACATGGGGATCAATCCGCTCACGTATGCCGAGTTTAACGGCGGTGGTTTCGCGATTCCCAACGACGAGATTCACAATTCCGGCGAGATTTGGGCTCAGACGTTGTGGGACATGCAATGGTTGTTGATCGACAAATATGGTTACGATCCCGATGTGTACAACGGCACGGGCGGCAACAATCTGGCATTCCAGTTGGTCATGACTGGCCTGACACTTCAACCGGTCAACCCATCCTTCTTGGAAGCGCGCGACGCGATTCTGCGAGCCGATTTCATCGAAAACCAGGGCGTCAATCACAAGGAAATCTGGGAAGCCTTTGCGCGTCGCGGGATGGGCTTCAGTGCGGATGACGATATTACCAATGGCCCGATCGCAGCGACGTCAAATCAAGTTCAGGCTGCATTTGACATGCCGCCAAGTCCGGCCTTCGTCAACGGTACCGTCTGGGACGACATCAACGCCAATGGGCTAGATGACAACGAACCCGGTATTGCGAATTGGGAAGTCTATATCGACCTGAACAACGACGGAACACGCGATCCGTTGGAACCCTCGATGTTGACCGACGGCAACGGAGACTACTCTTTCGAGTTGTATGCGCCAGCCACACTGCGGTTCGCCGAGACCTTGCAGGTCGGTCGTTCCCAAACCTATCCGCAAAACAACAGCTCCCACACGGTTTCGGTCAACGGTGGTGTCACGGTGGACAATGTGGATTTTGGAATTCGAGGCGACACCGTCCAATCCAGGGGCGTCAAGTTTCACGATATGGATAATGACGGACGCAAAGACGACGGTGAACCCGGCATCCCGGGTTTCTGGGTTTATATCGACCTTGACGACGATGGACGCCTGGACATGGGCGAGCCGACAGCGATCACTCAAGAAGATGGCACCTACGAACTTTCCATTGATCTCAACGGCACGTTCAAGGTCCGCGAACTCAACATGGCCGGTTGGATCCAAACACTGCCCGGCGGGACCGAACAGGCACATACGGTCTCAGTGACCAACGGCTCGCTGAACTTGAACTTGGATTTCGGAAACATAGCCGCCATCGACTACGGCGACGCGCCTGATTCCTACGGCACTTCGGTTGCAGCCGATGGGGCCTCACATGGCTTCCAGTCCGGCCTCAATATCGGCGATTTTGTCGATGTGGAAGCTGATGGTGTCCCGTCCGATAACGCGGACTCGGACGACTTGAACCAGAATGTCAACGACGAAGACGGCGTCACGTTCAACACAATTTTCTTCCCAGGTTCCGAAAGCGAGTTTGAGGTTAAGCTGGCAACGGGGGCAAATTCCCCAGCTCGACTGAATGCCTGGTTCGACTTCAACCGCGATGGCGACTTTTTTGATGCAGGGGAACAGGTGATTACCGCGGACCGCAAAGGGACCGGCACCTACACCTACAAGATCACCGTTCCGGGTAATGCCGTGCCTGGCCTGAGCTACGCCCGTTTCCGTTACGGTTACGAGGGCGGCATCGGACCAACCGGACCGGCCAGAGCCGGCGAAGTGGAAGACTATGTCGTGCGGATTCTGAGCAATACGCCGATGGCTGTTGATGATCGTGCCACGGTAGACCAAGACAGCAACGCAAATCAGATTCTTGTACTGGCAAATGACGTTTCGAGTCTCAATGGACCGATCCACGTCTCAGCCGTCGGCACACCGAACCGTGGCGGTCGCGTCGTGATTTCCGCGGACGGTACGTTTGTTACCTACACGCCGCCAATTGGTTTCTCAGGCAATGAGGCGTTTTCCTATACGATTCGAGATGATGCCGGAATCGAGGATTCGGCCAATGTCTCGGTCACGATCGATCCCGCTCGGACTGATCCCATCGCACTCGACGATTCATACGAAGTGCAGACTGGCACGTCCAACAACGAACTAGCTGTGCTGGACAACGACCTTCGCGGGCGGAACGGGGATAACGAACTGGTCGATGTAACGCCCGCCAGTTTGGGATTTGTCTCGATCGACCGAAAGGGGACCCCCGATTTCGACGACGATGTCCTACTGTACACGCCGAACCCAGGTGCTAGCGGGACGGATCAGTTCTTCTACACCATTCAGGACCAACGCCTCGATGCCGATGGTGGCCCCGTTCAATCAAGCGGGCAGGTGACCGTCCACATCCAACCAGGCGACATGGCCAACGATCTGGTCCAATATCGGATTCAGACGGTTGACGCCTCCGGGTCGCCCACAAACACAGTGCTAGTCGGTGACCAGTTCGGCCTTCAAGTTTACGTTAAGGACTTGCGCTTAGACGATGGCGACGGCGAGCCAATCGATCGACGAGGCGTCGCAGCAGGCTACCTGGACGTGCTCTACGACTCCAACTTCGTCTCGGTCGCCGGCAACATCGTGTATGGGCCAGACTATCAAAATGCACAATCAGGAACCCTCTCCGTTCCCGGTCTGATCGATGAAGTGGGTGCCTTCCAAACCGGGACCAATCCTCTCGGTGCGGCTGATCTCCTGCTGTTCTCCATTCCGATGAATGCCAACGCGAGAGGCAGCGCCGTATTCAAGGGTGACCCGGCAGACATTTCTCCGTTCAACGACACGCTGCTGTTCGAACCGCCTCAGCCAGTCGATATTTCAGAACAGAGATTCATCAACACCTCGTCGGAGCCGAAACTCGACCATATACTCAAAATTGAGAACCCAGAGGGGTTGCCGCAGGCGGTCGATAATACTTTCCACGTTGATCTCAACAGCTCCAACAATGAATTCGACGTTTTGGCAAACGACGTTGAACCAGCCGGCCTGGCACTGACGATTACCGAGGTTGGATCACGTAGCGATGGCGGTACGGTGTTGATCACCAATAATGGAACCACACTTAGCTATTCGCCCCGCGCCGGTTTTAACGGCACCGAGCAGTTCACCTACACCATGCAGAACACCGACGGCGTGGAGGCCACTGCTACCGTCTCGGTGCAGGTCGGCACCAGCGCCAAAGACATTAATATTCGCCTAGAAACGACCGACAATACCGGATCGGTGCTCACGGAAATCGCCCAAGGCTCAACTTTCCAGTTGCAAGTCTATGTCCAAGACGTGCGTCTCGACGATGGCGATGGGGACGGGACGGACGAACGTGGCGTGTTTTCAGCCTACGTGGACCTCTTGCTGAACTCGGACCTCGTGTCCACGATCGCCGACAGTTCAAACACGCTCGGCTTTGACCTCACATTTGGTCCGTTCTACCCTAACGGACAGTCCGGCGCATCATCGACCAATGTTGTCGACGAGCTGGGGGCATTTCAGGCATCCCTGAATCCGCTTGGTCCGACTGAGCAACACTTGGCGACGATCACGTTGCGTGCCGATGCAGCCGGCGTTGCTGAGTTTTTCTCGGATCCTGCCGACATTTCTCCTTTGCACGATTCGCTGCTGTTCGAGCCAACCGATCCGGTTAACATCGATCGCATCAATCTTGGCTTCACGTCCATTACCGTGACAGGCGGCACTGGGGAGGGTGAATCTCCCTTCCAGAATCCACACAACCGACATGATGTCGATGATAACGGCGAAGTCACACCGCGTGATGTACTGCTGGTGATCAATCGACTTAACAACCACAACGTTGCCGTTGGAGAAGGCGAACATGGCGAGATCGTCTACTACGACGTCAACGGTGATGGCTTAGGAACCCCCATCGACGCCCTGAATGTGGTCAACTACCTAAACTCGCATAGCAGTTCGGGAAGTGAAGGTGAAGGCGGTTTACCCGAACTGGGTGATGTTTCGAAAGACCCGGCAAGCGTCTTGCACAACCCGCCATTGTTTGTCAGCCAACCTCAATATGCCAGTCGGATCGAAGCCGCGACAACACCCTACGCACTCGTCACGGCACCAGCCGCAAGCCCATCGACACAACCTGCGGTCGAAAATCATAACACGCTGTTCGCCGACTGGAATCGCGATACTGAGGAAGAGGATGGCCCGGCCTTGGAACTGTTTGAAGCCTTGGCACTTGACGACACCATGACCGAATAGGTCGGCGGATGGCGCCCAGACGAGATGCTCTCGTCGCGCCCAGCCTGTCAGGGTAGGGCTGAATTATCAGGTGAGGCCAAGTTGTCAATCGCTGTGCTGCGACTTCACGATGCCTTGTTGCACAATTCCGATAGAAGCCGAGTGTTCGTTTGGTCTCGATTCGCATCATCCGATCATCTCACTGCAAGGCATCCCCAGCTCCGTCATCGTGTTTAGAATCTTGCACCCAATTCTTGCTTCGACTCTTTG
>PVBE012468815.1_pt1 | contig 23324 bp, 22 predicted proteins | sample 1631181 | NCBI WGS metagenome assembly PVBE01 (sample SAMN08397723, study PRJNA350692) | Marine metagenome, whole genome shotgun sequencing project. | isolation source: water | place: Pacific Ocean | collected 2012-04 | reverse complement strand
TCAAAGAAAATGGTTTCCATAATTTTCCTTGTTGTTTCATTGTTTACCGCATCCATATCGAAGTCGTACGGAGTCAACATAATTCTTTTCCACACATCATCGTTTGATTGTGCAAAAAACACAACACCCTCATTTGCAGCAAGTTCTTCCGCCTTCCGCAACATGGTTGAAACGATATATACCATGGAGTGGTCTGCCGATTGTCTTGTTTTAGGGTCCCGCTTTGCCGGGTCGCCAATAATTCCAAACGCGGGTTCGTACGCGGTAATTTTTATAACATCAATTTGAGATGGGTCGGCAGCTATTTCTGGGTGTTCTTGAATAAGATTTAACAATCCCTGTAGCGCACCGGCAGACTGGTGTTCATATAACCCAATTTTAAAATGCATACCCATGACAGCAAAATTACTTCCACTATGAGAAAGGTTCAAGTCAAATGGCGAGTCGCCAGACGTTTGCTCAAAATATCGAAAAACAGATTCTGGATTTCTAAAAATATCTCTGGGGCCCATAAAGCCGTTCATGGCCCGTTTTATAGAAACAATCGCAACCTCGGTTGAAATTGCAGCAGAAGAACCCTTGGAATCAGAAAGCTGCTTACCTGCGCGAATGGCGCGCCATGGAATGTAATGCGCAACAACCATTCCGATGGCACCTTCAATTTGTTCTGGGGTTGCCCCACACATTGCTCCATATACGGCAGCAGAAGCAATTGCCCCATGCACCACATGATCGATTTTATATGTTTTTAAACTAAAGACTTCAGCAAGGCGCCCGCGGATTTCATCAAGCAAAACCATGCCGCGAAGCGCAGAATCTCCATCAAGCCCCATAATTTGAGCGGCAGCAATTGGCACACTATAAAAATCGTTGTGCCCAAACTCTCCTGCCGTGTGCCCCAATTCTGGGTTGTATCCAAAGTTTGTTCCGTTTGAATCCCACTCGCGAACAGCCGCACAGTTTGCAAGAATCGCTTTTTCTGGAGCAACCCTTATCGAAGACCCAAAAACAGTCGCACCGTTTTCATCAGGATATGAAAGCGCTTCTTGTTGCAAAACTGTTGGAGCGTTTGTTTTGACCGCAACAGCAGAAAGCCCACACAAAACAGCGTCGGTAAAAAACAAGGCGGTTCTATCAAGAACCACTTGAGCTGGTTCCCCAATTTCGCCATCCATAAACTGAATTGCAAATACGCCAATCCCAAGGGCCTGGTTTGAGTTTTTTGGAAGAGAAACAGCGGTGTCGGTATTTGTAATCATGTTATATGTTTGAGAATTGCATCGACCTGGTCACTGGAACCAAGGATGACACTTGTTCGTTGATGAAGACCTTCGGGAACAATATCCAAAATCCTGTTTCCTTGAGCAACCGCTTTTCCGCCCGCTTGTTCGATAATCATTGCCATCGGATTGGCTTCATACATAAGCCGAAGCTTTCCATCTGGTTTGTCTGTCGTTGGTGGATACAAAAACACGCCACCCTTTAATAATACTCGGTGTACATCTGCAACCATCGAACCAATATATCTGCTAGAAAAATTGTTTTGGTGCGCCCAGCTTAAATAACCCTGAATACCCTCACTATATTTATTTGTGTAAGCTTCGTTTGTTGAATATGTTTTGTTGCCTTCTGGTATTACTAAACCACCTGACACCAAAACAAACGAACCAATCGATTGATCAAGAACAAACATATCCACTCCATTGCCGGTTGTTAGAACAAGAACTGTGGAAGATCCGTATAACACATAGCCCGCAGCAACTTGATTTGCACCACGTTGCAACATCGCTTCTTCATGCGACCCACCGTCAGCCAACCGAAGAACACTAAAAATAGTTCCAACACCCACCGAAACATCAAGGTTTGAAGACCCATCTAATGGATCGAACAAAACAGCATAGCGCCCACCCTCTGATCGCCTTCGAAGCAAAAGTGGAGTTTCATTTTCTTCGCTCCCCAAAACACCCACGTTATCTCGATTTCCAAGACAGTGCATAATTATTTCATTGGCAATAATGTCTAGTTTTTGCTGCATTTCCCCTTGTACATTACTATCCCCAACATCACCAATAACATCTTGAATTCGCGCACAGCGAACCTTATTTCCAATTGCTTTCGTGGCGAGAGAAATGGCAGAAAGAATCCAAGTAAACTCACCCGTTGCCCCTGGATGCTTTTGCTCTTCAGCAAGAATATGGCTTTGCAAACTTTCGAGATTATCTTCTGTCCAAGTATGTTCCATAAGTGGTAACCTTTCCACCGCAGTTTCGGTACGATGCCGCAACAAAGACACCGTAGGGCGAAAACCCCATTCTACCCCAAACCAACGACCAATAAAGAAAAAAACATGACAGACAATAACAACCACCCAGCAATAGTCGCCGCACGAAGAACCCCAGTTGGGCGTTTTTTGGGCGGGCTATCTCGCGTACCCGCCCCTCAGCTTGGGGCCTTTGCAATTGAGGCAGCCGTTTCAGATTCTGGAGTAGACCCATCCAACATTGACGAGTGCATTATGGGTTGTGTGTTACAGGCCGGGGTTGGACAAAACCCAGCAAGACAAGCAGCGCTTAAGGCAGGATTACCAGATTCAATATCCGCAGTCACGGTGAACAAGGTTTGCGGAAGCGGCCTCCAATCAGTTATGCAAGCGGCACAATCTATAAAAGCCGGCGATAACAATGTGGTTGTTGCAGGCGGCATGGAGAACATGTCGAACGCCCCACACTTGTCTCATGTTCGCAACGGGATAAAGTTTGGCGAAGGAAAATTAATTGATCATATGCAACACGATGGACTCACCTGTCCATTTGAGGGTTGGGGCATGGGTAGTGCGGCGGAATGGATTGCAAATGAGTTTGATATAACCCGCGCGGAACAAGACGAACTTGCAGCCACCTCTCACACAAGAGCCGCACAAGCAACCGAAAAGGGCTGGTACAAAGACGAAATAATTCCACTTGAAGCAGGACAAATTAAACAGCGCACTGATGTAACCACAGACGAAGGTGTTCGCGGAGAATCTACAGTTGAGTCCCTTGGAAAACTTCGACCCGCCTTTGCAAAAGAGGGCTCAGTTACTGCTGGAAACGCATCCCAAATCTCTGATGGTGGCGCAGCGGTTATGGTTATGAACCAAGAATATGCCAAAAAAACCAACACGCCGATAATGGCAACAATAGTTGATTACAACACATATGGCGTTGAGCCCAAGAAAATTTTTACGGCTCCAGGGCTTGGCATCACACAACTACTTGATCGAAATAACCTAACCACAAACGACGTTGATTTGTTTGAAATTAACGAGGCGTTTGCGGTACAGGTTTTACAAAACACTAAACACTTGGGTGTGGATTTATCGAAAATAAACGTTGGTGGCGGCGGCGTAGCCATTGGACACCCCATAGGCGCGTCTGGAACTAGGGTGTTAGTTTCATTAATACATCACCTGCAACGTACGGGCGGCAAGCGTGGAATTGTGAGCCTGTGTTTGGGCGGCGGTAACGCAGTCTCAATGCTTATTGAGCGAGAAGTATAATTAACCCACAATTAATAAAAACAAAACCGTAGGGGGTTTCAAAGAAAACAAAAACCAATCCTATTGTTTAACGAGTAGAACCGTTAGGCCTGTTTGTTTGGGAGTGGTTGCACGATGGTCTGTGGACCTTCACGCTCGCCCTGGTTGTTATTTTCGGTCTCGTTGTTTGAGATCGTTTTGGAGTAATTGGACGTTTCATAAAATACTCCTCCTTTATTATTTTCCGATGTCTTCTGCCCAAAGGTCGGGCCTCTCTTCTTTCATTCGCCGCATCAACGCGATGCAGCGCTCGTCATTAAGAACATCTACTTGCACACTATTCGAACACATTATGTCCTCTGCACCAAGGAAATTTTTATTTTCTCCGACAATAACGCGTTTAACGCCAAATAATAGGGTTGTTCCGGTACACATAATGCATGGACTAAGCGTTGATACCAAAATAAGGTTTCCCCAATCCCTCCGCCTTCCAGCGTTTCTAAAACAAACAACCTCTGCATGAGCGGTCGGATCACCTGTTTGAACACGCTCGTTGTGGCCGCGAGCAACAATGGTGCCATCTTGTTTTACAAGTACTGAACCAACTGGAATTCCGCCCTGCGACCAAGAAAGTTCGGCCTCTTGTATTGCTTCATCTAACCACAGAGACTCATTAACCATCACCAGTTGTCCCTACTCCACGTAACTCGTAATTTGGTAACGGAAGTTCTTTTACGGGAACCAACCAAACTCGATTGCGAGTAACCTTCCAGGGGTCAATAACCGAAGACGAAAGATAGATCGTGGCTTGCTCATACTGCCCGGTTGTTGAAGGAAAAACCATATCAACCTCTGCGTGGAAAGGTCGTTTCCGTAGCGATGTTATGTAGTACGCCACCTGTTCTGGTGAATGCAGAGGTGTGGCGCCATCAAGTTTTGCACAAACGGCAACATAGGTTTCATTGCTCATGCCCTCGGGAAGATAAAAAACAATTCCATCTACCCCACCAAAACATTTGTTTGCATATAGCAAAGACTCTGCAATGATGGTTGGCACCGGTTCATTTTCTGAGTTAGAAAAAGTAATTGCGACACCGTTTTCTACTGGGGGGTATGTTGCAATAGGCGTACACCCAACCACCACAAACAAGACAATAAATATAAGGGGTTTCATTTTAAAAGTGTAACACATGACCCATCACAAAAAGTATTTAAACAGAAGAATTCCACCGAACGGGCATATTGTGTTCAACTCCGATCAAATCCACAAGTTTTCCAGCCATAAAATCAACAATATCGCTCATAGATTTTGGCTGCATATAAAAACCAGGCGAAAGTGGGGCGATGATTCCCCCCGCTTCTGTTACAGAACACATATTTCTTGTGTCAATCAAACTAATGGGCGACTCTCGATGTGCAAGAATTAATTTTCTTCGTTCTTTTAATGAAACAGAAGCTGCTCGCTGAACAAGTGTGTTTGTTGTCCCCGATGCAATTGCCCCAAGCGTGTTGCTTGAGCAAGGCAGAACAATCATTCCATCATGAAGGAACGATCCTGATGCGATATTTGCTCCTAAATCTTTTTCACCATACACAACAAGATTGTTTTGATATTGACCTATACCAAGATTTTCCGAAGTAATTTTTGCGATGCCGCACTCTTCAAACAACACGCGCCTTCCCAATGCAGACACTGCCAAATGAACCTCTGCTCCACGCTCAAGCAAAAGTGATAGGACACGAAGAAGATACGGTGCTCCAGACGCTCCCGTTACACCAACCACTATGCGACGGTTCTTCATGATCCACCATCAAACTCTAAGCGTTCAACAATCTGTCCAGGATTTGGCTCTCGAAGCAACACCATGTCACCAAACTCAATACCAGAAGAGATCTCAGCATAGGAATCGCTAAAACTTCCTAATGAAACCTCGCGTTGCGCGAACCCACCACCGCTTTCAACCCAAACCCACACAACTCGACCGTTTCTGTGAATAGCGTGGATGGGTACGAACAATACATTCTCAACCCTTTCCACAAAGACTTCAGCGGCACACCGCATGGATGGTTTTAATGGAACACCGTCTGGATTTAATACTTTGACCCCAACAGTGTAGTCACGCCTGTTTGGATCTCGCCAACCACCACCTTCGGCGAGAATTCCAACAGAAAGAACCTCGCCAACAAAAACACTGTCTGGATACGCATCACAAGTCACGGTTGCTTGTTGTCCCGCAACGACTAGCCCACTTAATGCCTCATTAACCCTAACAAGCGCAACCATATTTGTTGTGTCTGGAATAGTCATAACAAGTTCATTTCGCCAAAGCTTTTTCCCAATTTTCAAGGGTTCTCCTTCATCTCTTCTGTCACCCATGCTGGTTGCATATACAACCATTCCTTGGGCTGGGGAAAGAATGACGCACGCCTCAAGTTGTGTGTTTGCTTTTTCAAGCTGATCCTCCCGCGAATTAAGTCGGTTTTCTTTTGCGCCAACAGTCGCCTCTAGATTACTTACATGGGAAACATGTCTATCTTTGGCCCTGTCAAGCTCATCAATTGCTTGCTGTAAGTCAGAATTTTTCTTTTGTTGTTCTTGTTTAAAGGTGTAATTTTCATACACCTCAATATCTAGTTTTGCTTTTTTTAATTTTGCTTCAGAATTAAGCAGGGCTATTTCGTCTCGGTCAAGCTCATCTTTACTGAGAAACTTTTGTTCGTACAGCCTAACAGAGGATTCGTGCTTTTTAAAAAGTCGAGTGTAATCCTTTTCCGCCGTTTGCACGGCAAGTTGCAACTGTTGTCTTCGTGCAACCACCTCACCATCCTTCCAAGCGTTTAGAGCAAGGTCTGCAAGGTCTATAGATAATCGCTTTATAGCAAGATCAGAATCACGTTGTTTTTCAGCAACGACAAGATTTGATTTTGAGGTGTCTAGCGTGTTTTTGGCCTCAGTCACATCTAGCTCCGACTTCCGAATGGTGTCCCTAATTGCCTCGTCGTTAAATTTAACAAGCACATCCCCGGTTGACACAAACGAACCCTCGTCAACAAGTTCGATAATGACCGCATTTGACTCAAGCTTATTGTGTATGTTTATTTGTTGTTCTGCGGCAAGTTCTCCAGAAGCAGGAACAGTAATGGCAAATGACCCCTCTACAACCTCATACAACTCACCCGCGAGTGAAGATGATGACCGTTCCACACCACCGCCCGAGAGCACGATCCAGGCCCCAACAATAATTACAATTCCGGCTAATGCCAATATTCCAAAAGATGATATACCACGTCGCATAACGGTAGATTGTAAACACTATTCTTGCGGCTGCGTAAACAACAGCAATTCTCCACCATTGCCCACCCTTAATCGTCCTGCCTGAAGTAAATAATCAAGAATGGCGACTTCAAGATCTCTTTTTGCACTATCCCTCGCGTCTTGGGCGCTTTGCAAATCAGAGATCGCTCGGGTTTGGTCGAGAACAGAAACACGATCTGGATCCGCGTTTATTGAATCAAGCCCAAGTTTTGCGATGGTTACGTTTCTCTCCTGAAGGTTAAGGGTGAATTGGTATACCTCAATATTTCTAAGAGACGACCGAACAGAAACGGCAACCCCATCTTTCGACTCCCTATAATTTCGTTTTGCGCGCTCTAACAAAATTTGTTGTTGCCGAACAGTAATTCGCTCTTTTTCTCGGTCAAGAGGCAAACTTAAAGACAAGCCGGCCAAATAATCAACATCCTTACCACTAAATCGAGCGGGCTTGTCTTGCTCGCTGTCCATTGCCGCCGAAGCGGTGAACTTAAAATCTGGAAGAAGTGAATTAATAGCGTTTTCCACTAATCTCTGAGAGTCTTCAACGCGATTTTTTTCGTTTTGAAGATCTAGCCGCAACCCAAGCGCATCTTGTACCGACTTAGAAACATCTACTTCTGGCGGAACAACCCCAATCGAAGCTGCGGCAACCTGGATAACACTATCAACTGGCCACCCAATTCTAATTTTAAAACGATCCAATGCAAGCCTGTATCGCTCCCACGATTGGCTAAGGCTAGCGACAGCGGCAAGCGCCTGGTTTTCTGCGTCCGCAGAATCGTAAAGTCTGGTTCGGCCAGATTCGTAAAGCGCAACCTGCCTTGTCGCAAGTTGCCGCAGCGAATCAACCCCACGCTGCGCATTTTCGAGTGATTGTTTTTGAACAACTAGAGATAAATAATCACCAACAATATCTCGGTAAAACGTTCTTCTAAATCGCTCATAACTTCGCGCGGCATACACCAAACTTCGCTTTGCTTGGATAAGCCCCTCTCTGGCTACCGCACCAGATCCACGAAGAATGGGAATTTCCAAAGCCAACTCAATGCTAGAATCAGAACTATTTTGCGTTGATGAAGCATGAATACTTTTCGCCACAGTTGTGAGTGCACCAGCCGAAACGACACCACCGTTTTCCAGCCTCTGTGTAACATTAAAATCATTCACAACAAGAAGCGACGTGTCATATAATCCACCAGTAGAATCAGCAGTCAGGTCCGATCGAATAGAATTAAAAAAACGGGGACCCCATAAATGGAGCTCTTTTAACAGAGAAAGCGTGGATGACAAGTAGTCGTATTGAGCAAACTCCATTTCTCTTGAATTTGTTTCAGCCCACAGAAGCGCCCCCTGTAACGTTAGCAACAAACTGGAGTGCTCAAGATTCTCAGCCGCTTTGTTGAGTGATTGTTCAATTTTGTTTTCATCTAAATTCGCAGCGGGAACGAACTGGAGATTTTGAGCACTTGGATTGAATGTTTCTGGGTTTGTCACCAAAGAAGATGAGTCGTCAGAGCTTGGGTCAAGTTCGCTGTTTGGTGGGCTGACAGCCCCAATTGATTCACTAGCATCAAACATATACAACTCAACCCGTCGATCAATATCTTTAAAACCACCAGCGCAGCTTCCAAGAGCACATATTAACAAGAGCCACAACACCTTCATCGTAATGGGGATTCTATCACCGTGCTATGATGAGCACCTAACCAATGCCAACACTAAGCCAAGAACATCCAAACCTACGAATTTTTGAACACCCCGTTATTCAAGATAAGCTAACAAAAATACGCAATAAAGACACACAACACTCTGTGTTTCGCCGCCTTTTGAATGAAATTGCTGGGCTTATGTTTTTTCAGATGTCGCGGCACTACAAAACGGTTGAAGTTCCGGTGCAAACACCGATTGAACAGTCGACCGGATTTTGCCTTGCGAGCCCAATAACGCTTGTTCCAATACTTCGCGCAGGGGTTGGGATGACAGACGGTGTTCTGGCAATGATTCCAGACGCTAGGGTTGGTCACATAGGCGTCTATCGAGACGAAAAAACCAAACAACCAATACCCTATTATTGCAAACTTCCATCAGACATAGCAACTGGCCATGTTTTACTCATAGACCCAATGCTGGCGACCGGCGGGTCTGCGTCTTATGCGGCAAAAATTCTTTTAGAAGAGTACCATTGCACCAAAATTCAAATGATGTGTTTGGTCGCATCACCAGAGGGTGTTCGCAAAATGCAAGAAGAACACCCTGGTTTGATTATTTTTACCGCATCGTTAGACCGAGAGCTTAATGACAGCGGTTATATTCTTCCGGGGCTTGGCGATGCCGGTGACAGAATTTTTGGAACACTGTAGGTGGTTTTTAAATAGTAAAAAGCAATGACAAGCCGCCAAATTAATTTTTCAAACCCCTCTTTGGTTTGCAACACCCTTATTTCAGCAGCAGACAAAATGTTGAACCTATCATCAAGGAGTGGGTGCACGCATCATCTTGGCTCAACGGGAACGGCGTGGGTTTCGGGAGACCTACACGACAACTCGTTTAATCTTTCGAAAATTATAGACTTGGCTTCTCTTGACATTCCAACAAACCATGTTGTGTTGCAAGAGATTATTCACTCCTCGGGTCCCACCAAAGAACACGATTTAAGTTACCGCATGTTGGTTCGGGTTGCGTCGTTGGTTCTTGATTATCCAACACAGGTCCACCCAATTCTCGCGAACCACGAGCTGTCTCAGGCAACAAAGAAACAAATAACAAAGGGCGGTGAGGAACTTGTTGGAAGATTTGTTCGTGGCGTTGAATATGTTTTTGGGAATAATGCGAGTGAGGTTCTTTCTGCAATTAACACCTTTATTTACGCCATGCCACTGGCGGTTAGATCCGCCGGCGGGCTTATGTGTTGCCACAGCTTGCCAGACGAAAGCAAGATGGATAGATTTGATGTTAGGATTTTGGCACGCGATATTCAGCCCGCTGACCTTGTAATGTCAACAGGCTCAGCAAACATGGTCGTTTGGGGCAGACACCACACCAAATCGCAATACAATGAATTAGCTCAGTTTTGGGGCGTTACTCTGTTTTGCCTTGGACACGCTATCGTTCCTAGCGGAATAGAGATTGCTGCGTCGAATGTGTTGCGTCTTAATAGTGATCATGAAAACGGGGTGGTGCTTCCGGTTGATTTGTCAAACATCCAGGGTGCAAGACAAACAATTGGCTTCGCAAGAAAACTTTCTACAACCCCCATAAACCATAATGAGTGAAACAAAAACACAACCCATTACCCTCGCCCTTGAGATATCTCGTCCAAGTGGCTCGATTGCGATGTCAAACCAAAACAGTGTGGTTTCCGCCAGAGGTGTGGCGCCTAACCAAAGAGACGAAGATGACATAGTTCCAACAATTGACGCGCTGGCAAAAGAACTTCTCGTTCCCCCCACCGCGATTGAGTTGGTTGTTGTGTCGATTGGACCCGGCGGGTTTACTGGGCTTCGAACAGCGGCTTCGATAGCAAAAATGATTTCCTTGGCTACGAGCGCAAAAATAATTTCAGTTGAGTCAGCGGTTGTCGCAGTTTGTAGTGCAGGTCTTGATTTGGGGTCGTACCTTGTTGTGTCCGGAGTAAAACAAGACTCGTTTTGGCTGTCATGTGTAACCCACACAAACTGTGGTTGTGTTTGTGAAGCAAATCTCGCAACCAAAGACACGTTTGCAACCATGTTACAAAATACTTCGGGGGTCTTTCTTGATTCATTTGCACCCACCAATCTTTTGCAAATGTGCGAAGAGTGTGGTGTTGTGGTTCATACACCCAAACCCGAAGCCAAAACACTACTGCGGTTAGGTCACTCCCTTTATTCTCAGGACGGTTTTATACACCCCGCAGACCTTCTTCCACTGTATCCAAGGGAACCAGAGGCTGTAAGGATTTGGAATAAAAAAACCAACTCCACATAACGTGATACTAAACAACACCACGTCTACCCCAACCCCACGTAGGTGTCCGATAATTCTAAAACAACAGTCCATTAAAACGATATTGGTGTAATGGGCAGGTATTAATTACCCATCTTCTCACACTTCTGTGAAGTTGCGTAGCTTTGGGGACGAATGTGGTTTTGGTGGTTTGGGAAAGACAGAGTATCTCGGCAATCCCTACCGCGTATAAGGAACAATACCATGCAAAACAAACCAGACACTATAAGCGATGAAAACAAACAAGTATTTACGACAGGAGAAGCCGCGAAAATATGCAATGTTTCTCAACAAACAATCATTCGCTGTTTTGACAGTGGGCGTCTGCATGGCTTTAAGGTTCCTGGTTCCCGGTTTAGAAGAATACCAAGGCCAGAGCTTGTTAGGTTTATGCAAAAAAACGGGATGGACATGACCCAACTTGACGCTGGGTGTACACGGGTTCTTGTTATTGGGTTGAGCGCACCGAGCGTAGATGCCATCATTAAAAACTACTCTACGGGACACAATATTAAAATATTTCATGCGGAAGATGCGTGGTCTGCGGGTTTTGTTGCAAAAGAGAACCGTCCGAACCTCATTCTTGTTAACAAAAAGACCCTAGGTATTAACAGGGAATCAATTATTAATACACTCACAACCAACGGGTGTTGCGAACCGCTCATTGTAGAAGTTACAAACAATTTACACAATGAACTGAATATACAACCAGAAGCAACCGATTCAAAAGAAGCAATAAAACAAGCAGTACAACAACTTCTATCCGCGTAACGGTCAAACATACAACCAACACGAACTTCAATTATGATACCCAACAAGACAAACCAAGCAACAAACAAGACCAATCAAGTAAAGGTATTACTTATTGGATCGTTCCCCAAGTCCACTGATTCAATCAAATCATCCCTGGAAGTTGTTGGGTGTTGTGTGAATACAATTCCCTCTCTTTCGGGATTTGAAAAAACCACACAAAAAACCAAGTTTGACCTGTTTATTTCCGCCGCCGATTCGTCAAAATTTGACACGAGCGAATTGTTTGAATTAGTTTCCCTTGTTGCGCCCAGCACACCAGTAGTTGGGTTTTCTGAAAACCCGTCTCCGACAAGTATTGTAGAATTCATACGACTTGGTGGCGTGGACTTCTTTTGTATTCCAGACGACCTCTCTTTGATAGCCGAGCGTGTTCAAAACATTCTCACTAACGCACACCAGGTAAATAAAACTAAAGAAAACGCAGCGCACTCTCTACAATTATGCAACACAATGAACGAAGAATTACAGCGAATTTCAGAAGAAAACGATTCACTTTGCAGCGATTTGGCAAACACTCACTGTGAGACACAGAAAAAAATAAAACAAGCGTCTGTCGCAGCAGAGTTTCAAACCCTAGTAAACCAAGAACTTGAAATTGATTCTATGCTACGGACCGCACTTGGATATTTATTAACTCGAATAGGCGCAACCAACGCCGCGGTTTACTTAAACGAAGGCAACGTTGATTGGGGAGTAGGTGCCTACATCAATTATGATCGGCAACCAGACCAGTTCCAAACACTTATTGACACTCTTGGACCAATAGCATGCCCAACGATTGCGGAAGAAGAATCCATCAATAAATTTGTCGACGGGGAATCATTCGCCAACTCTGTCGGTGCAGACATTGTTGACTTTTCGGGCAGCGAGGTGGTTACAATTGGTTGTGATTACAAACGTCGATGCATGGCAGTAATTATATTGTTCAGGGGAGACACAAAACCCTTTGACCAAGAGTGCCTCGACACCCTTGAAACAATACAAACAATATTTGGTCATCAATTAGGAACAATACTAAAGATTCACCGTCGGGCTGAAACGAGTTGGCCAAGCGAGTCTATTGATGACGACGAATGGAACTACGGCAAGGCTGCATAATACATCCACGCCTACGACCGCACTCCCGACAGTGAAACAAGCTGAATATTTTCCCTCCCAATAACATCTCCTATTTGTTGAACTAATTTTGGTTCAACAACAACTCTGCGCTGGCTACGCAATGTTGCAACATGCTCTCCAGTATTAACATGAATAATAACTTCTGCTGGATTTGCACCTTGGGAAACCCTTGAAGCGCCCGCCTGTTTTATCAAACCTGACACCATTTCCATTTGCCCTTTAGTGTGTCCATTGGTTTTAGTTTCACAAAAAGTGAGTTCAATGCGTTTTGAAAGATATAAAGAAGCGTCCTGAACAGACGTTATTCGGTTAACGACTAACTGTAAATCTCCACGAGAGCGATCCATCTTTCCAACAATAATCACGACAGCATCCTGTTGCAATAAGTGTGCGTATTTTTGATACCCATCAGAGAAAATGACACACTCTATTTTTCCAACCCGATCCTGCAGTGTTAGGATAGCCATTTTTTGTCCAGCACTTCTTCCATTACGTATCACAGTAATTCGAACGGTTGAAAGAATTCCACCAACAACTACTTCCTTGCCATCGCCTACTTCATGTAAAGACAAAATATTATCAGAGCACCAAGAATCAAGCTGTTCATCATGTTCATCAAGCGGATGGCCAGAAACATGGATTCCAAGAACCTCTTTTTCATGCCCGAGCGTTTCTGGTGGTGTCCATGGTTTTACATTTGGCAATTCACAACTAATGGGATTCTGTTTTCCGAAATCAACTTCACTGCCGCCAAACAATCCACCTTGTCCACTTTCTTTGTCTTTTGCAGCCGAGGCACCAATTGAAATAGCTTTGTCCAAAACAGTAAGCAACGCGGATCTGCTATCTACTCCATGTATGGAATCAAAAGCCCCGCCCTTAATGAGCGATTCTACAGTTGCTCTGTTTGCGGCGCGGCTACTTACCCTTGAACAAAAATCAAAAATAGAATTGTATGACCCACCAGCCTTCCTTTCATCAACAATTGCCGAAACAGCACTTCTGCCAGCACCCTTAACCGCCCCAAGACCAAATCGCACACTTCCTGTTGTATTTGTTCTTTCCTCTTCGCTATCAAAAACAACAGAAAACAGAGCATCCGATCGGTTGATATCTGGAGGACCAACAACAAAACCAATATGTTTATTCTCTTTGGTGTGGTCTGGGAAAATCACCTTTCTACAATCACCAATGTATGGAGCCCAGTCCTCGGTTTTTTTAGCACCACTTTCAAGCGTGAGAACTGCAGCCATATACTGCACGGGGAAGTATGTTTTAAGGTAAGCGGTTTGATACGCAATAATGGAATAGCCGGTTGAGTGGCTTTTGTTAAAACCATATCCAGCAAACTTGAGAATTAAATCAAACAAATCATTTGCAAACGTTTTACTCAAACCCCTATCAACTGCTCCATCAACAAACTTTGGTCTGTTTGCGTTAATAACCTTATGTTTCTTTTTGCCAATTGCTTTAATAAGGGTATATGCTTCTCGGAGGGGAATATCCCCAAGTGCGTGTACGATTTGCATTACTTGTTCTTGATAGACCATGATTCCGTATGTTTCAGCAGTAAATCGATCAACAATTTCGTGGACCTTCGGCACCACATCTTCCCCACACTTCCGTGCGCAGAATGTTTCAATTAAATCCATTGGTCCGGGCCTAAACAACGCGTTTGCTGCAATTAGATCCTCAAGTTTGGTGGGTTTTATTTTTTTCAAAAGACGCCGCATTCCAGCGGACTCAAATTGAAAAACACCAGCGGTATCCCCCCGCCAGAACAAATTAAGTACTTTTTCATCTTCTAGATTTATTCGCTCTAGGTCGAGTGGGTGTGGCCCTTCACCAACTTTCCTGTGTACGGCTGACCAAATGGTGTTTTCATCCAATCCTTCTCGCACTAAGTTTTTACATAATTCTATGGTGGAAAGGGTTCGAAGACCCAAAAAGTCCATCTTAAGCAAACCAATGCGTTCACATGTTGGCCCATCCCACTGTGTAACTATTTCCGACCCACCAGTTGCCTTACACAAAGGAACAATATTATCCAGTGGTTCGGTTGCGATGACAACTCCAGCAGCATGAACACCAGCATGCCTTGCGTGGTGTTCAAGTTGTTTCGCCGTATCGACAACGGTTTTTATTTCGACACTGTCATCATATGCTTGTTGAAAATCACTGTTTTTTTGAAGCGATTCATCGATGGTGATGTTTAAATCTGGGGGAATTAGATTTGCAAGCCGTTGCCCCTCTCCCGCAGAAAGACCATGTACTCGCGCAACATCTTTAATCGCCGCCCTAGCCTTTAACCTTCCAAACGTGATGATTTGTGCAACGTGACCATATTTTTTTCGAACAAAATTAATAACATCACCGCGACCGTTTTGACAAATATCAATATCAATATCTGGATACTCTGAACGGTCGGGATCTGTAAATCGTTCAAAAAGTAGACCGTATTTAACTGGGCATGCATTTGACAAACCAAGAACGTAACCGACCATTGTTCCAACGCCAGAACCCCTTGCGTTTGCGGGAATTCTTTTTTGACGAGCCCAATCAACAAAATCCCATACAATTAAAAAGTACGCACTAATGTTTTTGTCAGATAGTATTGTTAATTCCCGCTCGAGCCGTTTTTTTATTTCATCTGTAATGCCATCAGCGCCATATCTCCAAACAAGCCCCGCTTCGCACAAACAACGAAGGGCCTTGTCGCAATCTTTTTTTAGAACATCTTCAGACACATCGGTCTCAGCCTGAGAATCGTATGGATGTAACGTAAATTTTTGACAGTGATCCTTAAACCACTCTGTAATATCTCCACCCTGAAATGGTTCAAAACAATCTGGACCAGTAACCCGAACCACTGGCGCGTGATTTTTGTCAAGGTCTAAAGTAACATTGCACCGACCAGCAATCGCCCCACTGTTCTCTATCGCTTCTGGAATGTCTTGAAACAAACCAACCATTTCCTCGTGAGACTTAACGTACAAATCTCTAGAATAAACGATACGCTCTGTGTCGTTTTTTTGTTTTTGCATTGAAATACAACAAAGTGTGTCGTGTGCATCCCAATCCTCCTTACCAAGAAAATGTGCGTCGTTATCACAAACAAGTGGCAAGCCAAGCTCTCTTGCAAGCTTTATAAGAAATGGATTGATTGCTATCTGGTCTTGAACATCGTGTCGCTGAAGTTCAATATAAAATCGAGGCTCTCCTTGCTCATTGGGCAAAAATGTTTTTGCATGCCATTTCGCTTCTTCAAGAGCAAGGTTCCAATCATCTTCATTTCCGCTGTCCACAAAGTTACAAAGGTGATATGCAATGGAGCTTCCAAGATGCCCATTAATTGCAATGATTCCATCAGAATACTGATCAAGTGTTTCGTGATCCATTCTTGGTTTATAGTAAAACCCATTCGCAAATGAGTCGGAACTTAGTTTTACTAAATTCTTCCACCCAATGTTGTTTTCTGCAAGAAGTACAAGATGAAAACCACCATCACATATACCCGTTGGCTTGCGTTCTTTTCGATCACCAACTGCGACATAAGCTTCAATTCCAAGTATTGGTTTTATTTTGGCTGCTTTTGCTTTTGTATAAAACTCAAAGGCACCATGCAGGTTGCCGTGATCGGTCACGGCAACCGAATCCATACCAAATTCTTTGACTCGACGAAGGAGTGCGTCAATTTTGTTTCCTCCATCTAATAGTGAATATTCACTATGTAGATGTAGGTGGATAAATGATTTGTTGGTGTTTTTGGTTGTCAAGAGAGCATCCTTGCGAATGTCTATGATAGCAAGCGAAAAACTTACTATGATTAGAAATAATGATGATGCGGCAAATTCAATTTGGAGCGGGTAAAACACCGTCAGTGCCCCTAAAAATTGCCACTATTGCCTTTGGGCTGGTGGTTCTATTGCCTATCTTCGCACTTCTTATCGTTGCGGGTTTTGTCGCAAGCGTTGTCTTTGGAATTCTATTGCTTGTTGGTGTTGTTAATACCAAAATCAGACAACTGTTCCACAAAGATTCCGATGGCCGTAAAAACGTCCGAATCAAGCGCGATTGAGGCGTGTTTCCACAAGAAATCCTTCGAAGAATAAAATTATCTAACGATTTATTGGAGTAGCCACAAAATCTACGACGTTACCCCAACGTTGCCGAGGTTTCCCTGTCGACGGTGTCTTGGTACGAAACATGAAGCTGTTTCGTGAGTTGTCCCACTTCTCCCGCGCAAATTGGTTGGTCTTGTGTGCCACCACCCTCCTGTGTTTGTATCATCGCCCGAACCCCAATAACCGGCAAGACACCCCAGCTTGAGTTTGTCAAAAAAATCTCATCTGCATCTAGAAGTTCATCAAACGAAACCTGTTTTTTGTTGGTGTCAACCCCCAAGTCGTGTGCAATGTCCATAATGACTTGGCGTGTAATTCCAGGCAATACTGCAGATGGTTCTTCATCATCAACCTCTTCACCCTGGGCAGTTGGTGTAAACAAATCCCCATTCTTTACCCCAAACACATTGCTTACACATCCACCGGCAACAAGCGCGCCCGGCGTTAACCAAAGCGCCTCGCCACACTGTTGCATTGCGGACATTTGTAAGTTTAACAATCTCCCCCAATAATTTAACGTTTTATGACCCGCGGTAAACTCGTAGGGGTTTATTCTTCCGCTTGCCAACGAAACAAACACACCGTTTTCATAAAAACCATTTGGATATTTTGTTGGCGGTTGTGTTTGAATAACGATTGTTGGATCTCCACCACCACTTTCACCCGTGTGTTGCAACATATTTAAATCGCCACCGGTAATAGTGATGCGCATTCTCGCTTCGTTTTGATTGTTTTCTTCAAGTGTTAATTGCAGCGCTTCCACAAGTGGCTCAACCTGTAGTTTTTCAGTTAAGCGAAGAGCCGAAGCGGAATTTGCTAGACGATTCATGTGGTCTGTCGCCCTAAACACCCGACCATTTCGAGCAATCATTGTTTCAAAAAGACCAACACCGTGTTGCAGCCCAGCGTCAAACACGCTCATGTGTGCACTAGAGTCATCTATAAACGCACCGTTTATCCAAACCCTCATTGTACCCATACCCCAGCTACAAGCACAGATTCGGTTGTGGACGAACAAATTATGCGAAGCCCAGCAACAGGCTTTTGGTCAATTTGAAAAACAGCAACGTGTGTAGCGGTCCCATCGCCATAGAGTTCATTGTCACCCCTCGTTACAACAACATCGTAATTTCCATTAAATCCCAACGACCTTGAATACACTTCCTCAAGCGAGTGAACAAGCGTTGTCTCAAGAATGGGGTCAACAACAAAATCCTCAGCAACATTGGGGTTGTTGTGGAAAAGGGGAACTAATTTTACAACTTCTTCTTGAACATGCGTAGAAACCTTCGACTCTTCGTGCCCAGACCACCACGCGATAGCCGCCGCGACAACAAGAGTTATACAAATAAAAATTCCCTGCCTCTTGTTATTCACTACCAACAGTCCTTGTGTAGGCACGAAAATCATTAGCTCGGTTTAAAAGCAAGTCAGGATTATTGTTTGGCTCTTCAAGATCAAAATGCCACGAAGTATTTGAATAAAAAGTTATTGGCACGAGCTCCGCACCCAAATCGATGAACGGCGCATCCCAAACCGGCATTTGTGTCCACCGAGTAGTCATAATTGGCTCAAAACCCTCCCCCTCAACACGAACACTATATTCCCCATAATATAAAAAATCAACCTCAACGGGTGTTCGGCCGAACTCACGCTCGTTGACCCACACCAAGGCGCCGGGCGGCGTGCTTGTTATTGATATTGTTCGTTTTACACAACCAAGAAGCATTGAAACAAACAAGAGTGTTAAGATCGCAAATCGCATAAGTGGATTATATCGTTGGAGAAACATAACTGTTTCGATATTAACCGAACTCATCGCCACGGAATGTAGACGCAAGGTAGTGTTTTCGGACCATCTCGTCGTTGATAATAGTTTTAGGATCCCCGTCCATAAGGTTTTTCCCATCATCCATAATATAAGCCCTGTTACAAATATGCAGCGTTTGTTGTACCGCATGGTCGGTCACAAGAATGGCAATGCCAGAGTCAGCCAACTTTCGAACCTCGCCTTGAACATCTTCAACAGTGTGTGGGTCTACTGCCGCAAACGGTTCATCGAGCAAAATCAACTTAGGCCTTGTGATTAGAGAGCGAGCGATTTCAAGGCGCCTTCGCTCACCACCACTACATGTTCGCGCAAGTTGTGTTCGTTTGTGTTCAAGGTGAAACTGTTTAAGCAATTCGTCGCACCGTTGCTGTTGAATGGGTTTTGAAATAGGGAGGGTTTCTAAAATAGTATACAAATTATCTTCACAGGTCATTCCACGAAAAACACTTGGTTCTTGAGCCAAGTACCCCATGCCACGCCGGGCGCGTTGGTACATTGGTAGGTGCGTCACGTCTTCACCATCAAACAACACCCTTCCGCCTTCTGGCGAAATCATTCCAATCATCATTCTGAAAGAAGTGGTTTTTCCCGCACCGTTTGGGCCAAGTAATCCAACAATTTCGCCAGCATTGATATCAATGCATACGTTGTCGACGACCCTTCGTCCGCAGTAACTTTTTACAAGGTTTGACGCAGATAATAGCGGCACGATTATTCTTTTCCCCCATCTTCCTCTGTGCGAGGAATTACTCTTTTTGCAAGTGGCGTCCATTCTTTTGGGTAATACTTATGTGCAAGCTTACCAATGACAAGGTGCATATCTTTATACACATAATCATCAAGCAACACGGGGGCGTGTCCCTTAACAATAACTTTTGCTGTCCAGGTCGTCCTTGCCTTGCCTGTTTTGGAGATCCATCGATCCATGTCAATGCCTTCGATTTCTTCAGCTGTCCAAGTACCTTCCGGGGTCGTTAGTGTTCCATCATCATCAAGCAGATATTTTTTGGCCCTATTTGACATTTTTAGATATGCGCCAAAATAGTAAAAACCAAACGGAAGACAAAGGATAAACACCCACTGCATCGGTCGATCAAACCTACTTGGCTGTGTCACGTTTCCATATTTATTTAAATATGTCTCTAAGAGATCTTTGGCTTTTTGTTGTGAATCAACATTATTTCCAGAAACAGCACCGCCAAAAACAACAAGTGCATCCGACCACTGTGGATCGAGACCATCGTCTTCTTCTAGAGCAGCGTTTAACACAACCGTAGCATCGTCGCGTTCTTGTGATCCAAACTCCACATCAAGGGCTGGTTGTATCACCTCTCTTAAAAAAGTCGCTCGGCTATAAGCCTCAATGTCTCTTGGAATGGCAACTACGTAATCCCAAATTCCCCACAACCCAAGGACAACACACACAAGAGCCATGACGATTGTTTTAAGCCAATATCTGGTTGCTAGTGTTGTTTTTAGTGCCACAGTAATTGCTTTCTTGCTTTTAATCCTACACGCAATTTGATTGTAATGTTTGACACAATTTGATGGCGGCTCTATATAGCCCCGCGTGTGTAGGAGCCGCGGGAATATGAGCCAACAAATAATCAAGTTGTCTTGAATGACGGCTTTCTGTATTAAGTTTATTCAACACATGATTTCCCAACTCTTCTATAGCGTGGTCGAACCAGGCACACGTTGGCCTTTCTGGATTTTCGGGCTCTTTAATTTGCACCCTGACCACAACTCCGCTTCCAAGCGCAACAATTGGACAAAGCCCAAGGTCGGTTGATGGCTCCCGACAAACAACAACCCCAGAAATACTCTTGGCACGCAACGCACCGGCAAGGATTCCAGCATCTCTTCCAACGAGAGGCGGCCGTACTAAATATCTTCCCCCACCGTCAATTTCGTCTCCGAGCTCTATGGAATCAATAATCTGAACCCGTTTGCCGTTCTTTGCTGCCTCGTACATAGATTTTCGCGCTTCATAAAGTTCTTCAAGAGAAACAGCAAGTTTTCCCCAACTTTCAGAGGAGCGAGCCTGATCAACCTCGCCAACCGAAACAGCTTCTTTTTTGAACCATGCGTCTATTTTTTTACTTGTCATAAAACTAGATAGCGTAATGCTCCCGCACTTCATCGGCTAGAACACTGTTTCCAAACCACAACTTTACAGGACCCCCCGGTTGAAGGTGGACAAGAATCGGTGCACCAACAGGCATTAAAAAGACGCTTTGTTCAAGGGTTTCACCATCATTCATAAGAGCTGTGATTAATGTAACTAGGATATGTTCATCCCCGGACTCAAAAAGAAGCGGGTCTCTTGTGTTGAGTTTAATCGTTGCAGAGGCATCAAATTCTTGCCAAAGCTCATCTTCCGCCATGCTGAAAGCAACAGCATCAAAAACAGAACGCCATTTTCCACACGGTACGAGGACAGTTTGTCCTTGGTGAATTTTTCCAACACTTTCCCCCACGACCGATACAAGTGCGGCAGCGTCCATCGATTTGCACGTCCACCCACTGTCTTCGCAAGTTTGTTCAATTGTGCACAAACAATCACAAACATCAGCGTGTTTGGAGGACATTTCTAAGACGATACAGTCGTCCCCGTCTGGCGTAGCGACGATGCCAAATTCGTTAAGTAACTCGTTTATATCTTGTTCAGGGAGAAAATCCAAAAATCTATTCCAATCAAATCATGTGCAATGTACACGTATTCAATACGATAGTCGCTACTATTGCAAGCGATGTCTATTACTACCATACTTTTTGTTTGTACTGGCAACACGTGCCGAAGCCCCATGGCAGAGGGTCTTGCCCAAAAATGGCTTGAAGATAACGGTTTTTCGGATTGGTTAGCAGTTTCAGCAGGTGTGTCTGCGTTTGAAGGCAACCCAACAAGCGGCGAAACAATTGAGGCGCTTTCTCAACGGGGGATTGAGTTTGATGGAACGAGCCTTCTGTTAACAAAAGAAATGGCATCTTCAGCAAAAAAAGTGTTTTGCATGTCTCAAGAGCACCTGTTTGCCACAAGCGAATTTACAGAAAACGTGGAACTGCTTGATTCTTCTGGTGACATTCTTGACCCCATCGGGCAAGACCAATCGGTGTACGATGCGCTTGCACAGCAAATGGAAGAATTAATATCAATTAAACTAAAAAAATTGACGAGCGAAGGAACATAAATGTCATTTCAAATCGGAACAATTGCAATTGGTTCAGACCACCGCGCGCGAGAAATTGTTGATTCACTTGCTGCGCATCTTGAACCACTAGGCTGGGCAGTACACAAACACTATGGTGCCGGCGAAGATTCGGTTGATTATCCATGCATTGCAAATGAAGTGACGAGCGAAATCGTTTCCGGCGAAGCGGTGTGTGGTGTATTGGTTTGTGGTTCAGGAATAGGCATGTCCATGGCAGCAAATAAAATAGACGGCATTCGCGCCGCATTAGTGCACGAACCAGTTGCAGCAGAAATGAGCCGAAGGCACAACGACGCCAATGTATTGTGTATGGCTGCCAACGGGCCTCTCGACAGTGATTACACTGCCATCCTAGACACTTGGCTTGCAACAGATTTTGAAGGCGGGCGACACCAGCGCCGCGTCGAACTCATGCGCTAAAACGGCCCCGCGCATTGTTTTACATGGACTCAGCAAGTTCGGTGAGTAGGCGTACGCCCCAGCCAGTTGGGCCAGCGCAATACAAACCCCGGTCACGTTCAACACTGCTGACACCAGCAATATCAATATGTGCCCACGGGACGTCTTCGTCAACAAAGAAACTTAAGAACGCGGCGCCCTGTATTGGGTGTGCGCCACGCGCAGGGGCCGAGTTATGTATATCCGCGTGTTTTGCACGCATATAGTCGCGATGGTCTTCCCAAAGAGGAAGTTCCCAAACTCGTTCATCGCTCATCTTTGCGGCGTTTTCAATTTGTTTTAGAAGCGTAGAATCGTTGCACCAAACTCCCGCACAGAATGAGCCAAGGGCAACCACTACGCCGCCAGTCAATGTAGCCATATCAACTATTTTTGTTGGTTTAATTTTCTTACAAGCCCACGCCAAACCATCTGCTAGTACAAGGCGGCCCTCTGCGTCTGTGTTTGTTACCTCAACAGTTACTCCATTAAACATTTCAATAATATCATCTGGGCGGTATGCGTTACTTGAAACCATGTTTTCTGCACACGGCAATATAGCTGTAACCCGAGTTGGCACGTTCAGGTTTGCAATTGCTTCCATTGCACCAAGAACACCCATGCCACCATTTTTGTCGTACTTCATCCCCTTCATTCCATTACTGATTTTTAAAGAGTATCCACCAGTGTCGTAGGTGATTGTTTTTCCCACTAAACAGAGGTGCTCCTTAGACGATTTTTTCTTTGGATTATGCTCTAGAATTATGAGGCATGGTTTTTCGTCCGAACCCTTCCCGACATTGACTATACCATTTAACCCCAACTCTTTTGCTTGTGCATAAGAGATAACCCTACACCTCATCCCGTGTTTTTTCGCAATCTTTTTTGCCTCTCTCGCCATCCAAGGAGGGTTACAAATGTTTGGTGGTGTAGCAGCAATTCTTCTCGCATCGTTGACGGCATCCCCAAG
>PVBE012138611.1_pt1 | contig 23324 bp, 25 predicted proteins | sample 1631181 | NCBI WGS metagenome assembly PVBE01 (sample SAMN08397723, study PRJNA350692) | Marine metagenome, whole genome shotgun sequencing project. | isolation source: water | place: Pacific Ocean | collected 2012-04 | reverse complement strand
TATCTGCATCGGTGAAGAAGCGTTGTCCAAAATGCAAAATTGTGCGGCGGCGAGGCCGGGTTTACGTAATATGCGAAAACAAACGCCACAAGCAACGCCAAGGATAAGCGCAGTGCGACAGGAGAGAGAGTGACATGGCTCGAATTGAAGGAGTTGACCTGCCGCGCGACAAACGCATTGAGATTGCCCTAACCTACATCTATGGCATCGGTAAGCCAAATGCGCAGGCTGTGTTGGCTAATGCCGGGGTGGAAGCATCTACGAAAGTAAAGGATTTGACCGAGGCGGAAGTTATCGCTATCAGGGATTGCATTTCGGCAAATTGTCGCGTTGAGGGGGATTTGCGCCGTCAGGTGCAACTGAACATCAAACGGTTGACTGAGATTGGATGTTATCGCGGTAGGCGACATCGGATGAACCTGCCGGTGCGCGGGCAGCGCACACGCACAAATGCGCGCACGCGCAAGGGGCCGAAGAAAACTGTGGCCGGGCGCGGACGCAGACGCGGCACGAGGAAGAAGTAGTGATGGAGTGAGTGCATAATGGCAACGCAAAGAAAAACATCGAAAAAGAAACGCGAGAAGAGACTGGTGCCGCGAGGGCGCGTTTATATCCACGCGACATTTAACAATACTATTGTGACTATCACAGATCGGCGTGGTGGCGTGATTGCGTGGGGAAGCGCTGGAACGGTGGGCTTCAAGGGTTCTCGCAAAAGCACACCCTACGCGGCGCGGCTGGCGGCGGATAAGGCCGGAAAAGCTGCCATCGACATGGGTATGCAGGAGGTGGATATATTCGTTAAAGGCCCGGGACCGGGCCGCGAGTCGGCGATAAGGGCAATTCAAGGGCTGGGCATCACAGTGATCTCTATTACCGACAGGACGCCGGTGCCGCACAATGGGTGCCGCCCGCCCAAGAAGAGGCGTGTGTGATCGCTGTTTCGGTGGCTAATAAAACGTAAGGAATTAAACTAATCATGGCAAAATACACTGGGCCGGTATGCAAATTGTGTCGGCGCGAGGGCGCAAAGTTGTATCTTAAGGGTTCGCGCTGCCTTTCCCCAAAATGCGCTTTTGACAGGCGTGACTACGCCCCCGGACAGCATGGCCCGCAGGCGCAGTGGCGGCGCCGGCGCGATTCCGATTACGCTATCCAGCTGCGCGCGAAACAGCGCGCTCGCCGGGTTTACGGGGTGCTTGAGCGTCAGTTCCGGAAGTATTACCGTACGGCGGTGCGAGCGCGAGGGTTGACTGGGCTCGCTTTGCTTCGGCTACTAGAGACTCGCATCGATAACGTTGTTTATCGGTTGGGATATGCCCGCAGCCGGGCGGAGGCCAGGCAGCTGGTCTCGCATGGGCACTTCGTGGTCAACGGCAGACGCACCACAGTTCCCTCGGCGCAGCTAGGACCGGGTGATGAGATTGCGGTCCGCTCGGGTTCGCGCAGCCGAACCTTTTTCCAGTCGCTTGGCGAGGAAGCGGAAGGCCGCACAACGCCAACATGGTTGAGCCGGGATGTGGCCGCACTTAGCGGCAAGGTGGATGAGATGCCGACGCGACAAGAGATTGATGAGCCGGTCAATGAGCAGCTCATCGTGGAGTTTTACTCGCGTTGATGAGGCTGCCCGGGTGCGAGCCGGGTACATACATTAAGCGCTAGGAGGAATGAGATTTGATTTCGATGACAGGCATGGTGTCGCCAAAGATTGAGCGAGATGCGGTCTCGCGCAATTATGGCCGATTCTTCATTAGCCCTCTTCAAACTGGGTATGGCGTGACGCTGGGAAACGCGCTGCGGCGCGTATTACTTTCCTCTTTGGATGGCGTCGCAGTTACTTCTATTCGGGTGGCGGACACGTATCATGAATTCACGGATCTTCCCGGGATTCGGGAGGATATGACGCAGATATTGCTGCAGGTAAAACGGCTGCGCATGAGACTGCACGAAGGTTCAACGACTAGAATAACCCTGAATGTTAGTGGCGAGGGCACTGTAACGGCGGCCGACCTTGAGTGCCCGGCAGAGGTGGAGGTGGTGAACCCGGACTTGTATCTCTTCACCATGGATTCTGGGTCGGCGGCGAGCGAGATGGAAATGACGGTGCAAAGGGGTCGGGGATACTCTCCGGCTGAGGAGCGAGGCCGGCTGCCGGTTGGTGAGATGCCGACCGATGCTATTTTCAGTCCGGTGAGAAGAGTGAACTGGGATGTGGAACGCGCCCGCGTGGGGCAAGACACGGGTTTTGATAAACTGATCATGGAAATATGGACAGATGGCACCATAGCGCCGGAAGAAGCGTTGAGCGGGAGTGCGACGATATTGATGCATCACCTGCGCGACATTGCCGGCGTCACGGAGGAAATGCTGCTTGATGCCGGGCCGGAAGAGCCTGAAGAGGTTGTCTCGAGCGAGGTGTTCGATATTCCCATCGAGCAATTAGATCTTTCCGTGCGCGTGTTTAATTCGTTAAAACGCACCGGTATCACTTCGGTGGGTGAGGTGTTGGAGCATATGTCGCGCGGGGACGAAGCCATGATGGCGATTCGAAATTTCGGAGATAAATCATTGGTGGAGCTGCGCGAGAAGATGATTGAGCGCGGTTTTGTGGAGGCGGATGAAGAGCGCGATTCGGAGGAGACCGAGCCGGAAGCGGAACTGGTTGAATGAGACATCGCACATTCGGGCGGCGGTTGAATCGCTCCGGTGGACATCGGCTCGCTCTCAGACGTAATCTGATGAACGAGTTGCTGCGGCATGAGAGGATTCAGACTACCGAGGCCAAAGCACGGTCGATTCGGGGTGAGGCTGAGCGAATCATTTCAATCGCAAAGCGTGGGCTGCGCAAGGAAGGTGCGGCCGCGCAGGTGCATGCGCGGCGGACGGTCTCGCGGCGTTTGAATAATAAAGGCATGGCCGCGAAGGTGTTCGATGAAATCGCGCCTCGGTTTGAGAATAGGCCGGGTGGTTATACGCGTATGTTGAAATTGGGCGCGCGTTCTGGTGATGCAGCCCGGATGGTGATGCTAGAGCTGGTTGAAGATTAACCGGCTGGTTAGTGTAAGGTGACTGTGCGAGCGTGTTCGAGTGGGACGCTTCCGAGGGATTCTGGAATATGATGGAACGGAATTTCATGGCTTCCAACAACAGGCGGGGCAGCGCACTGTGCAGGCGGAGCTGGAGGCCGCCCTCGGGCGCATTGGCGGTGGTGGTAGGACGCCCGTCAGCGCGGCCGGTCGGACTGACAGCGGGGTACACGCCAGTGGGCAGGTTGTCGCGTTTGACCTGGAATGGCGACACGGAGATGAAAAGCTGCTCCGCGCGCTTAACGCACAGCTCCCCGTGGACGCCAGCCTGCGCGCGCTGGAACATGCGGAGAATGGTTTCAATCCACGGCGAGCGGCACGTTGGCGCAGGTACGAATACCGCATTTACAACGCTCCTGTCAGGTCTCCGTTGCAGACGCGCGTGAGCTGGCACGTGTGGCCCAGATTAGATATGGAAGCGATGCGGGCGGGCGCGCGCCATCTGCTGGGTGAGCATGATTTTGCCACCTTTGGGAGCGCTCCTGATAAACGCGGGCACACGGTGCGCACTGTGCGAGAAGCGAAGTGGATCGCGGAGGGGAGGCTGCTGGTGTTTGCGATTGAGGCGAACGCCTTTCTTTATCACATGGTGCGCAGCATTGTAGGGACGCTGCGCATGGTCGGGTCGGGGGAGAGGAAGGCTGAAATGATGGCGGAAGTGCTGGCAGCTGGAGACCGCGCCAGATGTGGGACGCTTGCCCCACCGCAGGGCCTGACATTGGTGGAAGTGAAATACTGAGGGTAAATTGTGGAAAAGACTTACGTAACGAAAGCGGGTGATATTGAGCGGGAATGGATCGTGTTGGACGCGTCGGGGCAGACGCTCGGCAGGCTGGCGACGCGCATTGCCACCATGCTGCGCGGGAAGCACAAACCGCTTTATGCTCCCAATCTGGATACCGGTGATTTCGTGGTCGTGGTGAACAGCGGCAAGATTGCGGTGACAGGCAATCGACTGGATGATAAATTGTATCGGCGGCACACGGGCTACCCCGGCGGGCTGAAGGCGATTACGCTGCGACGGATGCTTGAGATACATCCGGAGCGCGTGATTCGGTTCGCGGTGAAGGGGATGCTGCCGAAGAACAAGTTGGGACGGCAGATGCTGAAGAAGCTTAAAATATATGCGGACGCAGAGCATCCGCACGCGGCGCAACAACCGCGAACACTTGAAAACTGAAATGCAGGGCATTATGGAATCTCGAGAATATCACGAAGGCGTGGGACGACGAAAGGCAAGCACGGCGCGGGCGCGCGTGTATCCCGGCGGCAGTGGCGATGTGGTGGTGAATCAAAAGCCGGCACAGAAGTATTTCCCGCGCACGGGCGACATTGACAAACTCCTCTACCCACTTGGGCTAGCCGGCTGTGACGGGCAGGTGGATGTCAGTGTGCTGGTCTCCGGGGGCGGAGTGACCGGGCAGGTAGATGCCAGCGTGCATGCCATCTCGCGCGCTTTGCTAAAGCGTGATCCGGATGTGCGTCCTGCGCTTCGCCGCGCTGGGTTGTTGACGCGAGACGCACGTGTGAAAGAACGAAAGAAACCGGGCCTGAAAAGGGCACGCAAGGCGCCAACCTACACCAAGCGGTAGGCGCCACACAAGGGCCGGGACATACCCTGGCCCTTTTTGGTTCTTCACGACAAAAGTATGGCATCGATAATTATAGTTGGACTGGGGCCGGGCCCTTCCGAAGCGCTCACGCGTGAGGCTGGCGAGGCCGTGCTGCAAGCGGTGGAATTGCATATTGCCGGAGGGTGCGAACCCGGTTGCGACACGGGCGCAGGGACATGTCTCTGTCCGCAATTACCGGACGTTGACGCGGCTGCTCTAGCGGCCCATGTGGTGGAGCGGGCAAAAAAAGGCGCCGACGTGACACTCAGTGTTCCGGGTGATCCGGCTGATTGGCAAGCGCTGCTGCAGGAAATGGATGAGCTGGCTACGCCGCTGGGCATTGTCGTCCGGCGCGTGTCTGGAGTGAGTCTGGTCTCGCCGGTATTGGCTGCGTTGGGTTTCGCCGCGCTGCCGGGGCTGTATCTGACCACTGCGGCGCAACTGGCTTCTAGGCCCCATCCATCGTTCGCACCCGATTGCCCCGTCCTGGTGATGCAGTTGCGCTCCAGCTCTACGTTGGCCGCGCTCCAAAAGACGTTGCTGAATCAATACCGGCCCGACTTCCGGGTGGCGCTCGCTCATAGCGCCGGCCGCGAGAGCGAAATGGTCAAGTGGGTTGCGCTCGGAGAGTTAAGCGCCAGCACGCGCATCAGCCACACGAGCGCGCTTTTCCTGCCGCCGGGGGATGAAATGGATGGCTTTGGCGGGCTGCAGGCCATCGTGGCGCAGCTGCGTGGCCCAGACGGCTGCCCGTGGGACCAGGAACAAACGCACCGTTCGCTGCGCGCCAATTTGCTGGAGGAAGCATACGAGACGCTGGCGGCGATTGACTCTGGCGATCGTGCTGCGCTTGTGGAGGAACTCGGCGACCTGCTGCTGCAGGTGGTGATGCACGCGCAAATCGCTGTTGACGAGGGGGAGTTTGATGTGGTAACGCTGGTTTCGGGAATCAACAAGAAACTGGTGCGACGACATCCACATGTGTTTGCCGGGTTGTCGGTCGAAGGCGTTGAGAACGTTTTGCGCAAATGGGATGAAATCAAGGCAGCCGAAAATAGCGGCAAGGCTAGAGAAGGCGGTGATAGCGCGCTTTCCGGCGTGCCAATTGTGCTACCGGCGCTTGCGCAAGCGCAAACCTATCAGCGCCGCGCGGCGCGAGTGGGGTTTGACTGGGCTGAACTGGACGGGGTACTCGAAAAAATCCAGGAGGAAATTGAAGAGCTGCGCTCAGCTCGCGGATCGGAGCAGAAGACCGCTGAAACGGGCGACTTGTTGTTCACGCTAGTTAATATGGCGCGTTGGCTAGACGTTGATGCCGAGAGCGCGCTGCGTGAGGCAAACGCGCGTTTCCGCTCCCGTTTCGAGGCAATGGAAACGCGTATCGGAGAGCAGGGTGGCAAGATCCGAGAGCAATCACCGGCCGGATTGAATGCTCTCTGGGCGCGGGTCAAGGAGATTAAAGAGTCATAATAGACTGCGCTATGGATATAATAGTGTGCGCGGTGGGCAATGGTAATTGTGACGACGGAGCAGAACGAAAAAGGGTCATCTTCGCGAATGACCCTTTTCTGTCGGGGCGAGAGGATTTGAACCTCCGACCTCACCGACCCGAACGGTGCGCGCTAGCCGGGCTGCGCCACGCCCCGAGCGGGTGTGATTATAGCGCATGGGCGGTGGGATGTAAAGAATAGCGTGGAGGCAGCGCATTGCATGGCCGAAAAAGCATCAACTCCTGAAAGAAAACGAGCCGGGCGGAGACCGTGGCAGCAATGGCTGCTGCCTGGGCTAGGGGTGAAGCGCTGGCTGGTGTTACTGCTGCTTGGAGTGACACTACTGGGCATTGGGCTTGCATTTGTTCTTGTGGAGGTTTACCAGGGTGGCTATCTGCCGCCGGTGCTCGATGCGCTGACCCTGCAGCCGGTGCCGCGCCCGATGAGAGCGTTCGTTCTTGGCGCGGCCGGCCTGGCCGCAGCTGCTTATGCCGTGGCGAGGCTGAGCAAGGAGCTGCTGGAGCCGTTCGCACCGGTAGGGCGCTCGGTGGCGGCCGTAGTGGCGGAGAGGCGGCGAAAGCGACGCGGCCCGCGAGCGGTCGTGATTGGCGGGGGCACCGGAATGACGGTCTTGCTGCGCGGGCTGAAGGAGCATACATCCAATATCACCGCCATTGTCACGGTGGCGGATGACGGCGGGTCCTCCGGCAGGTTGCGCAGAGAGCTGGGCGTGCCCCCACCCGGTGACCTCCGGAATTGCATGGCCGCTCTTGCAGACGATGAAGCGCTGCTGACGCAATTATTCCAATATCGATTTGGAGCCGGCGGGGAGGTGCAAGGTCACTCGTTCGGCAATTTGTTCATCACCGCGATGACGGAGGTGACCGGCTCTTTCGAGCGGGCACTTGCGGTTTCCAGCCAGGTGCTTGCCATTGGTGGTCGAGTGCTTCCATCCACGCTTGACAACGTGAGCCTGATGGCGGATGTGCGTGAAAGCGATCAGGAACCCGCGCTGCGGGTAATAGGAGAATCTACCATTCCAGATAAGAAGGGCGTGATCGAGCGCGTACACTTGCATCCGCAGCAGGCCTCGGCGTACCCGCAGGCGGTGCAGGCGATATTGGGTGCTGACCTGATTGTGGCCGGACCGGGCAGCCTGTTCACCAGCGTACTGCCGAATCTTCTGGTGCGTGATATCGCTTCCGCTATCCAGTCAAGCCGGGCGCTGTGTGTGTATGTATGCAACGTGGCCACCCAGCAAGGTGAGACCGATAGGTTCTCTGTGGGACAGCACATTCAAATCCTTAATGCGCACACTGAAGGTAGCCTGTTTCCAATCGTACTTGCCAATAATCAATGTCATGGCGCCTTGTTGCCCGGTATGGATTGGGTTACGGGCGGGGAAAATATCAACGGCGCGGGACAGGTAATTTCGGCTGACGTAGTGGATGAAAAATCCTCGTGGCGCCATGACCCGGAGAAACTGGCCACGGTGCTGCTGCGGCTTTTAAAAAACGGCCAACCGGTCCCGAAGCTGTGATGGCAGTGGGAATGGCGCCAAGGATGTAGAGAAAACAATGATCAACTAGGAGACTAAACAGATGAGAAGAACAAAGGTGGGAATCAACGGGTTTGGGCGCATCGGCCGTCATGCCCTTAAGGCCATCAATGAGCGCCATGGCGAGACGCTGCAGGTGGTGGCCATAAACGACCTCGCTGACGCAAATGCGAACGCGCATCTTTTCCGCTACGATTCGACTTACGGGCGTTATGCCGGCACGGTAGAAGTGGGCGATGAAGAGTTGGTGATTGATTCGGAACCGGTACGGGCTTTCAGGGAGCGCAATCCGGGTGACATTCCATGGAGCGACCTCGGGGTGGAGGTGGTGATTGAATCCACTGGACTATTTGTCGACGCTGTGGGGGATGCGGATGCGGGCAAGCCGGGCGCTAGGGTGCATATCGAGCGAGGTGGCGCGAAGAAAGTCATTATTTCTGCGCCTGCGAAAAACGAGGACATTACGATTGTGCTGGGCGTTAACGACGAACAATACGACCCTGCTAGCCACCACGTGCTCTCCAACGCGTCGTGCACCACCAACTGCCTTGCGCCGCCGGCCAAAGTTGTCAACGACTCGTTTGGCGTCGAGCACGGAGTGATGACCACGATTCATGCCTACACAAACGATCAACCTATTCTCGATGTGGTTCACAAAGACATGCGCCGGGCGCGCGCTGCCGCCCAGAACATCATCCCCACCACGACTGGTGCGGCGCGGGCGGTGGCGCTGGTGATTCCTGAATTGCGGGGGAGAATCGATGGATATGCGCTGCGCGTTCCTACCGCCACGGTGTCAATTGTCGATTTTGTGGTGGCGGTCGAGCGCGAAGCGACGGTTGACGCGGTGAACGGCGCGCTGAGGGCAGCCGCGCAGAAAGGGCCGATGCGCGGCATCCTCGGCTATAGCGATGAGCCGCTGGTGTCTTCGGACTATCGGGGAGACCCACGCTCCTCGACGATTGATGCCCGCTGCACGCTGGTGATGGGTGGGCATCTGGTGAAGGTTGTGGCCTGGTACGACAATGAGTGGGGCTATGCCTGTCGCACTGCAGATTTGACCGCAAGAGTGGCGCAGACCCTGTAACGGATGGATTGTAAGACCATCCATGATGTTGATGTACGCAATAGGCGCGTGCTGGTGCGCGTTGATTTCAACGTGCCGATTGCAGATTGTCGCGTTGCTGACGACACGCGCATTCGGGCGGCGGCGCCGACGCTGCGTGACCTACTCAAGGGGTCGGCTGCGGTGATTCTGTGCTCGCACCTTGGGCGGCCAAATGGGGTATGTGTGCCTGCGCTTTCGCTGCGGCCGGTTGCGACGGCACTGGAAGGCATTCTGGGCCGAGGGGTGCAATTCGCGGAAAATTGCCTCGGCGAGGCAGCTCACGCGGCGGCGGAACGCCTGCTTCCCGGCGAGCTGCTGCTGCTGGAGAACACGCGCTTTCACGCCGGGGAGCAGCGGAATGATGCACGGATGGCGCGTGAACTGGCGGAGCTTGCGGACGTGTTTGTGAACGATGCATTTGGCGCGGCGCACCGTGCGCATGCATCGACGGTGGGTGTGGCGCAGCATTTGCCGGCGGTGGCCGGGCGGCTGCTGGAAAAGGAACTGGACTACCTTGGGCGGGCCTTGAGCCGGCCAGGGCGGCCGTTTGTCGCTATTCTCGGCGGCGCGAAAATCTGTGACAAAATCGGCGCGATTGAGAACTTGCTGGAACGGGCTGATCGCGTGCTCATTGGCGGCGGTATGGCGAATACGTTTTTCAGAGCGCAGGGCATCGAGGTGGCGGATTCGCTGGTGGAAAACGGGGCGCTTGAGACGGCACGGGCGCTGCTGCAGCAGGCCGGCGGCACGCTGGTGCTGCCGACTGAAGTGGTCATAGCTGATGGTTCCAACGCCGATGCAGCCTTTCGGAGTATTCCTGTGAGCGCCGGTCTGCCCGCTGGCTGGCGCATTCTCGACATCGGCTCGGCCAGCGTGGAGCGCTTTGCCATCCACGTGAGCGTGGCACGGATGATATTCTGGAATGGCCCGATGGGCGTGTTTGAGTTGCCGCCATTTGCCGCCGGCACAAACGCTGTCGCGCGGCTAGTTGCTGAGAGCGACGCCACCAGCATTGTGGGCGGCGGCGACTCGGTGGCCGCTGTTCGCCAGTCCGGACTGGCGAGCGAAATCACGCACATCTCAACCGGTGGCGGCGCGAGCTTGGAATTCCTGCAGGGCAAGGTGCTTCCGGGTGTGGCGGCATTGGACCCTGTGCATTGACTATGTGGTCGGGAAAATGATTATGCGACGAAGGTCGATTATTGCTGGAAACTGGAAAATGTTCATGTCGCCGGAGAAGGGAGCCATGTTGGCGCGCGGGATTGTGGAAATCCTGGGTAGAATTCCGACCGTCGAAACTGTGCTTTGCCCGCCCGCCGTCACCCTGACGGCTGTCGCGGAAGAGCTGCGGGAAACAGAAATCTGGCTGGGCGCGCAGAATATCCATTGGGAAAACGAGGGTGCGTACACAGGCGAGATTTCGGCCAGGATGCTGGCAGGCTGGTGCGACTACGTGATTATTGGGCACACCGAGCGGAGGCAGTATTTTGCCGAGAACGATGAGAATGTCAGGCGCAAGGTGAAGGCGGCTCTCGCGCACGGCCTGAAGCCGATCATATGCGTGGGCGAGAATCTCGATGAAAACGAGGCTGGGCGTACGGGGGAGGTAGTGGCTCGGCAGGTAAACGCTGCTTTTAGCGGCCTCAGCGAGGGTGAAGCGCTGCGCGCTGTGGTAGCGTACGAGCCGGTGTGGGCCATCGGCAGCGGGCGGGCAGCCACTCCCAGCGGAGCCAACTCGGTCTGCGTGGCACACGTCCGCGCGCCGCTATGCGCGCTGTTCGGGGGCGGAGTGGCGGAGGCGGTGCGTGTGCAGTATGGCGGCAGCGTGAAACCCGACAATATAGCGGAGTTCATGGCCGAGCCAGACATCGACGGCGCGCTGATTGGCGGCGCCAGCCTTTCCGCTGAGAGCTTCTGCGCCATCGTCCGCTCCGCGCGCTGATGGCGCCGGGGCGCCTGGAGCCATTTCGCCCCATTTACCAGCCATGACAATCAGCGCGTACTTGGAGCCGTGGGTTTGGCTGTTGGGCACATTTCCGCTGCTTCTTTTTTTGCAGCGCTGGATGTCCCGACACATGCAGATTATTTTATTGTTGCTCACCCGCCACGCCGGAATGGCGATGCTGTTGAATCAGCTGGTCTTTCTTCCGGGGGTGCTGCTGCACGAACTAAGCCACTGGGTGCTGGCGCGGTTGCTGGGCGTGCGCACCATGGGTTTCTCTGTGTGGCCCATGCGTCAGGCGGATGGCTCTCTGCGATTGGGGTATGTGCACACGCAGAAGGTGGATTTCGTGCGGGAGGCGCTGGTGGGTGCAGCGCCGCTGCTGGCCGGGTGTGCCGCGGTAGTGGCAATTGGGTTGCGTGTTTTGGAATTGGATCAGGCGGCGCTGGCATTCGGGCGCGGCGACTGGGCGAACGCGTCGCGCGGGCTGATGCAAGTGGTGCAGTCCACCGATTTGCTCATCTGGGTGTATGTCCTCTTCGCGCTGAGCAATACCATGATGCCCAGCGCGAGCGATCGGCGCGCCTGGCCACTTGTTGGGGGTTTGCTTCTTGCTCTCGGTGCAGGCTTGTATTATCTGGGGGTGGGACCAGTCATCCAGGGCGCCCTGGGTGAAGGGATGGCGGCCGGGGTGCGCGTAATAGCGACGGCTTTTACAGTAACCATTGGAGTGGATTTGGCAATGCTGCCCGCGATTTTGGGTGTAGAGTGGTTGCTCTGGCAATTGCGTCCTGAGAGGTGTTTGGAGAGATTATGATAAAGGGTGTCTGCGAGACAGGCGCGCGAGATAGACAATCGTGACCGTCATCAAGAGCAGCAATGCCACCAGCTTGATTAACTGCGAGTCCTCCGTCAGCGAGAGTACCCCGAAAGCTGCCGCGGCCACCCAGTAGCCCACCACGATGCGGCGCTGAGAATATCCGCGGTCAATCAGGCGGAAGTGCAAATGGCCGCGGTCGCCATGCAGGATTGACGCGCCCCGGCGGTAGCGGTCGAGAATCTGCCAGGCGGTGTCGGTGATGGGCACGGCCATCACCAGCAACGCCGTCGCAAGGCGGGCGGGCGCTAGGATTGACAGTGTGGCCAGGCTGTAACCCAGCACCATTGCCCCGGTGCCGCCAAGGAAGACGCGGGCTGGGCTGAAATTGAATGGCAGCACCCCTAGGCACGCGCCCGCCAACGCAAGGGCGTAAAGGGAGACGCGGTGCTGCCCCAGTGAGCGCATGTGCACGGCGAACAGAATTGCCGCGATGACTCCGACCCCGGCGGCCAACCCGTCCAGTCCATCAAGCCAGTTAACCGTGTTCATCATGCCGACAATCCAGAAGCAGGTAAGTATGATGACCAACCCCGGGCCCACGATTGGCCAGAGATGCAATTCGATCACGTCCCCGGAAACAGGATTGGTGAAGCGGTCGATGAACACTGTGGTGCTGACGGCGATGATGGCGGCACCTAATTGAGCCAGCAACTGTGGCAACCAGCCCAACTCGTGCCAGTCATCCAGAAGACCGATTGGGAAAAGGAAAGCACATCCCAGCAGCACGCCGACGATGCGGCGCGCGTCATCCGGGTTTGAGAGCGGCGCCGCCGTGTATGCGAGTGCGCTCGCGGCGGCGAATCCGGCGAAGAGAGCCACCCCCCCAATGCGGGGCAAAGGTTGGCGGTGGTGGTGGCGCGCGCGCGGCCTATCCACCAGCGCGCGCAGCCGCGGACCAAAGCGGGTTGCCAACGCCGTACCCAGAAAAGCTACACCGCCCGCAAGAGCGAACACCTGCAACGAGAGGGCCATATTAGCCGGCTGCGCTGCGCGTGGTCCTAAGTGGCGAACTGGCGGTCGCCCGCATCTCCGAGTCCGGGCACGATGAACCCGATGTCGTTCAGGTGCGAATCTACTCCGGCCACATGGATTGGGACATCGGGATGGTCGCGCCGCAGCCGCTCCACTCCTTCCGGGGCCGCAATCAGGCCGACGTATTTAATGGTTCGTGCACCCCAGGATTTGAGCAGGCTGCAGGCAGCGGAGGCGGAACCGCCGGTGGCCAGCATCGGGTCAAGCAGAAGGCATGTTCTCTCGGCGGCGTCCGTGGGCCTATTGACGTAATACTTAATTGGCTCCAGCGTGTGTTCATCACGCTTCAGGCCAATGTGCCAGACTGCAGCGTCGGGCATAAGAGTGTGGATGCCGGCCACCATTCCGATTCCGGCGCGCAGCACCGGCGCCAGCGCAATATTGGCATTCAGGGTTGCGCCGGTTGCGGCACCCATCGGTGTGGTGACATCAATGAAATCAGTCTTCAGGTCGATGGTGGCCTCGTATGCTAGGAGAGAGCTCAGTTCGCTGGTAAGCTCTCTGAACTCCACCGGCGGAGTGTCGGTTGCGCGCAACCGACTTAGTTTGTGGGCCACCAGCGGGTGGCGGCTGGGAAAGACGTTGCTCATTGTCAGCTCCAATCCGTTTTCGTGCGAATTGTAAACTGAATGCTGCTGGGTGGCAAACGGCGACCGGGTACGGCAGACTGCCATTGGTAATAGGGCGCGTTTTGCCTAGTGCGTGTATCGCGGCTATAATGCTGCCATGGTGGTTCAGGCCGAGAGAGTGGTGACCGGCAAGGCGCGGCCGGATGATGCGGCCGAACTCTCATTGCGCCCCGGGCGTCTTGCTGAGGTAATCGGGCAGGAGCGCGTGAAGGAGAATCTCGAGATTCTGATTGCGGCCGCGCGCGGGCGGGACGAGGCCGTTGACCATGTGCTGCTGTACGGCCCGCCCGGATTGGGCAAGACCACGCTGGCGCATGTGATTGCCAACGAGATGGGCGTGAACATTAAGGTGACGGCCGGGCCGGCCATCGAACGGCAGGGTGACCTGGCAGCCATCCTGACGAACCTTCAGGCGGGCGACGTTCTTTTCATCGACGAAGTGCACCGACTGGGTCGCGCGCTAGAGGAGGTGCTTTACCCTGCCATGGAGGATTTCGCGCTTGATATCGTTATCGGCAAAGGCCCGAGCGCGCGCAGCATTCGGCTGCAGCTGCCGCGTTTCACTGTGATTGGCGCTACCACGCGCCTGGCGCTGATGACGGCGCCGCTGCGGGCGCGTTTCGGGGCGGTGTTCAGGCTAGATTATTACGGTGAGGGGGCGATGAAGGCGATAGTGCGGCGCGCAGCTGAAATCCTGCAAGTGCAGGTGGAGCAGGGCGGGCTGGCGGAAATCGCCTGCCGGGCGCGGGCCACTCCGAGGGTGGCGCTGCGACTGCTAAGGCGCGTGCGCGATTACGCTCAGGTGCGCGCGGACGGCATTATCACGGCCGGTGTTGCCCACGATGCGTTGGATTTGCTCGACGTTGATGAGTTGGGCCTCGACGAGATTGATCGGCGCATGCTGCGGGCCATCATAGAGAAGTTCTCGGGCGGGCCAGTCGGGCTGGACACTATCGCGGCCTCCATCAGCGAGGAAGCCGACACAATCATGGACGTGTACGAGCCGTATCTGTTGCAGCTCGGCTTTTTGGAGCGCACTTCGCGCGGGCGCAAGGCGGCGCGACAGGCGTATGAGCATCTGGGTGTCGCCTACCCCGAGGATGGGCAGCGCGGCTTGCTCTGATGCGCGGTTGTGGTTGAACTGTTCGTGTTTTCGATGATTTTCACGCAGCGCAATGGGCGAAAATAACTCTTTACGCACCGACGATTTCGACTACCAGCTCCCCTCCCAATTTATCGCTCAGACGCCGGTGGAGCCGCGCGATGCGGCGCGGCTGATGGTGTTGCGGCGGGGAAAAAGAAAACTTGCGCATAGGCATTTTCCGGACCTCGTTTCATACTTGAAATCGGGTGACGTGCTGGTGTTGAACGACACGCGCGTGCTGCAGGCCCGGCTGCGGGGTAGAAAAGAATCCGGCGGAAAGGCAGAGCTGTTGCTGCTCCGGCGGCTTTCGGCGCGGAGGTGGAAGGTAATGATCGGCGGCAGTGGTATAAATGCTGGTGCATGTCTGCGCATTGCCGGTGGCGGTACCACCTCGACCGTTCTGGAGGACCTCGGCGGGGCGCTGCACGTTGTCCGCTTTTCGCGCGCAATCACGCCGCTGCTCAACGTAATTGGGGAAATCCCGCTGCCGCCGTATATTCGGGCTAAACTTAGCGATGAGGAACGTTATCAAACAGTGTACGCTGCTGTGATGGGCTCGGCCGCGGCGCCTACGGCTGGATTGCACTTTACGCCCGCGCTTCTCGACGCAATCCGCGCGCTGGGCGTAAGGATTGCTTCTGTCACTCTGCATGTTGGTTTGGACACCTTTGCTCCGGTGCAGGCTGAGATGATTGATGATCATCCCATACATAGCGAGTGGTGCTGTTTGAACGAGGCCGCGGCGGAGGTAATAAATCGTGCTCACCGAGGCGGCGGGCGTATTGTGGCTGTGGGCACCACCACGGCGCGCGTGCTCGAGACGGCTGCACGCGCGGCTTATGGCAACCGGGTTGCGCCCGTGAGCGGTGAGACCGACCTTTATATCACTCCGGGACATCGCTTCCGCGTTGTAGATGCGCTGTTAACCAATTTCCATTTGCCGCGCTCGACGCTCCTGATGATGGTGGCGGCCTTTTTTGGAGCAAGTGGGCGTGCGGAAATGCTCGCCGCTTACCAAAGCGCGATGCAGGCCGGATACCGGTTCTACAGCTTCGGCGATGCGATGCTGATTCTGTGAGAGCGTTATTGTCTGTGCGCTTGAAAAGCAGAGCGAATCTTGGTACAATCTCGGCTCTCCGGAGGCGCATGGCGGTCTTTCAGTGATTTACGTTGACGGGTTAACTAAATGGTATGGCGATCTCGAGGCACTGTATGGGGTCACTTTTCATGTCGCCCCGGGCGAGATTGTCGGCTTGCTCGGTCCGAACGGTGCAGGAAAATCCACCACGATAAAATGCCTGACCGGGTTTCTCCATCCGGACGAGGGCACCATCGCGGTTGATGGGTTGGATGTGCTGGCGCAACCGCGCGAGGTGCAGGCGCGCGTCGGCTATCTGCCGGAGAACACGCCGCTGTACCCGGATATGTCGGTGCAAGCCTATCTGAAAATGATCGCTGAGCTGCGAGAAGTGGCAGAAGCGGATCAGCGCGACTTGCTCTCCGAGGCGATTCACGCTACTGGCTTGGAACAATGCCTTACTCAACTAATCGGCCAGTTGAGTAAAGGTTTCCGGCAGCGGGTGGGTTTGGCGCAGGCGATTTTGCACCGGCCACACTTGCTTATATTGGATGAACCCACCATCGGTCTTGATCCCACGCAGGTTGTGGAGATTCGTAATTTGATAAAAAGCCTTGCCAGCCACAGCACCATTCTTTTCTCATCGCACATATTGTCGGAAGTGGAGGCGATTTGCGACCGGGTGATTATTCTGATAAACGGCGAGGTGAAAGCTGACGCGCGTCTCCAGGAACTGGCGCAGACCACGGACGCTACCCTGGTGCTGCAAAAAGAGGTGGACGAAGCCGTGAAAGCGCTGGGCGCACTGCCGGGCGTGCGCCAGGTTCAACCGCTGCACACAGCTGAAGGGTACAGCGGTTTTCGTATTGTGGGCGCGGAAGGTTTTGATCTTTGCCCGGCGGTTTTTGATTTGGCGCGCCGGCAGGATTGGCCTGTGCGCGAACTGCGCCGCGATGTGCGTACCCTCGAGACTGTCTTTAATGAATTGGCCACAGCTGCATGAAACAGGCGCTAATCGTCACCCGTAAAGAACTTAATAGCTACTTCGGGTCGCCGATGGCACTGATATTCGTGGGCGTCTTTCTTGCGGCAACGCTGTTCACCTTCTTCTGGGTAGACACGTTCTTCTCGCGCGGAATCGCCGACGTGCGCCCGCTGTTCAACTGGATGCCGCTGCTGCTGATTTTCCTCGTCGCCGCTTTGACTATGAGCCAGTGGAGCGAGGAGCAACACTCTGGCACGCTGGAGATCTTGCTCACCCTGCCGGTGCGGCTAACTGATCTTGTGGTGGGCAAGTTCCTTGCGGTGATGGCGCTGGTGTGCGTGGCGCTGGCGCTGACGGCCTTCTTGCCGCTCACTGTGGCATTTATGGGCAACCTTGATTGGGGGCCGGTTTTCGGCGGCTATCTGGCGGCCGTGCTGCTGGCGGCAGCTTACGCCGCCATCGGGCTTTATGTCTCGGCGCGCACTGACAACCAGCTTGTGGCGCTTATCGTCACCGCGCTACTCGGCGGGGCGTTTTATCTGATTGGCGAGCGCGGCTTCACCGATTTCTTCGGTGACCAATTGTCCGAAATCTTTCGCGCTCTTGGATCCGGCGCGCGCTTCGAGAGCATCGAACGTGGCGTGGTTGATTTACGCGATCTGGCTTACTATCTTTCGCTGACCGGCATTTTTCTCGCCCTCAATGCGCTGGCGCTGGAACGTCAGGGCTGGAGCGAGGGCGAAAACACACTCGCGCATCGCCGCCGCGTTTCGCTGACCGCTGCGCTGGTCGTCCTCAACCTGATTGTGCTCAACATCTGGCTCTTCCCGCTGCGCGCTGTGCGCCTCGACCTGACCGCGCAGCGCGAATACAGTCTCTCGCACACCACGCGCGACTTACTTGCCAACGTGCAGGAACCGCTGCTCATTCGCGGCTACTTCAGCGACAAGACTCATCCGCTTCTCGCCCCGCTTGTGCCGCGCATCCGTGACATGCTGCAGGAATATCTCCTCGCCTCCAACGGCAATCTGGTGATCGAAATCGTCGACCCGCTGCAAGACCCGGAGAAAGAAGCCGAAGCCAACCAGACTTACGGCATTCGCCCCACGCCGCTGCAGGCCGCTGATCGCTACGGCGCTTCGGTGGTCAATGCCTACTTCGATATTCTCGTGCGCTACGGTGATCAGCATGTGGTGCTCAATTTCCAGGACTTGATCGAAGTGGAACCCTACCGCGCCGGGCAGGTTGACGTGCGCCTGCGCAACCTGGAATATGACCTGACGCGCGCGATAAAGAAAGTGATTTACGGCTTTCAAAGCATCGACGCCATTCTGGGGGCGCTGGGCGACCCGGTTAAGCTGACGCTTTACGTCACCCCGAACACACTGCCTGTCCCGCTGGCGCAGGCGCCGCGGGCCATCGGAAAGGTGGCAGCTGCCTTGGAAGCCGAGTCCGGCGGCAAGTTCGCCTTCGGGATAGTGGAGGTTGACTCGCCCGGCAGCCCGTTGTCTCGTCAGGAGTTGTACGACCGTTACGGTCTGCAACCGATTCCGGTCTCGTTCTTCTCGCCGGACACCTATTATCTGTATATGCTCCTCGAAATAGGCGCTGAGGCACAGGTCTTGTATCCCAGCGGCGACCTGAGCGAGGCCAGCATTCGCACCGCGATAGAATCGGCACTGAAGCGCGCCTCCACCGGCTTCCTGAAAGTGATTGGCCTCTGGACGCCGCCTGATGTTCCGCAACAGAGTGGCTACGGGCAGCAGATGCCTTCGTTGAAGCGCTATGACATGCTGGCGCAGGTGCTGCGCGAGAATTACACCGTGCGACCGCTGGATCTTACTGATGGCGAAGTGCCGCCGGATGTGGATGCGCTCATTGTGATTGCGCCGCAAGATATGAGCGACGTACAACGTTACGCGATTGACCAATACTTGATGCGCGGCGGCGCGGTGGTGGCGGCTGCCGGAAACTACATCATGCAGCCCGATCAGTTTACCGGCGGTCTGGGGCTGCTGCAGGTGACGGCGGGTTTGCAGGAAATGCTCACGAGTTATGGCATCAGTATCGAGCTTAAATTGGTGCTTGACGCGCAAAACGAGCCTTTCCCGGTACCGGTGACGCGCGACCTTGGCGGCATTCAAGTGCGCGAGATCCGCGCAATGAGCTACCCGTTCTTTGTCGATGTGCGCCCGGACGGGATGAACCGCGAAAGTCCGATTTTGGCCAGCTTGCAGGCGGTGACGCTGAACTGGCCTTCGCCAATCAGAGTGGATGAGAGCGCCAATGCCGATCGGGAAGTGACCATGTTGTTGCAGTCCAGTGCTGAATCGTGGGCGACAAGCGATACTAATATCCAACCGAACACGGATTTGTATCCCGAATTGGGGTTCCCGCCTGGGGCCGAGCGCGAACCGCATGTTCTTGCGGTTTCGGTGCAGGGTATGTTCGAGAGTTTCTTTAAGGATAAGCAATCTCCGCTGCAGATAATTGACCAAGCCACCGGCGAAGCGGTGAACCCGGACGCGGTGGGCACGCTGGAAAGTTCCGCGCCGACAGCGCGGCTGGTGCTCTTCGGCAGCGCCGAGTTTCTGAATGACACCGTCTTTAACCTCTCTTCGAGCATGTCTGGCGACCGTTATTTGAACAGCCTGCAATTGGCGCAGAACGTCGCAGACTGGTCGGTGGAGGAACTGGATTTGCTCAACATTCGCTCGCGGGGAACGGCCTCGCGCCCGCTGGCGCCGCTCTCCGAACGCGAGCAGACTTTTTGGGAGACGGCCAATTACCTGCTGGCGCTGGCCGCTGTGGCCGTGTTGGGTTGGGCCTGGCGCGCGCGCCGGCGCAACGAACAACCGATGGCGTTGATGCCTGTAAAGAAAACGGGCGCGGCGCGATGATTACTTCACTGATAACCGGGGCCTTCAACCGTGCCAATCAGCTGCTGGGCGGCTTGCTGGTGGCGCAGATCGTGTTGGCGGCGGTTGTGTTTTGGCCACGGGTAATCGCGGCCGGTGGGGGGCTGCTCTTCTCGGGTCAGACGGAAGCGGAAATTGTGGCGCTTGCCGTAACCGACGGCGATGGTAAGCGCGTGGCGCTGGCGAAAGACGGGCAGGAATGGGTGCTTCCGGAAGCGGACGCGTTCCCCGCCGATGGCGACAGAGTGGCGCCGCTGCTGCGGAAAATCGAGCAACTGCGTACCGGCCGGTTGGTGACGGTGACCGAGGGCAGCCACGCTCGGCTGCAGGTCGCCGAGCAAAAATTCAACCGTGAGCTGCAAATTACTTGGTCAAACGGAGCGCAAAACACGCTGCTTCTGGGCAGCACCGCCGGGGCCGGCGCGACGCACTTCCGGCTGCTCGAGGAGGACGAGGTCTATTTGACGGCGGATTTGACGCCGTGGGAGGCGAATACCGCTGCATCGAATTATATCGATACGCAATTCTTCAGCGTGCCGCGCGATGCCATTACCGCCATCACCTTGCAAAACGGGAACGGCAGCTTCACTTTCGCGAAGCGCGATGAGAAATGGACGTGGTCGGAGTCGACCGCGGACGAGACGCTGGACGATACCGTGCTGAACGGATTACTCTCGCAGGTGAGTTCAGTGCGCATGATTGCGCCGCTAGGCAAGGTGCCAAAACCGTCGTACGGGTTCGAGCAGCCGCTGGCGACTGCAACAATTACATCGGAAGTTGGCGGCGCGCTTCAGGAACATGTGTTGCGTGTGGGCGCTGAGCGCGAGGGCAATTATGTGTTCAGCGCTTCCGGGGCAGAATATTACGTGAGTGTTTCGGCGTACACTGCCGGCAATTTGATTGACAAGACTCACGCTGATTTCGTGCAAGCCTCGCCGGAAGAAGAAGCGAGTTAGAGCCGCACAGCTGTGATTAGCAGCGCGCCCCCTCCAGAGCCAACAGACGCCGTTTAGTGCGCAGCCCGCCCGGGCCGCTGTACCCACCCAGGCTGCCGTCCGCCGCGATGACGCGGTGGCAGGGGATGACCAAGGGAAGCGGGTTACGGGCATTGGCTCCGCCTACCGCGCGCGCAGCTTGCGGGCGTCCAATCTGGGCAGCGATTTCGCCGTAAGCGCGCGTTTGGCCGTAGGGCACGCTAGCGACCGCCGACAGCACCTCGTACTGAAAACCCGTGAGAGAACTGAGATCAAGTCGCATTGAGAACTGCGTGCGCGCGCCGTGCAGATACTCGCGCAACTGGGTTCGCGCGTCAGCCAAACCATCTGTGCCCGAAAGCGGCACATGGTGGTGTGCAGCTGCCAGCTGCATCAGAAATTGCCCCGTGCTGATGTTGTATGTGATTGCAATCAGCCCTCGTTCCGAGGCGGCCAGATGGAGCACGTCGAAAACGGGAATGTCGGTGAGAGTGGTGTGCCGCAGTCTGGGTTGAGCGTTACTGGCGGGCATCTCCAGCCTCCGCGAAGAATCTTAGAGGTGCATCCAATAGAATACCGAAATCCCGCTCGAGATTGAAGTTGTCTTCATCGGGGTCGAGACGGATGCCAATTCCATGCGTATTGATTGTAACACCTTTCAGATGCGCGAACGGCATAAACATTCGTGGCCATCTGAACATTCTCGTAATAAATGACCTTGCGTCAGGCGGTAATGTCAATCCTGAAACTTGCGCTATCCTTCAGCCCATGGCGGGCCGACAGGCACGAATGTGAGCGATCTGCTGTTCTGGTTTTGGTACTGATTGACATCATGACGGCAATCTACAAATTGGACGCATGGCCGTGTCGGAGGGAGTGGACGATTTGACCACAATCTTTGGCGTGGACATCGGCGGATCCGGAATCAGGGGCGCGCCCGTGGACGTGTTTTCTGGTGCGTTCACCGCCCGGCGGCGCGAATACCCCACCCCGCAGCTGGCGACTCCCGCTTCGGTGGCAGAGACGTTGCGTGGCCTCACGCGCCATTTCGGTTGGGAAGGGCTTATCGGTTGCGCGTTTCCCGCCGTGGTGCGGGCGGGAGTGGCGCACACCGCGTCCAACGTGGACGAGAGCTGGATTGGAATGAATGCCCGCGACTTGTTCTCGAAGGCTTCCGGCTGTGCGCTGACGGTGCTTAACGATGCCGATGCGGCCGGAATGGCCGAGATGGAACTCGGCGCGGGTCGCGATGAGAGCGGCGTGGTGATGGTGCTCATCTTCGGCACCGGAATAGGCAGCGCCCTGTTCGCCGACGGGAAGTTGTTGGCCAATGTGGAGATTGGAAGGGTGGATTTCGGCGGAGAGGCGGCCGAGCTGCGCGCAGCCGCGCGCTGTCGCACAGACGAGGCACTGAACTGGGAGGCATGGGCGCGACGCGTGCAGCTCTTTTTGGACTACCTGGACATGCTCTTCTTTCCGGATGTCTTCATCACTGGCAGGGCCATCATCCGCGACCATGCGCGTTTCTTGCCGCTGCTGCGCACCCGTGCTCGGCTCACTCCTGCACGTTTTTTCAACGATGCCGTCATCATCGGCGCGGCGCTGGCCGCAAACGCGCACGGGGCGGCAAAATAGGATGCGTATCTTTTTGTGCGGCTGCGGGTTTCTATTCTCGCACAGCGATATGTTTCTGGAGAGGAATAAAACAGCATGAGCCAATCACGAATCGCAATTGTTGTTGATAGCACGGCGCAGATACCGGCTACGCTGGTGCAGCTATATGGCATCCACGTAATTCCGCAGACACTTGTGTGGGGCACGGAGACATTCCGCGACGATGTGGATATCACTCCGGCTCAGTTTTATGACCGCCTGCGGGATGACCCGGTGTTCCCCACCACGTCGCAGGCAAGTGTGCGGGAATTTCAAGAACTGCTCACGCGCGTGGGGGCTGGCGCTGAAGAAGGAGTGCTGGTGGTAGTGCTTTCAGGAGAGCTTTCTGGCACATTCAATTCGGCCACACAGGCGCGCGCGCTGCTGCCCCAAATACAGATTGAGATTGTGGACACGCGCACTACGTCGATGGCGATGGGGTATGTGGCGCTGGCGGCGGCGCGGGCCGCGGAACGGGGAAATTCTCTGGCGGAATGCGTGCAGCTGGCTCGAGGCATGCTGGACAAGGTGGGTGTCTTTCTGACTGTGGATACGTTGGACTATTTGCACCGCGGCGGCCGCATTGGCGGCGCGCGCAAGTTGCTCGGCAACGCGTTAAATATCAAGCCGGTGCTCACGGTGAAAGACGGCCTGGTACAGGAGGCTGGCAAGGTGCGCACGCGCAAGAAAGCGTTGCGGCATGTCGTGGATGCGGTCTCCGCGGCAGTTGAGGGAAAGGAAAACATCCGCATAGCGGCGCTGCATGCCGCGGCGCCCGACGATTCGGCTGCGCTGCTGCAGACTGCGAGGGAGCGGATGAATCCGGTCGAAGCTCATCAGGCGGAACTAAGCCCGGTGGTCGGTGCTCATGTAGGACCGGGCACGGTGGGGCTGGTCTGGTGCACTGACTAATGGCCCGACTAGGTTGAAAGCAAAAAAGGCCCCGCGTTCGCGGCGGCCTTTTGGCGTTAAATGGGGCTGCGTTGGTCAACCCCTGCTGCGTTCTATCTGAGCACCGAGTGCGCAGAGCTTCTCCTCGATGCGCTCGTGGCCGCGTTCGATCTGGCGGATGTTGCGGATGACCGATTCGCCGCGAGCGCACAGGGCGGCAATGAGCAGCGCCATGCCCGCGCGGATGTCCGGGCTTTCGAGCGTTTCACTCTGCAGGGTGTTTGGTCCCTGAACAATGCAGCGGTGCGGGTCGCAAACAATGATGCGCGCCCCCATTCCGGCT